>Ga0315903_10007827_pt1 | contig 13301 bp, 36 predicted proteins | sample LakEriMetagenome_7_FD_203524 | JGI IMG/M metagenome (GOLD analysis project Ga0315903, IMG submission 203524) | Freshwater fungal communities from buoy surface, Lake Erie, Ohio, United States - Buoy 2 MA119 | ecosystem: Environmental > Aquatic > Freshwater > Lake | place: USA: Lake Erie, Ohio...
AAAGCGTTCAGTGGTTTATTGATAATGTTTACATGCCGCATATCCTTGATAGGGAAAATGTTTGCATTCTTTTTGATGAGGCGCACGAACTTCCCCGCAGCGTTCAAACGTGGTTTTTGACCTTGCTTAATACAGAAAAGTCTCACGTTCGCCGCGTTAATCACGACGGCACAGACTATGAGTTTGACTTTTGCAAGTTGTCAATGAACTTTGCGACCACTGATCCTAACAAGTTGGGCAAACCATTGAAGAGTCGTATGGAAATCATTGCTCTTGCGCCCTATTCAACAACAGAACTCATGGAAATTGTTCGCTTAAACGTGCCCGATATTGAATTCGAGGATAACGTCTTGGAAGAACTGGTTGGTAGTATCAAGCCAAATCCTCGCGCCGCTGAACAAATTGCCCGCAAGGTTGAAAACTTTTGCGCCATTAAAAAGCGAAAATCCTTTGATTCGGCGGATTTCGTTAACTTGAGCGGCCTTGTCGATATTAAGGTTCACGGGTTGGACAATACCGAGATTAGCGTTCTTAAATTGCTTGACGAACGCGGGCCAATGACTTTGACAGAAATCTCTGCTTGCTTGAGCATTCCAGCAACAGCTTTGCGCCAAGATCATGAACATCATTTGTTGAAGAAGGGGTTTCTCCGCCTTAATGGAAAGCGCGAGCTAACCACAAAAGGCAAAGAAGTAATCAAGATGATCGGCAAATGAAAACATTGATTAATATTTATGTCGGTGTTTTAATTGGCGTTATTTTATATGAGCAGTTTTTAATGCCAATTACCCTTGACAGAAGAGCAGAAGAATTAAACTGGCTCCAATATTCATCAACCGAAAACAAGATGATCGCCAAGCCCGATAAAAAATGGGACTTGCATTACCTTAAATATGGGACTATGAAGTAATATGAACCTACTAGACGCTCACAAGTTAGCCCTCAATCTCATGCGTGAACATGGGTTGAATGATTGGAAGTTTGCCTTTGATAAATCGGTTAGGCGTTTCGGCCTTTGTCACTACAGAAAGAAGATGATTTTTCTTTCGCGGAGGCTAACGCTTGACAATCCAGTTGAGGAAGTCGAAAGTACGATAAAGCACGAACTCGCCCACGCTTTGGCGGTAAAAAAATATGGCCGAAAGGGCCACGGACATGGGGCGCTATGGAAATCCGTATGCGTGGAAATTGGAGCAAGTACAGAGCGTTGTTATGACTCATCCAAGGTTAACAATACCGCCAAACACAAGTACTTCTTGCGCCACAAAGAAACGGGCGAAATTCAAGGCAAATACTTTCGCCGCCCAAAATGGGCAAACCGCGTTCACGAAATCTGGCTCAAAAAAGACAAATCGGCCAAAGGTAAGTTGGAATTGGTTACAAGTGCCGAAGCTCCAGTTAATAAACCTGTTTCAGTCGAGAAAAAATCTGGCGTTGGGGAGTTTGTTTGGAGTTGACAGGTCAAAATAATAGCCTATAATATAGCCATGTCTGGAATCAAAACCCTCCTATCCTGCATCCGCCATCTTGGCCTAATCAACGGCTGGCGCTATTACAAAATCAACCTCTATTTCCAAAACCGTCCAAAACAATACGCCGAATTTCTCTTTGAAGCAAAGAAACGGGCCATTCTTATGAGAGACTACGCGATGATTGACTGGATTGAACTTTGCGAAAAGAATCTTGACGAGTGGAATAAAGCGCGCAAACTAAACCCATGAACCGACAGCTTTCCATTTCCGACAATGATATTTGCTCTGATTGTAAGCATTGCGTTTACAATCCTGGCGAAATGAGTTTTTGCCGCAAGAATTGGCCGTTCGCCGAAACTTTCGGCGATGACATTAGAAAGTGCTTGAGCTTTGAGATGATTGAAACAGAGTATGAAAACTGGTCGCCCGAAGCTCTTAAAGATTTGAACCCATGATTTCGCTTCTATCAGGAAACAGATTCCACTTATTCCTTCAAAAAAATTGTGCCCTTGACTTTTTGTATATCGGCGCAACAATGGATAGTCACAATGTTATTTTTACGTTTGAAATCCTTGGGCTGGGGCTTGGATTAGAATATGTTTGGAAAGACGGCAAGGACACTGAAAAGTTTTCGCGATATTTTTGTATTCCCCTTTAAACCATGACTAAACTTCTCCTCTACAAAGACAAAACCGCCCAACTTGCGGCAGAAATCTATCTCAATGATTGGCATAACAGTTTGGGCAAATACAAAGGCAAGCCGCGAAAGTATCGGAGTTTTTATTTCGGCCCGAATAATAGAGAAACCGCTCTTCTCATTAAGGCGCTAAACAGAAACCGCCGCAAAACATTTTGGCAAAAAATCATTGCCGCCGCCGAACAAGAGCGGGCGAAAGAAATGACTCCAATTCTCCTATACAAGATTGAACCGCCAAAAGACGGCGAATATATTGACAATAACCCATTGACAATGCAGGAATTTAACGCGATGCTTTAACTATGCGCGAAGTAACCTACGAATTCTGTCTAGGTGATATTTGGTCAACAACCAAAGACGCCATCGCCTTTGCCAAGAAACACGTTGCCCGCGATGGGTTGCCAGTTAAAGTGTCGTTTGTATTTAACGGCATTAGCATTTGCGCGTATTCAAGCAGCGAACCGTTAGACGTTGTGCAAAAATATTTCTTGCAAAGTAGAATTCAGAGGCTAGAGTCTGGATATGAAGATTAAACGGCCAAAACACCATCCCGAACTGCCATTGGGAACAAACCATGAACGCGGCACCCCGCAAACAATGATTTGGCACTATCTGAAACACGGAGTAGAACTACCAACGCGCCTTAAACCATGACCTTCGACCTGACAAAATTTAAAACCCAGACCGCACAACTTTCGGCCAATCTTGACGGTAAAATCGCCGATTGCAAAAAGCCAATTCTCAAGAACATTGAGGCTGAGCGATATGATCGGTTGCCATACTTTGTGAACTTGGCGGGGAAATTCCAAGCGGCCAAAAGCATTTTTGACGCTTGCCAAAACGCTCACCCAGAAATCTCCAAAGAAAGTCTAATCTTTTATTGGGCGCGACGACTTGCAAGTTATTCGCAAGACACTTATTCGGGCCGCGAAAACGATTTCCGCCGCAGTCAAATGGACGGCGAAAAAGAAGCGGTTGGCGACATTTTGAACTTACTAGAGTATGGATCGTGTGGTAGTTTGTAAGCATGAAAATTGACCAACTAACCGCCAAACTTTCCTCTCGCCCAAAAGGCAGCATTTTCTCAATTACAACGCGCCGCCCCGTTAAGCTCAAGAAAGGCTTCTCCGTTCATATTGAGAAACAGTCTCAAATTCAAGGATTGTTTGGTGTTGAGTATGCTAACACAGCTAACGTCAAAGCTGGAATTCAATCGGGCGAACGGGAATCCCCCCATCTTCCAAAAGGATTCAAGCGATGCTTTTACAAAGACGGTCTAAAGTTCTACGAAAGTTTCGGCGGAAATACCTGCTTTGGCGTAAATGTTGCAGGCAACAAGCCTAAAAGCCTATTCTTTTTGGATGGAAAACAAGTCTCCGAAGAACAGATACAAAACATGGTCTTGTCTAGTGAATTAGAGCCAAAGAAAACTCGCCCCGAACTCGCCGACAAAAACCAATCGCCGTTTGTGATGGTGAAATTGGAGAATGTGGTTGACGTTTGTTAGTTGGAGGGTTAGATTCAACCCATGAACTCACTAGACGAAATAGTTTCCGCCGTTCTCCGAGACTACGCTATCGACGGCATTGTTAAAGCTCGCGGCGAATCTTGGGCCACAATCAATGATGACCAGTTGACTTTTCGCGTTAATTTCAGCGAAAATTATTTGACTCACTGCATTAGCGTGGACAACCTCTCCGCTTTCAACAAAGAAAGTCAGTGTCCGATTCACTTCACGCTCGACCTTTCGCGCCGAAAGAAAAATAGACTTCACCAAGCCCTCTTGCTTTTGCGCACAAAAGAAGGGGCCGACAAAAGCGCGACGTTTAGTTTTGACGGGTTTGACGAATTCGGCCACCATGTAAGAGACGAATTTTACAGAAACAGTTGACTCTGCTAAATTAATGCGTTAATTTAACCCATGAACACGCAAGACGCTATCAAACATCTTAAAAGCATTGGCTGGTTTGTGGAGCCAATCTTTCCAAACCGCTACAACATTCGCAAGATCGGCCAAAGCGATTACCCTTGGGCGAGTGTCGATTATTCGGCCCGCGAACTCGTTAAATTTGCCAAGTGCCTTTCTTCCGAGAACAACCAAAATACTGCCGCGAAAAAATTGACCAAAAAATTCGACAAAAAGAAGAACCGTAGCGCCGAACGCAATCTTCTCGCGTCCAAAGACGAGGAAAAGCTTGACGAATTCGGGCCAACTGCTAAAATTAAGGAAGAAAACCCTTGGAATTGGGATTAAACATGAAACTTCTCGTTAAAAACCAAACTCTTGAAACTGACGAACCAACCATTCCGCCCAATCCTCAACCAAACAGCTTTTGGGTTGCATGGTACGAATGTCGCCCTACCGTGATTCAATTCACCCATTGCGGCGAATACTTTTATGCACTAGGCCAAGATGCGGCTTGGCACAAACAACACGCCGAATTGATCCAAGAAATTAACGTATGGGAAATTGCGGGGTTGACAAACCGATAATAATGCGATAATATAACCAATGAACTACCGCAAATACATTTACCGCCGATTGGATTATCTTGTTGACAAAGCAGTTAAAATGCTAAAAGACGGCCAAGAACTAACCACAACATTTCGCGCCGCGAAAGAAAAAAGCGACAAACTTCTTAAAAGGGTTGAAAAACTTTACGGCGATGCTCGCCGCGATAAAAAAGATGTGCCAATGAGTCCAGAATGGTGCGCAATTGTAGAAGAGGCTGAATCTCTTAGGAGAGAGTCTGAAAAACTGCTTAGGGATAGTGTTCGCCCATATCTCGGGCCGCAGTTTGTTAATGTGCACCTTTTGGTGGGATATTGTCCTCAGACGATCCCTTACTATCAGAAGATGATTAAAGAATTGCGGCGCACTTTTCCACAAGCCAAGATTAAAGATGTCGAATGTCGTCAAGTGACAAAAAGTTCCTGCGTCAAAGGTTTTACCTTGATTACGTGGAGCGGAGAGTGTTCATTCAAGGAAACAGGCGAAGAATACGGTTACGGTTACGCCTTGGATTCAAAAGACAGTAAAGACTGGTACGTTAGCGAAAACTGCGAATACTATTGGTAAAATGAAAACAACAATTCTAACCGCCCGCCCTCAGACATGGAACAACCACTATCTCAACAAAGATAGCCAAGGCGCTTTGATTTGCGAAAGTAAAAATTGGCCGAAAAATTCAGAGAAACAAACTTATAAAACAAGCTTTTATTCAAGTTACTTTAATATTTTAGGGCGCGATGAGGGAATTGGCGAACAATTCGCTTTCAGCGACAAAAGCTACGAGGCCGAAATTCCAGACAACACAAAAATCGCTTGCGCTTATTCTGACCGAATCAGCCAATGGGATTATGCCCGATACGAGGCCGCAAACAAAATAGCTGGCACTGGTTGTCAAGGATGGGCGCAGGCTTTGCCGAAACTTTCCGAAGAAGAGTTCTTGCATTTTGCGGCAGTTGCCCTTAACCTTGAGGATAAGAAAATCTTTGCCGCACGGGCGGTCCACCACTTCAATGTGAGCAATGGCTACTCTTGTCCAACAATTGAGGCAATTTATTATCCGACAAACCCATGAATCTCTACGACCTACTAGACGAAATCGAAACCCTGTCTCGTGAACAACTCATTCAAGCAAAGAACGAACTAACCGCCGACACCGACATTCCGCGCAAAGAAAAAGGCCAAATTATGGCCCAAATTGACGCCCGCCTGTCCTTTTTAAAGAAGAAAAAGGAACCAAACGGCCAAAATGGCGGCTACTTTCACTCATTCATTGGAGACGGCGAAAATCTTTCGTGTATTTCACGCTTGCCAGTAGGCCAATTCATCGTTCGCGCCGAACCAGAAGCAATGATTAGCAGTTTCCCCTTGACGGAAGAGGAATATCGGGCGATGGTGGAGAAAGATTGGCAGGAATTTGTTTGAATTTTAATTTCGCCGCAGTAACAGAATACGAACTTGGCGAATATCTTCTTCGAGGCTGGAAAGAAATCGTTTGACAAACATCCGTCAGCATATTAACCTAAAATATGCAAAAAATTCTTTACTACAAGCTTTCGCCCGAGGTTGAGAAAACTCTTGACCGTTGCTTGGTTAAATTTGACGGCGGGTTTGCTGTCAGGGTTGCGGCTCAAACTTTTCATGGAGTTGACCGCATTAAAGAGCGTAGCGTTTCAGTAAAACAGCAAAACATTCTAAAACAAATCCCCCTCCGCCGAGTCCTATTCAAGAAAGAACAGATTAGTGAAGTCCGCGTTGTCAAAGTAAATGGGGCGGAATACCCTGTTTCAGTTGTTGTGGATGATGTGGTAATGGCCGTTCACCCTAAAAACTTGCCCGAAATTGCCAGAAAAAATGGCTACGGCACAACCGAAGGCGAAAATTGGGCCGTGATTAAAACAATCTTGAGCCGCCCGAACGGAAATTCTGGCCGAAAATTTGTTGGAGAATACCAAGTTGTCTCTTGACTTTCGGCCAAAAATAACTAATAATAAAAGCATGAAAACACTCGACACCCGCGATTTGGAAGAGCGCCTTAATGAACTCCATGACGAGTTCCAAACTTGGCTCGAACAGTTGACCGACGACGAAAAGAAAGAAATCGCCGACAATTGGGAAGAACCGCTTGACCGAATGGAAGAGCATCATTTCAAAGACGAATGGATGATTGCCACTAGTGACGGCGAAGAATACAAGGGAATTCAAGACCTAAAAGACCAATTCGGGCGCGAGTGGTTTGATGGTGTAGAACTAATTCGCGAACAGGATTTTGAGGAATACGCCCAAGATTTTGCCGAAAGAATCGGCGCAATTAGTGGAGACGAGGAGTGGCCTGCTTGCTGCATTGATTGGGAAAAGGCGGCAGATATGTTGATGAGCGACTTTTCATCGGTTGACTATGACGGCGAAACGTATTATTTTAGGGGTTAAGCTCCGCTAAACCCCTAAGACCCCTTGTTAAAAATAAAAACCAAAATTGCCGAAAAGTGGTTTGACTAGTTGGTAATTGCCTGTATAATTTAACATGACAGCAAGAGAAATTAAATACATAGCCAAAGCCCTTTCCAATTTCAGGATTCAAAACGAGGGGCAATTTGGGCAATCTTCTAGTTGCCAACCAGAAGAAACCAAAGACGGCGCGGTAGCTATCAACTTCTTATTGGAAGAATGCGCCCAAAGAAGGCGAGACTATAATAATCTTTTGTATTACTTGCAAACGGCACATTTTAAAGTTCCAGAATGTTACGAACAAGACATGGTTAGAATGGAAAAATCTGAAATATAATTCAACATGACCACTAACCATCTAACCTACGACCTTTACCAATTCGACGGCCAATTTTGGCAGCGAATTTATCGCAATCTTTAGCGTTTAATATACCAATATGCAACTAATCATTCCTGTTCGCCTAGAGTTTAAATACAACCAATACCGCCACGCTGGCTGTATGAAGGATAAGTTTCGGAACAACGAAATCTCCCTAATTGGCAACGTTAAAGCTGTAATTTCCGATTCATTCGAGGACGGAATGAAGGTTTTGAAAGCTGATATTTGCAAATGCATGAATCATCTTCTTGAATACGGCGTAACGATGAAGGATTTTCAATTGGTTTATTCTAGTGATTATATTACAAATGGGCGAGTTTGGGCCAGCACATCAGTAGTTTCTTGGGAAAATTTTGATTGAGGACTTGACGCCGCTTTATTTAATTGCATAATAAACACATGAAAATCACAATCTCCACCCACAACATTTCTGCCGCAAACCGTCACATTCAAGCTTTGGGCCGCTTGTTTGGCAAAGATGTTCCTAATCCTTACGAGGTTTACGACATTTTGCGCCGCGCAGAAAAAGAGGCAAATCGCAAAGCGTGCGATTATTGCAATGGTAAATTGTCGGGAGCATCTTTTGACAAGTGGGAGGAAAAGTTTCTCGCTCGCCTGCAAAAGAAATTGGCCGTTGAAAAGATGCCAAACGGTTTCTTTGTCAACAGTGATCCTCGCGGGTATAGTTTGAAAATGCGCGAAGATTCTTTCCCCAAGGGCGACTTGTGGACAGACTTTGGCGGGTATGGGATTTTGGCCCCAGATTTCTCGTGATATGACTAAGGAAAAACTAACCGCCGAAGCGGTCGCTTTTTACTTGAGGCATCTTAGGAACAGTTTAACGCCGTTTTGCATTGGAGATAGGAAGAAATTAATCAAGGAAAAAATCAGAATCTTGGAAAATGATTAAGGCTTATATTCCTCAATCGCCATGCGGGGGATTGTATTTTTGTTTTGTCTCATGTAGCGCCGAGGCTTCTAAAGCAGAAGTTTCTAGGCATTATAGGGTTTCATGGTCAACCCTAAAAAGGAAAGGTTACAAACTTTTGCACTTGACTCCAAAAGCAAAGAGTGATATTGTAAACCATGTTCAGCAACTCAACCGCGACCAGAAAATCAAAGCAGCAAACAAACAACCAATTCAATAAACTGGCCGAGATTGCCGCAAAATTTGACGCAAAAATCAAAACCTGCGATGGCGGATGGATGTGTAAATTTGAATCATCGGCCATTTATGCTGATAATTTGTTTGATCTTGAGGCGGCGATGTGGTCTAATGGAATAAAATAACAAACTCTCCCATAACTTAATGGCTAAAGTAGCGCCCTTTTAAGGCGTTAATCTGAGTTCGAGTCTCAGTGGGAGAACTTTAGACTTGACAGTGGGCGTATTTTTGGTAAAATAAACACATGAAAACAACAGTCCGCGATTTCCATTCCATTTCTCAACTAGACGGTGGCAAGACGTATTTTGATTTGCCGATTATTTTTGAGGGAACAACCGCCGAATGTCACGCTTTCTGCCAAGCGAAAGAGGGTTATTCGTGGCGGAAAGATTCAAACGTTTTCGGCGGATATTACTCGAATGAAAGCGGCGAATGTTTGATGATTGTTTAACTTATGAAAGGCTTCTCGAAGATTATTGCCCGAATGCTGGCATCTTGCGACTTAGATATTTCAACAAAAGAAATGTCAGAAATGAGCGATGAAGATTTCCGCGCTCTTTTAATTAAAAATCTGCAAAAGCAATTCCCAGATTTGACGCCCGAAATCTATAAAGAGGTTTTAACTCATTACGGCGAAAATCCATCATCTTTAACGCTTAAAGATCATATTGGATGGTATTTTGAATCGAAGAAAATCCTTAATAATAAGGAAGAATTGGCCGATTTAATCGAAAGAATTAGGAAATTTCATGGCAAAAACACTGAATCGGCACTTTCTGTTTTGAATCGTGATTTGTGGCCGCCACATCACTTTAAAGAGTTTCCAGTTGACGCGGGCGAATAACTAATATATACTCAACCCATGACCACGAAAACCATTAACCTCTACACGTTCGACGAACTCTCTGATTCGGCCAAAGAAAAGGCCCGAGACTGGTATCGCAACGCATCATGCGGCGATTCATTTTGGAGCGAATGCGTTATTGACGAGGCAAAAGAGCAGGCATCCCTTATTGGGTTTGACGTTGACGATGTTTTGTGGAGTGGTTTTGCCGCACAGGGCGATGGCGCATGCTTTATTGGCAAATGGCACGCAAAGGATTTTGTTGGAGGCATTGCGGAAGGATGGGGCGAAAATGACGCAACAACAGAGATTAAAAAAATCGCCGATTCGTTTAAAGAATGGGCCGAAAAATACCCTAATCTTTTGGTCAAAATTACTCATAGGGATAGATACTGCCACGAAAGGTCAGTTGATTACGATTTCATTTTTAGCGATGAAAACGATTATCAGATTGACGAGCCAGAATCTTTCAAATATAAGGATTTTCAAGAAGATTGCGTTCGCTTCTTCAAATGGATTTACAAACAATTGGAAAAAGAATACGAATACCAAAACTCCGACGAAGTGATTGACGAATTACTGGAAAGCAATGGCTACACTTTCACGGTAGAAGGAAAACGCGAAGATTAGTCTTGACTCGCCCGAAAATCTAACCTACAATAACCCATGACTTACAAAAACGCCATTATTGAAAGACTCGGACATTCGGGCATGTATTCAGCCTTTATCGCAGGATTTGGATACTTGCGGGCTGATTCGCTGGAAGGGGTGAAGAAATTGGTTGATTTTGCGGCCAAAAATGGTTGATTGCTTGGAAGATTAGCCCAATATACAAAATGAACACAATCCTCTCTCTTCTCCGCGAAATTGACGACAAAAATCAAGTCTGCTGGGATACAGACTCCGACTTGGAAATCTTGAGCGGCTTTATTGAATCGCGCAAACTGCAAAAGGAATTCGCTGAATACGTTCAAACGATTGCGGAGTTTGATAAATCTGTTTGTGGTTAGTTTTTAAATGGCTGGCGAAACCGCCGCATCGTTCTAAGGTGCTCCTTTAAAAGCGGGATGGATAGGTTACGAGGTTCGATTCCTCCGCCAGTCTCTTATATTTCAGCAAATAACCCTTGCATAGTCAAAAACCACGGGCTAAAATACTGCATGAAAAACCTTGAACCAAAACAATTTGTCATAACAATCCTTCAAGACGAGGATTTGACCAAGATTTCAAGATTTGGAGTCATTGAGGCGTTAGAAAATTACTTGACAAGAACGACGGGCCAAAAGGCAGGGATTGATTTCTTTGTAAAAGCGGTTGAAAATCCTTGATTCGGCGGAAATATTAACCTAATATACTACATGAACACCCTACAAATTCACTCCTCACAATTTGACAACGCCGAATTGCTCAAATATGCTGGCGTCAAACGAATTCACGACGGATGGTACACCGTGCAATATCGCGGCGTAAAACTTGATAAAAGCACAATTTGCGCCGCAAAAAGAAACAAAAACGGCCAAATTAAATAACCGCCGAAAATAACTTGCGCCGAAAGGAATAACCGATTATATTCTCCTATGAACAAATACCATCTTTACTATTGGGGAGCAGGGCTTAATAAATGGATAGAGTTCTTCTCTACTGATTGCCTAGATTCTTTAATGGAGCGGTTTAAAAGAGAGAAAAAATTCAATCCACACTTGACACTAAAAACGACAGAAGAAGAAGAAATTAGGCTTGACGTGGAGTAATTTATTGGTTATATTCCAGACATGAAAATCACAATGACTGTCCATCACGGCCAAATCTTCAAAGAAGAATCGTTTGGATCAACGTTTGAAGATTGTCTTGACAAATTGGAGAAAACGCGGTTATATATTGGCTACGGCCCAAAACTCCGAGATTCAATGCTTGAATTGCAACACAGAAAGTTTCTGGAAAGTGGATGGGCCGATTTCACTTTTGAAGAATAAAAGAAACAAATTGGTTGACCGAAAAGATTAACAGGTTCATAATTTAACATGGGCAAATCCAAAACCATCCCCCTAATCGTTGAAGAAAAAGTTGGCTACGGCTGGCATTGTTTCGGAGAATGGCGAAAAGAATATGGCAAACCGTCAAAAGACAATCTCCTTGTTTACCGCCAAAAGTTCATGGAATCATGCCGCAAAGGCGGGTGCAATGAGCACTTGGGGCCGCGAAACACTGGAAACTTGCGAATTCGCCGCCAAAAAGATTCAACAATTTTGGCTGAATTTGTTGCGCCGTTATTTGAATTTGTGCAAGTTTAAGGAGAGAATTAGCTTGCATTTGCTCAAAATGCGGAATATAATTCAGCATGGAAAAGCTTCTCCGTGCTATAAAAAAATGCAAACAGTTTCATCGTGACGTATGGGCTGGATACTTGACACCATCAGAAATAATTCTTTTGTGCGAAAACGGCGCTAAACCAAACGACGATTATTGCCTGCCAAGAGCAAAAGAAAAACAGAAATCGGGCGATTGTTCAACAAACTGGTTTTACTTTACGCTTGGAAAACAGATAAAAAGTAAATTCCCAGCGATAAAAAAGAATCAGCACAGCCAAAAATAACTTGCGCTCGCTTAAATAAAGAGGTATAATCAGAGCATGAATGAATTCACCCTCGAAGATTTTCGCAAAATAGCTAAAGTTGGCCGCACAAATAACGCAAGAGGGTTTTTGTCTGGTGCTAGGCATATTTCCGCCGTAGCGGTAAGGTGGACTAGCAAAGCTGGCAAGCGTGAACTGCATTTTAGCAAGAAAAACGGGCGCGATTATGTCAAAGACTGTTTTGACGAATTGCAAAAGAATTGTTTAATCAGGGATTGTCTAATTCCAGCTTGACGCTTTAAGTTTAACGTGTTAAGATTAAACCATGAACCGCCTCAAACAAGCAATCCTTGCCGTTCGCATCTTTGGCCGCAATTCTGACACAATGGGAGAGCTTTATAGTTCCCTAAATGCAAGGCGTGAAGCGAAAGCCACAAAACTCGCCGCAGATCGTGAATTTGCCGCGTTGATGAAAAAATGCAGAGTTTAACTTGACTCGCCACATTTAACCGCTAATATATCCGCCATGAACTACCAACAACAAGCCTCCGACTTTCTCGCCAAGCATGGAATCGTTTTCTCTGCCAAGCTCTCGAATACAAAACGCGCCCCTTGGAATGACTCTTTGCGCGGTGGCGGGAGTTATCAATTCAAAACGGTTGATTATCGGAATCACTTTATTGTGACTTTTAAAAAGGGCACTCGGCGAATTTCTTTTGACTTTTTCGATTCTATTAGCAATTTTAAGGCTGGAATTACAGAACTAGATGCTTATTCGGTTCTGGCTTGTTGTTCAAGTGAACTCTATTGTCCCGACACTTTTGAGGAATTTTGTAATGAATTTGGGTACGATAACGACTCCCGCCAAGCGGAAAAGACATTTAAAGCTCTTTCAAAGTTTTCGGCCAAACTGCAAAAATTCTTTTTCACCAAACAAATGCGGGACGATTTGAGCGAAATTTGCTAATTAGGCTTGACTCGCTGACAATTTAACTTTAAATTCTAATCATGAAACAAAAATACTACGGCTTTGACGGTGTGAAACTGGTTCTCATTGGAGAATTTGAAAACCTTTCTAGTGCTCTGGACGAATCGGGCGATTTGTTTTACGTCACAACTCTCGAAGAGTGGGCGCTTTTCGCAAAAGAAATCATTTCTACAATGATGAGTGATTTGAAAAACTAAACTTGACAAGTAACTAACCCTCTATACCTT
>Ga0315903_10007828_pt1 | contig 13301 bp, 20 predicted proteins | sample LakEriMetagenome_7_FD_203524 | JGI IMG/M metagenome (GOLD analysis project Ga0315903, IMG submission 203524) | Freshwater fungal communities from buoy surface, Lake Erie, Ohio, United States - Buoy 2 MA119 | ecosystem: Environmental > Aquatic > Freshwater > Lake | place: USA: Lake Erie, Ohio...
TATTGCTAACCTTAAAAAGTTAGCTGAAAATGTTTTCGAACCTATACGTGCAAATTTCAGACAGCCTATACGTATAAGTTCAGGATATAGAAGTCAATCATTGAATGCAGCTATCGGTGGTGCAACCAATTCACAGCACAGTACAGGCGAAGCGATTGACATTGATATGGAAGGCACAAAAATCACAAATAAAGAAATTTTTAATTTTATAAAAGAAAAGCTTAATTTCGATCAGTTGATTTACGAATTTGGGAATAATACTGAACCTGATTGGGTTCATGTATCTTTCAAATCAAATGGTCAGCAGCGGAAGCAGGTATTGAGAGCCATAAAAGAAAATGGCAAAACAAAATACATAGCTCATGCCGACAAAACGTAGGCGATTATTTTTTGATATCGAAACAAGTCCAAACATCGGACTGTTTTGGTCAGCAGGTTATAAACAAAACATTGATTACTCTAACATTATAAAAGAAAGAGCGATTATTTGTATTTGTTATAAGTGGGAGGAAGAAAAGGAAGTTTATTCTTTGCATTGGGACAAAAAACAATGCGACAAGAAAATGCTTCAGCAGTTCATTGAGGTAGCTAATCAGGCAACTGAATTGGTAGGGCATAATGGCGATAAGTTTGATTTAGCATGGATCAGGACACGATGCTTGTATCATAGTATTGATATGTTTCCGAAATATACAACTATTGATACATTAAAGGTTGCAAGGTCCAAGTTCAGGTTCAATTCAAACAGGCTTAATTACATTGCAAAGTATTTAGGAATCGGGCAAAAGATAAAGACTGAGTTTGATTTGTGGAAGTCCATATTAATGGAAAGCGACCAACAGGCAATGGAGAAAATGATTAAGTATTGTAAAATGGATGTTGTATTACTTGAAAAAGTATTCAAGCACCTGAACAATCATATCGAACCAAAGAGTCATTATGGGGTTTTGTTTGGGCAAGATAGGGGAAGTTGTCCTGAATGTGGATCAGATGATATTATTGTGAGTATGAGAAGGACAACAGCATCAGGGGTTAAAAAAATTCAGTATAAATGTAATACCTGTCATAAATTTCATTCTAAAACCGACAAATAATATGTTACCTAAAAAAATAAATAAAATGAGCATCGAAGAACAGGAAGTGTATTTGATTAAGAAAATGCAGGAGTTATACAGGAAAGAGGAAATATACAGGAGAGCATTGGCAAAGGTGCGAGGTAATCATAAAATAGATTTGTCAGATTTAGAAAGACCCGATTTAATGGAAATGAAAGATGACATTGCTGCTTAAAAAAGGAAAGCCAAAGATCAGGATTAAATACCGTAAGCTTGGAAAAGAAAAGGCTTGGGGTATTGCACATTCTGATGGTCTGATCGAAATTGATCCTTCGATCAAATCCCGTAAGCATTTAGAGATTGTCATACACGAAGTATTTCACATATTATTTCCCGAAGCAACAGAGCAAGAGGTTGTAGAAAAATCAATAACTTTAACTAAAATTTTATGGTCCGAGCATTACAGGAGAATAGAGCCTGAAGTGCATGAACCTTTACAAGATGGTACGAAATGAAGCAGCACACTAAAATTTACATGAAATATTTTGGATATGGAATCGAAGATTTTATTGGCTGTGAAGTATGCGGTAATAAAGCTGTTGACATTCACCACATTGATTGTCGGGGTATGGGTGGCAGCAAAGATAAAGACAAGATCGAAAACCTGATGGCAATGTGCAGGATGTGCCATGAGAAGTATGGGGATAAAAGAGAATACACAGAATTACTCAAACAAACACATAACAGATTTATAGAAATTTATGGCAAAATGTACTGATAAAGAATTCTTGCAAACAGAATTACAAATGGGGATTAGCTTAGACAATCCACAGTTTTTAGATTTAGGCAGAAACACAATTGCACAGGTAAATGGTTATGGAAATATCATTTTAGATTTCGGTTGCGGAGTAGGTGCATACAGCAAGGCTGCCTTAGATGCCGGATTAGATGTTTATGCTTTCGAAAAGTTTAAAGCACACAGAGATTATTTAAAAGAAAACTTACCTGCTTTGCGAGTGGTAACAAAGCTTGAACAGCTTAAAACTAAATATAACTTAAACAGACTTGATATCCTGATGTTTATTGAAACAGCAGAACATATGACTGATGGTGAAATAAGAGCAATGTTTCAACATATAAACCCAATATGGATTTTATTTAGCAGCACAAGTCAAAAAACGGATAATGATGAGGCATGGGGGCATATCAATGTAAAAGAACAATCAGAGTGGGATTCTTTCTTTCTTGACTTAGGTTACAGAATACACAAACAGGTTTCAATTCCTACAGAATGGTCAAAGATTTATCAATTAATGTAATATGAAAAAAATAATTATGTATTTAAAATGGTTGGAATCCTATAGGCTTAAATTAATGGAAAGAGCAGGGAGGGCATGGTAAATGAAAAAGGGATCACAGGATAAAATAAAAGTTACCTTTGGTAAACGCAAAAAAGGCAAAGCCAAAAAATCATATAACAAACATGACAGAAAAGAACGAAATTATCGTGGTCAAGGCAGGTGACATTAAACCTAACCCAAACAATCCAAGAATAATAAAGGATGACAAGTTCAAGAAACTTGTTAAAAGCATTCAGGATTTCCCACAGATGCTCAATATAAGACCAATTGTAGTTAATGATGACATGGTAGTATTGGGCGGTAATATGCGTTTAAAGGCTTGTAAGGAAGCAGGATTAAAAGAACTGCCTATAATAAAGGCTTCGAGTTTAACAGAGCAACAGCAGAAAGAATTTATTATAAAAGATAATGTTGGATTTGGGGAATGGGATTGGGAAAGCATAGCAAATGAATGGGATGCTGAACAACTAACAGAATGGGGATTAGATATACCTGATTTTAAACCTATACAGGCAGAAGCACAGGAAGATGATTTTGAAGTTCCTGATGAAATAAAAACAGATATTGTTTTAGGCGATTTATTTGAGATTGGTGAACATAGGTTATTATGTGGAGATAGTACAAATGCAGATGATGTAAATAAACTTTTAAATGGCAAAGAGCCATATTTAATGGTTACAGATCCTCCATATGGAGTAGTATATGATCCAAAATGGAGAGATGATGCATTAAGTGGTGAAGAAACAGGAAGGGCAAAAGGTAAAGTACAAAATGATGATAATGCTGATTGGACAGAAGCATGGTCATTAAGCCCTTCAAAAGTTGCATATGTTTACCATGCAGGTATTTACAGCGGAATAGTACAAAAAAGTTTACAAGATTGTCAATTTGAAATTAGAAGTCAAATTATTTGGGTAAAAAGTCATTTTGCAATTAGTAGAGCTGATTACCATTGGAAGCATGAACCTTGTTGGTATGCAGTAAAGAAAGGAAACAAAGGAAATTGGGCTTCTGATCGAAAACAAACAACAATTTGGGAAATAGATAAACCACAAAAAAGTGAAACAGGACATGGTACACAAAAGCCTGTTGAATGTATGGCAAGAGCAATAGGAAACCATGATGGTGATGTTTACGAGCCTTTTTGCGGTTCAGGAACAACAATGGTAGCTGCTCATCAATTGAATCGTAAATGCTATGCAATTGAACTTGATCCTAAATATTGCCAAGTAATAGTAGATAGAATGATGAAACTTGATCCAAGTTTAGAGGTCAAAAGAAATGGTAAACATTATTTTAAAACAGGCGAATAACAGACGATGCCAATTAAAAACGAACACTTAAACCAATTTAAGAAAGGTGAGTCAGGTAATCCGAACGGAAGACCGAGAAAGTATGTGAGCCTTTTGAAAGAGCAAGGGTATAAGCTATCCGAAATAAACGATAGCATTCAGGCAATGATGTCAATGACTATTGAGGAACTAAAAGCTGTTTGGGATAACCCACAGGCAACAGTACTTGAAAAGACAGTTGCACATGCAATGAGAAAGAGCCTTGAAAAAGGAAGTCTTTATTCACTTGAAACTTTACTGACAAGGGTATATGGTAAGCCGAAAGAACAAATGGATATCAACACAGATAATAAGGTGGAGATAGTATTTGTTGAAGGCAAATCAATATTATGAGAATTGAGTTTTCTGCTGCACATATCAATCAAAAGCCTATACTTGAAAGTCAAGCAAGGTTCAACGTGCTCATGTGCGGTCGAAGATTCGGCAAGAGTGAACTGTGCCTAATTAAGATTGTAAAGACTGCCTGTTTCGGTCAGAATCTTGCATACATAACCCCCACTTATAAACTTGCAAAAGTATTCTTTAATAAGTTAGGCAATGCCCTTCCTTACCCGAAAAACCAATCAGACTTAAAGATTGACTTCCCGAACGGTGGATCAGTTGAGTTCTTTACAGGGGAAAGATTAGATGGTTTACGAGGTCGGAAGTTTCATGGGGTTATAATAGATGAGGCAGCTTTCATTTCAGATTTAGAATCAGGGTGGCTTAATTCGATCAGACCTACCTTAACCGATTATAAAGGTTGGGCAATGTTTCTTTCAACACCAAGAGGTCAAAATTACTTTTATAGCTTATTCAATAAAGGGGGCGAAAAAGATTGGGCGAGTTTTAAATATACTACATACGATAACCCATACATAGATCGGGATGAAATAGAAGATGCCAAAAGGCAATTACCTGCTGCAGTATTCGAGCAGGAGTACATGGCGAACCCAATGGAAAATGCAGCCAATCCGTTCGGGAACGAGCATATCAGAAACTGTATTCGACCAATGAGCAACCGAGAGCCTGTAGTGTTCGGGATAGACCTTGCCAAGTCATATGATTACACAGTTATCATAGGATTGGATTCTGAGGGCAATACAGCCTTTTTTAGCCGGTTTCAAAAGGATTGGGGTAGTACTAAGGCTGAGATACAGAAACTGCCAAAAAAGCCTATATTAATCGATTCTACAGGGGTTGGTGATCCTATATTTGAAGACCTTCAAAGAGCAGGGATGAATATTCAATCTTTTAAGTTTACTCAAACTTCAAAGCAGCAGCTCATGACAGGACTGCAAACAGCTATTCATACAGGCAGGATTGGGTTTCCTAATGGTTTGATAGTCAACGAGTTAGAAACATTTGAATACCAATATACAGCGTCAGGGGTTAAGTATTCAGCACCTTCAGGTTTCCACGATGACTGTGTTATGGCTTTAGCTTTGGCTTGGCATAACATGAATTTCAAGGCAGGTTCAGGGAAGTACAATTTTCTTTAAAAAAAAGTTTAGCTTTTTGCACTTTGTATTAAAATAAGGTTTATATTTGCTGTATAAACAAAACCACTTATTATGAAAAATTTAAAAGAGTATTTAGAATTAGATGGCGGTTTAATTTTAAAAATGGCTATCTATAATCGTTTTTCTTCAATTGGAGATAATTCTTATAGCGAAATTTGTGGAGGTTATGTGATGGGTGTATATCAATGGGCTGATCATAACCTTTATAACATTGATGAGTGTTCTAATGAAAAATACACAGGTTGGAAACTTGAATTAGGTTACAATGGAGATGCTGAACGTAAAATTTTTATTGAGAATTGGGTTCTGAATATTGTGCCAAAAGATTTCAAACATGCTAAAAATTTATTTAATAAATATTTAAAAGCATTACCACCAACTTTTTAAAACAAGGGGAGCAATCCCCTTTCAAACCCACTATTATGAAAAAAGAAAACTTAAATTTAATTTTAGCTTTATTAATCGGTGCAATGATTATTGGTTTACTTCAAGATAATTATTCATTATGAAAAAACAAACAGCAGTAGAATGGTTAGATAAACAAATAGATAAAGTATGGAAAGGAGATATAATGTATATGGAATTACCAAGAAATATATATTATAAATTAATTGAACAAGCAAAAGAAATGGAAAAGCAGCAAATTAAAGATGCCTATCAAGAAGGTGATTGGGATGAATATTATATAGAAGAAAATAAAATTTGGTCAGAACAATATTATAATGAAACATATAAAGATGAAACTACATAACAAAGATGTCATAATTGACTTGCTTACAAACAAAGAGCATTTAAGGGATAACGATCAGGCATTAATTGCGAATATATGGTGGCGAGAATTGGTTACACAGGGCAAAGACAAATCAACTGCCTTTGAAGTGCTTAAAATATTCTCTGAAGGTAAGCTGTCTAACCCTGAATCAATTAGAAGATCAAGACAAAAGATACAGGAAGAACAACCTGAATTAAGGGGAGCAAGTTACAGAGCAAGACACAGGGAGCAAGATAATGTTAAAGAACAATTAGGTTATAATTAAAAGTTTATTTATATTTGTAAAAACCACTTATTATGAAAATCGAATTAATTAAAGAAACAAATTTTTCAGGAGAAGAAACTTATTTTGTAACTATTGATGGATTATATGTTTCAGGATCAATGTCAGGAAATCCTCTAGTGGCAGAAAAAAGGTATCAATTCATTGTAGAAAGCAGAGGTGAAAAGAAAACAGAAATAATCAAACAAATAGAAATATGATCGGTGAACTATTAAAGAAAACAAGACAAGAACAATCATTAACGCAGAAACAATTGGCTGCAAAATCAGGCATCAGCTTTGTTTCTATAAACCGAATTGAAAATGGCAATCCACCAAGATTATCCGTTATTGAGAAGATTTTTTCAGCTATGGGAAAGCGAGTCACAATCAACCTTTCAGATAATACTGAAGTACTTAATTAGTGTGCTATGGTTCGGAACAGCAGTTATTATATGCTTTCCGATTGTTGCAGTTGGTTTATATTATGCGTTTATGGAATGGTACGATAAAATACACTATTAATGACTTGGCAGGACTTAAACTTATTTCAATATCAACAGCTTGTTAATGCTCTTAAAATAGAAGATGACATTGACAAGACAGTTAAACTTATAAGCATTGTAACTTTAAAGACAGAGAATGAAGTGCTTTCAATGTCCATTGCTGATTTTAACAAGGCAAAGGAAAGCCTGAATTTTCTTGCAAATGAAATAGAAGGTAAGCCTGTAAAGTACATTGATGTAAACGGAAAAAGATACAAGTGCATTTACGATGTCAGGAATATACCTGCTGCAAGGTATATTGAAAGCAAAGTTTATGGTGCTGATCTTGTAACAAATATTCACAAGTTGGCAGCGACAATGGTTATGCCAATGAAAAAAACTTTGTTCGGTTGGAGGCTTGACAAGTACGATGCAAGTAAGCATGAAGAATACGCACAGGATATGTTGGAGGCAAGATTTGTTGATGTTTACCATTCTGCAATTTTTTTTTTAAGTGTATTTCTGAACTTGATAAAATGTTCGGAGGACTTTTTGATTCAGAGCCTGAATCAGATGAAAATCCCTTCGGATCAGACAGAGGCGGTTCAAGATTTCTTGAAATATATGGATGGCACTATACCATATATGAAATTGCCAAACTCCATAATATTACAGCTGAAGTTGCATGGGAAATGAGGGCAATCGAATATCTTAACGCACTTGCATACATGAAAGCAGAAAGAGATTTTAAACGCACTTTGCAATGAAAAAACAAACAGCTGTTGAATGGTTAGAACAAAGGCTAAATGTTTATTTTAATAAAAAACTTGACAGCAGTTTGTGGAAAATAAAAGAGAAATTTGAACAGGCTAAAAACATTGAAAAGCAACAGATCATTAATGCACATGGAAATAAGTATTATCAAGATAAAGAAAGAATTGTGACAGGAAATCAATATTTTAACGATACATACAAATAGTTTTTTTCATATAGCGGTTGTTTACCCTGCCTTTTTAGGTGGGGTTTTTTGTTAGTTATTATCCTTATTTTTAGACATTTATAAGTATGAGCATCAGCAAAGCACAGGCAAGGGAATTCCTGAATGGCTACCTTCAATCACTTGGTTCTGAATACAAAACAGACCCGATTATTGGAAAGGCTATTGAATTGCTTTTGTTCAAATATGCTGAGGAATGGAATAAGTCAGTTAAACTAAACTTAACAAAGGCTAAGGCTATTGCATCAGGTGAATTATATGATGTATCTGTACCTATTGTAAGACAAACAGAAACAGGGTATGTTGTTGAATTCGGTTATCCAATCAATTCAAAGGCTGCAAAGTATTATGACTTCGTAAATAAGGGTGTTAAGGGTACACAGAATAAAAAATCAAATTCAGGTGTTTATGCTTTTAAAAGTCCGTTCCCGAACAGGAAAATGGCTGCAAGTATTTACACTTGGTTGAATAGTGCAAGAAAGTCTGTCCGAAGTGTTCAGCAACCTACAACACCAATAGAAAAGAAAAGAACAAGATTAAAGAAAATGCTAACTGATGCCGATAATAAGAAAAGGTTAGCATATGCAATATCAAGCAAAATAAAAAGAGATGGTTTAAGAGCTACCTATTATATTGACAAAGCAATGAAGACTGTATTCAATCAGGACTTTCAAGCAGCAATAGGCGATGCACTTGACACAGAAATAACAATACAAATCAGAGCAATAAATGGCAGCAGTAATAAGCGAAGCACCGGCAGCATATAGTCCGGCACATGAAGATCTGTGGTTTAAGCTGACTTCAAACAATTCAGGAACAACCAATTTCAAATTCGTTGTTGATGTAATTGTAACAGGTCAGAATACAACAACAGTTAAGATATTCCCTGATGCTTCAGGATATGGATTCTACAATGCAGGTCCTGTAATAAGGTCATACATTCAGAATTACTTTGAGCCTTCAGGAAACTCAATCCTTGTGGCTTCAAGCGACAAATACAAGATCAGCTACACAATACAGGCAGGTGAGGAAGTCAGCGGAGTCATTACAACAAATCAGGCTTCAGGATCGTACACAGCAGCAAACTATTACAGACCTTTATTCTCTGACTATTATGCTTCAGGCAATCAAACATTCAGCACATACTATGCTGCACCACTTGCTGAATACGAAGATGATTTTCTAACAGAAAGGGATGTAAATATTAATGCATCAAATTCTGATAAAGTTTTTGTTAGCTTTTTTAGAAAAAATACAGGAACATATACAGCTTATTGCGATGTGGTTAATGAAGCAGGTAGCACATTGTCATCACATAGTGCAACAGTATCTTTAAATGAATTTAATCTTTTGAACATTGGAACAGATGCAATTAACACATGGGCAGGAAGTACACTTATTGGAAGTACAGCCTATGGTTACAAATTTTACATTAACCGAAGTGGACATTCAAGCCGTAAAATATTTGTTCGACTTAAATGTTACCCAAAGTTTCAGCCAATTAACCTTCACTTCCTCAATCGCTTGGGTGGTTGGGACACCATGAAGTTTGCCCTTGCAAATAAAAGGATTTCATCTTTTGAAAAGCAACAATTCGCTAAACCACAATGGCAGACAATAGGTGGCAGCAAAAAGATAGCTGATTCATACAATAGGATTTCTGAAACCAATATAAACTTTAATATACAGCACACCAATAAGATGAACTTGATTTCTGATTGGATATCAGAACAGGATTCATATTGGGGGCAACAGTTGGTTGCAAGTTCACAGGTTTACTTGGAAATGAATGGCGGTTATTTCCCTGTAACCATTGATGATAATAATTACGAGTTCAAGTACGATAATATTAATAAGACTTTCAATATACAGCTAACTGCAACAGTTGGCAGAGTTATAAACAGTCAATTTAGATGAGGACACAGATATTCATAAATAACGAAGAACTTGATTTAATAAAGGACATTGATGCTGAATTTACATTCGCTATTGATGACATCGCTGATTTTGGTAGTAAAAATACTTCCTTTTCAAAGACAATAACAATTGCAGGATCGGCACAGAACAATAAAGTATTCGGTTTTATTTTCGATTTAGGGAACAGCAACTTTACGAACGATGCCAACCCAAACGTGGGATATGACTTCAATGCTTCTAAGGTTGCACCTTGCAGAATATTTGTTGATGGTATTCAGATATTTAAAGGTGTTTTAAGGCTAATGGAGGTTGTGATTACAGGGGCAGCAATAGAATACCAATGCTCTGTTTACGGTGACTTGGGAGGCTTTATTTCGGCTTTAGGGAATAAGAGATTAGAGGACTTGGACTTTTCAGAATACGATCAGGATTGGACACTTGCAAACATAACAGCAAGTTGGAACAATATAAACGCATCAGGTGTTTATTTCCCTTTAATCGATTATGGAAACGTAACGAGCAATAATACTGATTTTAGTTTTAAAGCTTTTAAACCTGCATTATATGTTAAAGAATATCTTAAAAAGATTCAGGAAGGTTCGGGTTACACTTGGGATTTCCCTTTGCTTAATACCAATCTTCTTAAAAGACTGGTTATACCTTCTAACAAAGCGGTAATATCAAATCCGAGTAGCAATGCTTTTAATGCAACTGCCAATGCTGCAACTTACAACACAGACAGTTACCCTGATTTTACAGTAACCACAGCAGGGGATTTTACGTTGGTAGGTAATGCATATAGGTATAATGGTGCTGCAAGTTTACCTGCAACCGTTACACTTGAATTGCAAGGTTCAATACTTGATGTCTTTCCTGATCCACCACCTGATACGAACGTAACGATCAGCCTTCAATTGAATAGTGGAAGTATTGTTAGTCAGACAGTACCAATTGCATTTGAGCCACAGGGATTTTCTGTTAGCTTAACCTACACACATACATTTGCAACAAATGATACTATCAATGCTTATGTAAGCTCTGAGGCTACACAGTATTCAATTTCACAGGGCATCCTAAAAGTAGAAGCATCTTCGGGTGCTGATGTGCCTGTAAACTATGGAGAATCATTGCTGATAAACAATGCAATACCGAAAGGAGTTTTCCAAAGGGATTTCTTTTTGTCAATTTGCAAGATGTTCAATCTGTATGTTTACGATGATCAATATGACACAAACAAGATTAAGATTAAACCTTATATAGATTTTTATGATGGCAGTTTTGTAGATTGGTCCAATAAGATTGACAGATCAAAGTCGATAAGTATCAAGCCAATGAGTGAAATAAATGCGAGATACTATCAATTCAAGTATAAGCAAGACAATGACTATTACAATGAGAATTACAGAAAGAAATACAACGAAGGGTATGGTGATCTTATATACGATACTGAATTTGATTTTGTTAAAGATACTGATGCATCTGAAGTAATATTTGCAGCATCTGTTTTATTTCAGGCTGAAGATAAAGACAAAGTTTACCCTGCTATATATAAAAAGTCTGACAACAATAGTAAGACAGACCCAATGGATTCTGTTATTCGTATTTTACAGGCAAAAAAAATAACAGGAAGAACATCTTACAAAATACAAAATGGTGGAACTGATTTAGCAACATTAACAGTATATGGGTATGCAGGACATTTAGATGATCCTTTTTCACCTACAAATGACATAAACTTCGGAGCACCGAAAGAGGTTTATTTTGAAACAACAACATATCCAACAACGAATCTATTCAATACGTATTACAGCGATTACATGGCAGAGATTACAGACAAAGACAGTAAGCTTTTAACCTGTAATATTCTGTTAAATGCTGCTGATGTCCTGAATTTGAATTTTGGAAAGTTAGTAATGATTGACAATCAGCTTTTCAGGATAAATAAAATTGAAGGTTATAACAGCATTGATTATAACACAAGCAAGATCGAATTATTGAAAGTAATAACAAAAGTATTCTAATGGCAGAACAATTAAATTTACAGGTTAATGTCACAGGTAATGCCACGCAAAGTGTACAAAGCCTTAAAAAAGAATTAAGGGAAGCACAGACACAAGTTGCTGTGTTATCAGATAAATTTGGTGCAACATCAAAACAAGCTGTTGAGGCAGCAAAGAGGGCAGCTGAATTAAAAGACAGAATCGGTGATGCAAAAGCATTGGTTGATGCATTTAATCCTGATGCTAAATTCAAAGCATTGTCATCTTCACTTTCAGGTGTTGCTTCAGGTTATACAGCATTACAAGGTGCAATTGGTTTATTTGGAGAAGAAAACAAACAATTAGAAAAACAACTTTTGAAAGTACAATCAGCACTTGCATTCTCACAAGGTTTACAGGGATTGTTTGAAAGTATAGATAGTTTTAAAAACCTTGCAACTGTAATTAAAACACAAGTTGTAACTGCATTCTCTACATTAAGAGGTGCTATCATTGCAACAGGTATTGGTGCTTTGTCAATTGGACTTGGTTTATTAATAGCAAACTTTGATAAAGTAAAGACTGCTTTATATAAACTTATACCCGGACTCAAAACAGTTGGCGATTTTATCGGTGGTATTGTTGACAAAGTTTCAGGTTATTTAGGATTCAAAGATGAGGAAGTAAAAAAGACTGTTGAATCGAATAAAAAGGTAGTTGATAAAGAAGCTGAAAAAAATAAACAATTAGAAGCTGAAAGAGCAAGAGCAGCAGAGGAAAGAAAAAGAAAGAAAGAACAAGAATACAGAGAAGAACTTGCAAGGCTTGAAAGATTTAAGGAAGATGAGGCTGAGGCACAACGAAGGGCATGGCAGCTTGAAAAACAAGCAATTGAAAATAGGAGTGAGGAAGCAAAGCGAATAGCAAAAGAGGAAAGCGACACAGTTGCTGATCTATTTGCACAGGAGGAACAAGCACAAGCAAATGTTCAGAATCAGAGGAATAAAGATATTTTAAAACAACAGGCTGATTCAAAGAAACTTGCTGATGATACTCTTGCAAGAGAGAACGCAAAAAGAGATGCCTATTATATGACAGCAGCTGCACTTGGTCAATTGTCTGAAGTTGTTGGTCAAACAACAGCAGCAGGGAAAGCATTGTCATTGGCACAGGCAATCATAAATACATACACAGGTGTTACTGAAGTGCTATCAAACAAAACTGTAATTCCTGAACCATTCGGAACGATTCAAAAGGTTGCTTCAGTTGCGACAATTCTTGCAAGTGGTTTGAGTGCTGTAAAGAACATTGTTAAAACCCCTGTTCCCGGTAAAGGCGGTGCAGGTGGAAGTGTTCCGACAGGTGGCTTAAATATGAATGCACCTATTGTGCCAACAACAAGTTCAATAATGACAAGAATTGATCAGTCAAGTATTAATGCACTTGGCAATCAGGCAGTCAAAGCATACGTTGTTGAAAGCGATATGACTTCAAGTCAAAAGAGAATTGAGGCAATTAAACAAAAAGCTAAATTCGGTTAAGTAGAAACTTTACAACTTATTAAACATTTATGATTATGGAATTACCATTATTTGAATTAATGATTTCAGAGGATGTCAA
>Ga0315903_10007833_pt1 | contig 13298 bp, 12 predicted proteins | sample LakEriMetagenome_7_FD_203524 | JGI IMG/M metagenome (GOLD analysis project Ga0315903, IMG submission 203524) | Freshwater fungal communities from buoy surface, Lake Erie, Ohio, United States - Buoy 2 MA119 | ecosystem: Environmental > Aquatic > Freshwater > Lake | place: USA: Lake Erie, Ohio...
CGGTGGGCTTCGTCGCGGTCCCGGAGCCGGCCGGTCCGGGGGCCGGCATCGTGCTCGCGGCAGCCGCGCTCACCGCGGCCACGCATCTCCGAGGTCGATCGACTCGAGCACGAGGCCCTGAGGCGGGGCCGTCGGCCCCGCGGCGGGCCGATTCCGCGCCGCCAGGGCCGTCGCGAGCCATTCGGGCGATCGCCGGCCGGCACCGACCATCACCAGGGAACCGGCGATGATCCGCACCATGTTGTAGAGAAACCCGTTGCCCTCGACCTCGACCCAGACCTCGGCCCCCGCCGTGTCGTTCGCCAGCGGCGGCCGAAATACGTCGAGGGCGTGGATCGTGCGAACCTTGGAGAGCCGCGTCGAGGGCGTGGTCTCGAAGCTCGTGAAGTCATGCTCGCCGATGAGCGCCGCCGCCGCCGCACGCATCCGCGACTCGTCGAGCCGGCCGCGCCACCGCCAGACGAGATGCCGGTCGAGCACCGGCTTCCAGGCCGCGTCGTGAATCCGATAGCGATACCGCTTGCGAACGGCCGCGGTGACCGGATCGAACTCCGGGCCCACCCCCCTGCCCTCGCGGACGCTGATGTCGGGGGGCAGCGTGGCGTTGAGCGCCCGCACCCAGACCTCCGCGGAGTGGCCGCTGACCGACGTGAAGGCGGCGACCTGATCGAGCGCGTGCACGCCGGCGTCGGTGCGGCTGGCGCCCTTCGGCACCACGTCCTCGCCCGACACCTGGCGGATCGCCGCGGCGAGCACCCCCTGCACCGTCGCCCGCTCCGGCTGGATCTGCCAGCCGGAATACCGCGTGCCCTCGTAGGCCAGCCGGAGGGCGATCCGGCGGGCCTCGGGCGGCGCGGCGTCCGGCGCGGCCGTCATGACCGCGACGAGTGCCCTGCCCCCTTGAGGCCGTGCTTCGCCAGATGCTCGGCGATCTGCACGGCGTTGGTGGCCGCACCCTTGCGGACGTTGTCCGACACACACCACAGGGCGATGCCGTTGGGGCAGGAGATGTCCTCCCGGATCCGGCCCACGAACACCTCGTCGCGGCCGCTGGCCGTCCGCGGCATCGGATACGACTTCGCAGACAGATCGTCCTCGACCACGATCCCCGGAAAGCCCGCCAGCAGCCTCCGGGCCTCGTCGGCCGTGACCTTCCGCTCGGTCTCGATCAGGATCGACTCGCTGTGGCCGTTGGCCACCGGCACGCGAACGCACGTGGCGCTCACGGCGATCGAGTCATCGCCGAGGATCTTCCGTGTCTCGAGCACCATCTTCATCTCCTCGCTGGTGAAGCCGTTGGGCTTGGGCGAGCCGATCTGCGGGATCAGGTTGGCCGCGATCGGATGCGGAAACACCTGCTTCGCCTCGGGCTCCTTCGCGAGCCACGACGCGGTGGCCTGCTCGAGTTCCCGGGTCGCAGCGAGGCCCGCCCCACTGACAGCCTGGTAGGTGCTCACGATCACCCGCTTCACGCGGGCCGCATCGTGCAACGGCTTCATCACCATCACCATCTGGGTGGTCGAGCAGTTGGGGCTGGCGATGATGCCCTTGTGCGTCGCTATGGCCTCGGGGTTGACCTCCGGGATCACCAACGGCACGTCGGGATCCATCCGGTAGAACGCGCTCTCGTCGACGACCACCGTGCCCCGCTCCAGCGCCCAGGGCACGAACTCCGCCGCCACCTCGTCAGGCGTGCTGCCGATCGCCACGTCGACGCCCTTGAAGGAATCGGGCGTGAGCACCTCCACGTCGACGACGGCATCGCCGACCCTCACCGGCGTGCCGGCCGACCGTGCCGACGCGAGCAGCTTGAGCCGCCGCGCGGGAAACTTCCGGGCCGCGAGCAGGTCGAGAATGATGCGGCCCACGGCGCCCGTGGCGCCGACGACGGCGAGGGTGTCGATCATGGCTGGTCCGAAAAGGTTCCGGGGAGGGTGGGGAAGGACGAACGGGAGGTGAACGGGTTCACGAGGCGGGCGAGCGTGGCGGCCGGAACGAAGGCCAGGTTGGCGGTGATCATCGCCAGACCGAACTCCATCATGCCCATGGCCAGCCCGATCCCCAAGTGGACCAGCACCGCCATCGCGAGGCAAAGCCGCCGCGTCAGCCGCGGCCAGACGAGGGCGGCATAGCTCGCCTCCCACCAGAGCGTGGCCAGCGTGAGGGCGTTGATCACCAGCGGGTGGCCCGCGAGCCCGCGGAGGTCGAGCGTGCGGTAGCGATCGTTGGCGATCGCGCCCCAGAGAGCCGTCCCCTCCCACCAGCTGGCGCCGAAGAGCTTGCCCGCGCCCGAGAAGAAATAAACCACGCAGAGATGGACCTGCAGCAGCCGCAGGGCCAGGTTGGCCCGCACCGATGGCCCCCCCCTGCCCCGCCCCGGCCCGGCCAGCAGGCCGTCGACCGAGAGCCGGGCACCGCTCGGCCCCACGACCAGCGGCACCAGCAGCATGCCCAGCGTGTCGTCGAGGCCGAACACGTTCAGCGGAGCGCGGTTGGCGGCGCTGACGAGCCCGACAAACGAGACCAGCGCCGCCAGTGGCGTCGCCAGCCCGATGGTCAGCAGGATCGCCGCCACCAGCGCGATGCCCGCCACCACGCGGATCATGGTGGGCGACGACGCGGTGAAGTAGAGGCTCCACTGCCAGGGCTGGTCGTTCTGCCGCCAGACCTCGTCAGGCCTCAGCCAGCCACGGGCGCCAAAAAAGGCGTCGGCATCGAGCAGCCAGACGACGCACGACCAGGTGAGGATGGCACCGGTGGCGATCCGGATCACGGCCAGGGGCAACGGGTCGGCCGGCGTGAACCAGAAGGCGTTCCAGGCATCGGCCCACTCGCCGAGCCAGCCGCGAGGCCGTGGGGCGGCGGCGACCGGAGCGGGTGACGATGTGGCGGGCTGGCCGCCACGACGGCCGGCCGCCGTGCGGATGGCGGTCATTTCCTCGTCTCCGCCCACGCGTAGCTGCCCAGCGGCGTCACCGCATCGGCGAACGTGCCGCTCGTGAGGACCTCACCCGGATCGGGAAGGTAGTGTTCGACCGTCTCGAGGGCGACGCTCAGCCCCCCTTCCCGCCGCAGCAGGTTCGCGGCGACGCCCTTCACGAGCGGCTGCCAGTCTTGTCTGGCCCGCTGCCGCACCTCGGGTGGCGCGTCGGGCGGCGGGACGAGGGCCGAGATCTTCTCGCTGACCATGAATCGGCGGTGGTAGAGCAGCCGCGGCCGATCGAGCGTTTCGTCGGGGATCCGCCCCGACCTGATGGAGCCGTCGGGCATCGTCATCGTCCAACGGATCGTATGGCCGGGCCCGGGGTTGGGCGCGAAGAACCGGTAGCCATGGCCGAGGTACAGGCCGCCGACGAGCGGACGAAGCGGCTGCAGCAGGCGATTGGCGAGTTCGCTCGCCGGCGCAGGCCCCGCGAGCGGGGGCACGACGACGGCGGCGAGGTAGGCGAGGATCGCGACCGTCGCGCAGGCCCGTGACGCGGGCGACCACCGGCTCACACGTTGCTCGACTGCCTGCATCGCCCCGTCACCTCGGTGTGCAGCAGGGAGGATCGGACGGGCCGACCGGGTCGCTCCACTGCCTTCTCCGGGAAGCGTAGGTCGCGATTCACCCCGCGCGGCCCGTGGCTCCGGGAATCCGCCTGGATCGGCTGTCCCGATTGCGCGACGTGTGACGGACGTGAGGCACCCAAACAAGAATCCCCGCGTGGCCGGGGGGCCACGCGGGGATTCCGTGAAATCTCTGCGACCGAATCCCGGCTCAGTTGAGCGAGGCGGTGGCGTCGGCCGACGCGGTCCGCACCGCGGGGTCCAGGGTCAGGTCGATCGAGTCGCCGGCGGCGAGGTCGATGACCTTCGAAACCGTACGCTCCTGGCCGTCCACGACGGACGCGACGCGGATCTCGTAGCCCTTCCAGCTCTTGCCGGCCGGAAGGCTCGAGGTCTCGAACGTCCGCACGTCACCGGTCGAGGCGGTGGCGTTGCCTGCCAGCCAGACCTTGGCGTCGGCCGGCACGCGGAGGGTCACCGTCGTCTTCGGGATCTCGACGGCCGCCGTGAACGACACGCTCGACCGCTGGCCCGCGGTCAGCGAGACGACCTTCGTCGACTCCTTGCCCGCGTCGTTCGCCATCTTGACGACGAACTCGTACTTCTGGCCGGCCACGAGACCCCGCGACAGGTAGCGACGAACCGCCCCCTGCGAGTTGGTCTTCGCGCCGTTGACGTAGATCGTCGCATCGGCAGGCACCTCGACGACGAGCAGCGCACCGTCGGCCGGCACGGCCTCGCGGGAGGTCGAGTCGAGCGCACCGGGCACCGCCGACGGCGTGCCGATGATCTCGCCGCCCGTCATGGACGGGGTCTCGTCGATCACGCGGTACGACTCGATCGGCATCGCGGACGAGTAGCCCTCGACGACGCTCGACGTGGCGTAGCCACCGTACGAGCCGCCGGCCGAGCCGTACGAGCCGCCCGACGAACCGCCGGAGGAGCCGCCCGACGAACCGGACGAGTAGGCGTAGGAGTACGAACCGCCTGACGAGCCACCGGACGAACCGCCCGACGAGCCGTAGCTGCCGCCGGAGGAACCATGGCGGTAGGCCCGCATCGCCTTCTTGTAGGCGTGGTGCGAGCCCCAGCTCCCACCCGACGAGCCGTAGGACCCGTACGAGCCGTAGCTGCCGCCCGACGAACCGCCGCCGTACGAGCTGGCGCTGCCGCCGGACGAGCCGCCCGACGAACCGCCGGACGAACCCGACGAGCCGTACCCGCGGTAGCGGTGATGCCAGCCGGCCTGCACGTCGCAAGCGGCCGCGGCAACCGCGATGAACGACACCATTCCAGCGATCCGTACCCAGCGACCATGCGGCAGCATTTCGATCTCTCTCCGAGGGAATTTTGCGATTCGACACCCCTGGCCCCGGACCGTTTCCGGTGGCCTGCTCACGGGTGACGCAAAGATAGTTTGCCGGTCAGGCAAATCAAGGAATCTAGGAAAGATATTCGGCCTCGCATGGCGGCGGGCGGCTCTGGCGCCAGCCACGCCGCCCAGCACCAAGCCCGCCGAGCCAGCGAAAATGGGGCAAAACAGCCTGTTTTTGCCGGGCCACTCGGCGGACGAGCCAGGGCTCGAGGCCGGCGGTGAGGGCTGCCGGTGGTCAGGGCTGGGCGGGGCGACTGCCGACGAGCGTGATTTCGAACACGAGCACCTCATTGGGCCCGATGGCCGGCGGCGACCCCTGCTCGTCGTACCCCAGCGCGGGCGGCAGGTGAATCCGCCACTTCGAACCTGCCTTCATGAGCGGCAGCGCCTGCTGCCACCCCGGCACGACTTCTGAAAGTCGGAACGTCGCAGGCTCTCCGGCCGGGTCGGTGGCGTCGAACTGCCGACCGTCGATGTGCCGGCCGGCATAGTGCGCCGTGACCACGTCGCCCGGATTCGGCTGAGGTCCGCTGCCCTCAGCCAGCACCTCATACAGCAGCCCGCTCGGCAGGGCCGTGACGCCCTTCTCCGCCGCCTTGCCGCGGAGATACACGGTTCCCTTCTCCAGGTTCTCCTTCGCCACGGCCTGCATCCGGACCATCATCTCCTGCTGCTTGCGCCGCAGCGTGGCTTCGAGGCTGGCAAGCGCCGCGCGGAACCGCGGCTCGTCCATCTTCGGCGCCGCTCCCGCGACGGCATCGGCAAGTCCGGCGGCCATCGACTTCGCATCGACGGGAGACCCCAGTTCCTTCTGCTCGGCGAGGATCTGCTGACCGATCTGGAATCCCATGGCGTATCCCATGTCCTCGGCCGAGGCCGCCGGCGCGGGCGCCACGAGCGGCTCCGCTTGCTGAGCGAGGGTATCCAACGCGGTCACGACGACGGTGATCGCGGCGAGCGACACGATTCGACCCATGGCATCCTTTCCTCGAGAGACACGTCGAAAGACAAGACGACGGAAAAAAATCCTAGCAGAATCCCCGCGGATCAGCCGCCCGCACCGGGCGTCACCGGCCGCGCGAGCGCGCCCTTGGTAAGTTCCAGGAACGCGGTCTCCAGATTCACCTCCTGCTCGCGGAGCGCCACGAGGGCGTGGCCGTCGGCCACGAGCCGGGCGGCGATCGCCGACGCGTCGGGCACCCCGTCGGCCAGGGCGACCACGACCTCCCCATCGCGGACGGTCACGGCAGCGGCCTCCGGGCAACGGTCGATCGCCTTCGCCGCCGCCTCAGGCGAGCCCGCGACTCGAATCCGCACGGTCGGCCGGCCCCGCACCTGTGCGAGGAGAGCCTGCACGTCGCCGCAGGCCAGCAGGCGACCGTACTCGATGATGCCCACGCGATTGCAGATGTCGGCCAACTCCGGAAGGATGTGGCTCGACACGAGGATCGTCTTTCCCATGCCCTGGAGCCGCTTGAGGAGGTTCCGCATCTCGATCCGCGCCCGCGGGTCGAGGCCGCTGGCAGGCTCGTCGAGCAGCAGCACCTGGGGATCATGCAGGAGCACGCGGGCCAGTCCCAGCCGCTGCGTCATGCCCCGCGAGAGGCTCGTGACCAGCTCGTCCCGCTTGGCGACCAGATCGACCAGTTCCAGCGACCGCTCAGCGACCTGCCGCCGCTTGGGGCCGTCGATCCGATAGGCGGCCGCGAAGAACTCGAGGTATTCGATCACCCGCATGTCGTCGTACACGCCGAAAATGTCGGGCATGTAGCCGATCGAGCGGCGGATCTCGCGCGGGTGCGTGTAGATCGAGTGGCCGCAGACGTACGCCTCGCCCCACGTCGGCGACAGGAGCGTCGAGAGGATGCGGATGGTGGTCGTCTTGCCCGCCCCGTTGGGACCGATGAATCCGAACAGGTCACCCTGCGCGAGCGTGAGGTCGAGCCCGTCGAGAGCGACGAAATCGCCGTACTTCTTCGTGAGATCGACCGTCTCGATCATGGGGCTGACTCCGCGGATACGGGAACCACGATGCGCACGAGCGTGGGTGCCGCCGGCAGTGGTGCAGCCTCGCCCTCTCGAGCCGACAGCCGCCACGCGGTGACCCGCGCCGCCGCCGCGACCTCGCCGACGAGCACCGCGCGGTCCACCGCCAGCAGCGGTGAGAGATCGAGCCGGCGGAGGCGGCCGGCGGGGAGACCCGTGTAGGCCTGCCCTCCCGCGGCGGCATGGAAGCCGGCCACTTCGAGGATTCGGGCCACGTCGGTCCCCGTGGCGTCCCAGCGGGGCGTCGCATCCCGCTCCTTGACCGCGGCGCGGCGCGTGAGGGCGCTGGCCAGCGAGCGGGGGCCGCGGCCGGCGGCGCAATCGTACGAGTCGCCGGGACGCAGCGTGCCCACGTCGTAGAGCCAGCCGGCATGCAGGAGGCGGCAGCGGTCGAGGGAAAACGGCAGCCGGTGGGCGACGGTCCCCGCGAGCGTCCGCTGGGAGGTGGCCGTGAGCCGTGAGTCGATCAGGCCGGCCCCGACGGCGCCCGACCACTCGGCCTCGAACAGCCGACTCGCGCCGGCGGCGATCGGCACGCCGCGAAGCTCGGCGAGGGTGCCAGCGTAGGCGTAGTCGGCCGCGGCCAGCGACGGATGCGCGATCGCCGAGTCCATGCCCCCGAAGCCGGCGCCCGCGTCGGCGAACCACGAGACCGTCGCGGTGGCGGACGGCACGAGGGCCGACGCCGCACCGACCATCACGTCCAGCCGGTCGTTGTCGGCCGAGAGCACGGCCGCCCACGAGGATCCGCGGGCCGTCGCCGTGGTGGCGTCGATGTCGACGATCTCGGCGGTCGCGGTCGAGGCCAGTCCGCTCATCCCTCGCGTGGGAGTGAGCCAGAGGGCCGCCACGGTGAACGCCACGGCGAGGCCGGGCAGCGACAACCAGGCCAGCGCGGACGACGAAGCCGCCCGCGTGGCAAGCCACCAGTCGAGCGGATACAGCGCGAGCACATAGAGCAGTCCGAGCCCCGCGAGCAGTTCGAACGACGTCACCCGCGGTCGATGGGGCGATCCGGGCGCAGAAAACGTGTCGAGCGCGGATCGCAGCTGCGACGCGAGATCGCCCCCCCGTGGCCCGGCAGCAAGGGCCGAGTCTCCCCCCTGCCCTCCGCGCCGCTCGATCGCCGCGACGAGCAGCGATTCGGTGCCGGCCCATTCGCGGAACGGCGGCCGGTCGACGTCGCAGCCGACCCACGTCACCGTGCCAAAGCCCCGGGCGCGCCGCACGGCCAGCGGCACGCTCGACGCCCCCTCCACCACCGCCGCCTCGACGACGCCGCCCGCGAGGTCCCTGAACACCGGGATGGCAAGGCTCTGGCCGGCGAGCCGCTCGGCGAGTCCCCCCGCCCGCGCGAAGGCCTCGACGGTGCCGACGCGACGAAGAGGCACACAGCGATCGAACGTGCCCGGCAGCCAGGCCGACGTGCCGGCGGTGAAGCCGGCGGCCGACTCGCCCGCGAGCACGATCAGCCGCCCGCCCGCCCGAACCCAGGCATCGATCTCCGCAACCACGGCGTCACCAAGCGTCGGCACCGCCGAGCCGCAGAGCACGATCGCGTCGGCCATGTCGAACGGAGTGGCCGACGGATACCGCGCGGCGGCGGCGACGGGGACCACGCGACTGGAGCCGCCGCGGTCGCGATCCACGAGCCTCATCGCCCGGACCACGGCTGGCAGATCGCCGAACACGAGCACGACGCCGGTCGCCGACGGCACGGCGGTGCCGGTGACGAGGTGCTCGGTCGCGGGCGCGGCATCGTGGCCGTTCTCGAGGCCGATCCTGATCCGGTGGCTCGACCGCCCGAAGCGCACCGCGGCGGAGGCCGTCGCCCGGCCGGCCCCGTCGCGCTCCGGCGTCAGCGGCGGCGAGGCGACGAACTGGCCGTCAGGATCCTCAACGGCAACCCTGACGCGACCGTCGCCGACGAGGGCGGGCGCGGGCCACGACACCGTCACGGGGGTCCACGCACCGATCCGCCACTCGCCACCGACGCCAACGGCGATGTCCGGCGCCGCGGAGCGGGCTGGACCCACGCCCGCGAGGCAGGCGGCGACGGCGAGCAGCGCCGCGAACGGCCGCCCCGTCATGGCTTCTCCGCATCCGGGCACGTGCACGCGAACTGGCCGCAGCCGGGGCAGCCGGTGCCGTACTTGCGCCGCACGGCGTCCTCCAGATCCACGCCGGCCACGTTGGCGATGGTCGCCAGCCACGCGAGCACGTCGGCGAACTCGTAGGCCTGCTCGTCCGGCGATCCGCTGCGCAGGGCGGTGGCGAGCTCGCCGATCTCCTCCGTCAGCCACATGAACGTACCCTCGACCCCCCGCGAGGCATCCTTCTCGTGGTACATCGTGCGGATGAGGTTCTGTAGTTCCCGAAGCGTCATGGCGGCCACCGCGGCGTCGTGTCGCAGACCCAGCGATCCGCGGCTGGAGAGTCTACAAAATGCAGGCACGAAAAGCGGCCCTCCTCGTGCATTGGCCGCCTCCCGGTGCTGCGGTTCCCGGCACCCGGTACGATGAGGCCCGGGCGGAGTTCGCCGCCGCCGGAACACCGGCCCCATCCCTTTTCGAGCGACGGTAGCGTTCCCGCATGACCAACCCCCGCCCGATCCGCATCTTCGACACCACGCTCCGCGACGGCGAGCAGTCTCCCGGCGCGAGCATGAACCTCGCCGAGAAGCTCGAGATCGCCCAGGCGCTCGTGCTGCTCGGCGTGGACATCATCGAGGCGGGATTCCCGATCGCGTCGCCCGGCGACTTCGAGAGCGTCCGCGAGATCGCCGCCGCGGTGAAGGGCTCGACCGTCTGCGGGCTGGCCCGTTGCAACGACGCCGACATCGACCGCGCCTGGGAGGCCCTCAAGCCGGCCGGCCAGCCGCGGATCCACGTGTTCCTCGCCACGAGTACGATCCACCGCGAGTTCAAGCTGCGGATGACCGAGGAGGAGGTGCTCGCCCGTGCCGTGGCGGGCGTGACGCGGGCGCGCAACCACTGCGCCGACGTCGAGTTCTCGCCCGAGGACGCCGCCCGCACCGAGATCGACTTCCTCTGCCGCGTCGTCGAGGCGGTGATCGCGGCGGGGGCGACCACCGTGAACATCCCCGACACCGTCGGCTACGCCACGCCCACGCACATGCACCGCGTGATCAAGAGCCTCGTCGATCGGGTGCCGAACATCGACAAGGCCGTGATCAGCACGCACTGTCACGACGACCTCGGCCTTGCCGTGGCCAACAGCCTCGCGGCCGTCGAGGCCGGGGCCGGCCAGATCGAGTGCACGATCAACGGCATCGGCGAGCGGGCGGGCAACTGCTCGCTGGAGGAGGTGGTGATGGCGCTCCGCACGCGGGGCGACTACTACCAGTGCTCCACGCGGATCGTCACGCAGAAGCTGGTGCCGACGAGCCGGCTGGTTGCCAACATCACGGGGATCCAGGTGCCGCGGAACAAGGCGATCGTGGGCAAGAACGCCTTCGCACACGAATCGGGCATCCACCAGGACGGCATGCTCAAGGAGCCGCGGACCTACGAGATCATGCGGCCCGAGGACGTGGGCCTGGAGCGCACCGACCTCGTGCTCGGCAAGCACAGCGGCCGCGCCGCGCTCGCTGATCGGGCCAAGGCGCTCGGCTACCAGCTCACCCCCGAGCAGCTGCAGACGGTGTTCGAGCGGTTCAAGCTGCTCGCCGACCGCAAGAAGGAGATCTACGACGGCGACATCGCCGCCCTCTGCGAGCAGCAGTTCTCGGAACTGCCGGAGCAGTTCGTCTACGAGGGCTACACGCTCACGAGCGAATCGGGTGCGGCGCCGACCGTCACCCTCCGCGTGCTCCAAAACGGCGTGCCGACCTCGGCCACGATCACGGCCGGGGACGGGCCGATCGACGGCATCTTCCTGGCGATCGAACGGCTCACCGGGATCACGACGGCGTGCCGCGACTTCCGCGTGCAGGCGGTGACCGTCGGCAAGGACGCCCAGGCGGAGGTGACCGTCGAACTCGAGCACGCCGGCCAGGTGCAGCGGGGCCGCGGGGTGTCGACCGACTCGCTCGAGGCCTCGGCGAAGGCCTTCCTCGCGGCCACGAACCGGCTCGTGCTCGGCGGCGGCCCACGACTCCACCCGCAGCGGGCCTGAACCGGCCGCAGATTGCCGACCGCAGCGACTGGACGGCAGACGACCGACCCCGGCAAGACGTCCGCCGGGTGCGTCCTCAGATCGCCTCGCCGCCGCGTTCGCCGGTGCGGATCCGCACGCACTCGTCCATCGGCAGCACGAAGACCTTGCCGTCGCCGATCTCGCCATGCTCGCCGGACCGCCCGCCACGGATGATCGCCTCGATCGTCGGCTCGACGAACTCGTCGTTCACCGCGATCTGGAGCTGCACCTTTCGCACGAGGTTCACCGAAATCTCGTGACCACGGTAGGCCTCCGCGTGGCCTCGCTGCCGCCCGAAGCCCTGCACGTCGAGGACCGTGAGCCGAAACACCTCGACCTCGGAGAGCGCCTGCTTCACGCTTTCGAGTTTGCCGGGCTGAATGATCGCGATGATGAGCTTCACGAAACTCCGCCTTTCGCGTGGGCCCCAGAGGCTATCCCGCGTCGTGACACCTTCACAAGCCACGGGTCCGCCGCGGTTGTCTGCGCATGCCCCGGCCCGGGTGGGTGGTAGGCGGAGTACCCACCCAAGGCCACGTTGGGGCATCCTTCCGGACGGGGCGGCCATCGGAACCCAGACGTCGCCGGAACGGCGCTTGGGCGAGGCGGTAAAAGGGCGGCGGCACGATTCCGCAAACGCCGTGCCGTGAGCGGACTCCGGCTTTCAAAACGGCTGAAAGCGGGTTGCGGGCCGCGAAAACGACGGGCGTGCCCCGTGGGTGGACCCACGCTCCGGACGCAGACGCTCGTTTTTCCGGCACGCCCTGCCCAACTCCGTGGCATCGGCTACCGTGCGGCATGGCTGCGAACGCACCCCCCATCCGGCTCGACCACCTGCTCGCACTCCACGGCACCGCGCTCGCGACCAGCCTGGCCGCGGCGGTGCCCGATGTCGGCGACGGCTCGGATTCCATCGAGCCGATGCACCGCGGTGGCCGGCGGGCCGCGCTCGCGCGGCTCGCGGCTGTGGACCCGATCAGCTACGCCCGCAGCCGCAACCACGTGTCCGGCGCGGTGACGTCTTTGTCGCCCTGGATTCGCCACGGCGTGCTCTCGCTGGCGGAGGTTCGCGACGCGGCACTGGCCCGCGTGGAGAGGCCCGAGGATGCCGCGAAGCTCGTGTCAGAACTCGGCTGGCGGGATTACTGGCGGCAGGTTCATGACGCGCTCGGAGACGCGATTCGGACCGACCTCGAGCCACCGGCTGCTCCGCCGCGTCATCCGCCGCGTGACCGGATGCCCGACGACGTTCTCGAGGCCCGCACCGGCATGGCCTGCATCGACGCCTTCGTCCGTCGTCTGCATGACACCGGCTGGCTCCACAACCACGAGCGGATGTGGCTGGCATCGTGGCTCGTGCACGTCCGCGGAATCCACTGGCGGGCCGGCGCCGACTGGTTCCTGACCCACCTGCTCGACGGTGATCCCGCGAGCAACCACCTCTCGTGGCAGTGGATCGCCGGCACGTTTTCCGCGAAGCCGTACCTCTTCAACCGCGAGAACCTCGAGACCTACACGTCGGGAGTCCACTGCCGCGACTGCCGGCTGCGCGGCCGATGCGACGTGGAGGGCAGCTACGACGACCTCGCCGCCAGATGCTTCGCGTCGGCGGCGCCCAGCGGCCGCACAAGCCTGCGGATCACGCCGCGTGCCGAGGCCCCGCCGGCCGCATGCCGGCCGGTGCGGCCGCTCGTCTGGCTGACGCTCGACTCGGCCGCCGCCGGGAGCCCGGCGGCAGCCGCCTGCCCCGCCGCGCCGCGGGTGTTCGTCATCGATCCGGAGTGGCTGCGCAACGAGCGTCCCGCCCTGAAACGACTCGTCTTTCTCGTGGAATGCCTCGGGGAGGCCGGAGACGTGGAACTCTGGCTCGGCGACCCGGCCCACGTGCTGCGCGACCGTGCCGCGGCGCACGGCTGCGACGCCGTGACCGTCGCCTCGGGCCCGTGCCCGCGGAACCGCCTCGTCGAAGGCGCCGTGGCGGCGAGCCTGCCCGTCGTTCGCGTGGCCGAGCGTCGGTTCTGCGACCGCTCCCGCGTCCGTGACGTCGGTCGCTTTTCCCGCTACTGGAACGCGGTATCCGCCTCCGCGCTGCGGCCGACCGGCGACTGACGAGCCTGCCACGCGCGAGCCGAGCCGACGGCTTCCGCGTTCCAGTCCCGGCGGTCGAACC
>Ga0315903_10007837_pt1 | contig 13294 bp, 6 predicted proteins | sample LakEriMetagenome_7_FD_203524 | JGI IMG/M metagenome (GOLD analysis project Ga0315903, IMG submission 203524) | Freshwater fungal communities from buoy surface, Lake Erie, Ohio, United States - Buoy 2 MA119 | ecosystem: Environmental > Aquatic > Freshwater > Lake | place: USA: Lake Erie, Ohio...
AACGACTAAAGGTGTTATAACACCTTTGGAGTTAGGGATGCAATACAGTGTGAAACCGTAGGTTTTGCACGCTATCCGCATAACCAAGACCTAAGGATTTTTTAAAATCCTGGTCGGTTAAAGGATATTAAATGAATGTATTGATATACCGGAATGTGATAGTATTTTCATAGCATATCCTAGCAAGAGTAAAATCCGAAATATACAACGGGTTTGTAGGGCAAATAGAAAGGATAAGAAGAATCCGGATAAGGTCGCTAGAATATATGTATGGGCAGATGAATATAAGGATGATTTAGTTGATTTTATAAGTCATTTGAAAGAATATGATGAGACATTCACATATGAGAAGATTAAACGGATAAATGTTGTAGGAAAACAGGATGCGATTATGAAACCTGATGATGATAGTAAGGAAAATAAGAAGCTAGAAGGATTGGTAGTTGGTGTGAAGGGTGCTAATAAATTTGATGAAAAATATAATTATGTTGATAATTTTATTCACGAAACCCATAAAAGACCTAACAAAAATTCAAAAAATCTTTTTGAAAAAAGCCATGGTAAATGGCTATGTGAAAAATTAAGATTGTATTATAAAAATAAATTATCTAAATATGAAAATCTTAAAATAGAAAAATTATTACAAAAATATAAAAATATTATAATTACGTCCACAGAATTATGTGAAAAAATATTTAATAATGTTATAAAAATTTATGAGAATGAAAATAGATTACCAAATAATAATAAATCAGAATTAAATTATAGAAGATGGTATTTTTATAATAAGAAGAAATTAAGTTATAATAAAATAATTTATAATAATGATTTGACCGACAAAATAAGAACATTTATTGACAAAACATCATATTTAATTATAGATAATGATACAATTTGGGAACAAAAATATATTAAAAATTATAATTTAATTAAATCTATAAAACAAAGACCAACAAGCAATGAAGGCAACTGGATTACCAGACAACTTGGTAAATATAAAAATAATAAATTAAAACAAATTCAAAAAATAAAGATTGAAAAAATGCTAAATGATTTTGAAGAATATTTCCAGAATAATGAAGATATATGGAATATTATTTATGAAAAAGTTGATACCTTTTTAGAACAACACAAACGTAGGCCTAAATTAGAAATAGTATGTGAAAAAGTATTTGCTAATTGGATAAATACACAAAATAGAAAATTAAGAAAAAATAATTGTATTATGAAACAACAAAAATTTAAAGAAAAATATTTATTATTAAAACACAAACATGGTATTTTATTACTTGATAATAATGAAAAATGGTATTATAGATTAGAACAATTAGAAGAATTTGTAAAAACTAAAAATATTAAACCAACAGCAAGCAATTGCCCAGAAGATATATTTGTATATTATTCATCTCAAATATTTAATTATAGACATAATTTAGGAAAAATGACAAAAAATAAGAATGGTAGTGAAAGTAAAAATTACATTCATTTTAGAAATTTATGTAATAAATATAAACATTTAAATTTAATATAAATTAATTTTTCTATACTTTTTTATTGTTGTAGCAAAGAACCTTTATTTGCCCAAAAATCTGAATTAGTTGATTTATTCATATATGCTTTTCCACATCTAGTTGCATAATCATAATCTCTAATTATTAATCTGCTGTTCCAAGAACCATGGCGCATTGCACCATTTGAACCAACTTCTTCAATAATATGGACTGGATTTTGAGTGTTAAATTTAATGTGATCAATCATAGGGGTCCATACTTGTGGCACCGTTATTCCAGACAAAGTATTACAGCTACGTTTAACTCTAGTATCCTCTGCAAACTGTAATTCTGATGATTGATCTGCATTAAAAACACCTTTTGCCATTAATGGTGTTGTCTTATAAGGTCTTTCAAACAGTTGTTGAGGGCACTTGGGATGTTTCTTCTGCAACCCCCACCTAATCTCACTATGCTGGTCTATTACGCAGGCACCGACATCTACACCGTTTCTACCAACAGAAACGGTGACATTATCTGTTGCGTGTTTTACTGTCTCTGGCATTAAACACTCACACGAGTATGGAGAAAAAAGACGGTAGTTGCCGACCCCTATACTGGAACGTGTATCGGTATCAATAAAGCACTTATCGTCATAAGACATAGCTTTATAATTGACGTTGAATTTCTTGGAGCCGTCGAAGTTGATACAATTCCGTTCGGCTTGGAGCATTTGATTGCTTTTATCAAAGTTTAATTCGTTGGAACTCATTCTTCTCTAGATGCTTGAAATACAATACTATATTTACTATAGATAAATATTTTAATCTACAAACTAAACTAATTTAATTTTATCTAGAAACTTTTAACATCTACTTATAAATAAAATACTAAAAAAACAACATTAATCAACAAAATTCTATCGATTATCTCTATTTCTTAAAAATATTTTGAAACCACATTTCCTTATGCCAACCCACTTTAAATCCTTTGACAATAAATGGCATTCGCTGCGAAATAACAAATACATATCCGCATAACCAAGACCTAAGGATTTTTTAAAATCCTGGTCGTTTAAGGGATAGTCTATAGTCTATATAATTACGCTATGTAATAATTTTAGCAAAAAGTTCTTTATATTTTGTTTTAGCTAAAATTTCTTTAATTGTTATTTTTCAATTTTTATTGATTTTATTTAATTATATCCTTTAGCTGGTCTTATATTTTTTTAATACAAAACTGGTTAAAGTATATTTGGTTTAGATTTAATTTTTTTATACAATTTATATATATAATATTAGTAGTCAAACAGCTAATATATTAGCGTGATTTTATATTATTATGTCTACATTAACAAGATCTAGACATTCAGATAAAAGCACCAGAAGAACACAAACTAATTCCAGAATTAAAAAAAATATTGTAGATGATATAGGTGGTAATCATACTTTTTATAAAGTTGAAGGTAATGAAAATCATAAATATTATACAATTGATTTCTCGTCAGATGTACTACAATTTATGATAAATAATGGGAATTTTGCAGTAATCACATCTCAAAATAAAGATGAAGCGTCTACTTTTAAATTATCAGTCATTAATCCTGAAAAACCATTGCCTTTAATAACTAAAGAAATATTTGAAATTATGGATATACCAGATTTTATTATTACAATAATGTTAAAGAATTTGTTTGATAGTGTTAATTTCTTATTACCAGAAAATTTACAATCTAATAGTAGTAATGGTGAAAATGTTAAGAATACTGATGGAATAGAACATCAATCATATACATTTGAAAAATATAAGGAATATATACAAAAATCAAGAGGCTTTTATTATACTTTGTACCATAATAGTATTGCAATTGCAATGAATAAAGATCTAAGAATTAAATCATTAAATATAATTACCGATGAGGAGACTGGAAAAGATTTTATGAATACAGAAGTAAGCAAACATCAATATATACCTATACCATGTGAAAGTGATTATGGATTTAATTTGTTAAAAACAGGATTATTTAATCCTCGTAATCCTAGTAATCCTAGTAATCCTCGTAATCCTCGTAATCCTAGTAATCCTAGTAATCCTCGTAATCCTAGTAATCCTAGTAATCCTAGTAATCCTAGTAATCCTAGTAATCCTCGTAATCCTAGTAATCCTAGTAATCCTAGTAATCCTCGTAATCCTAGTAATCCTAGTAATCCTAGTATACTGAAAAATGATTTTGTATTTGAAAAAGCAGGATTTTTTAATAGATTATACGATGTTATATATATCCATTATAATAATAGTGAAACATTCCTACCCAGATTCGAAAATCCTTATCTTGATGAATCTGGTAAAATAGATCCTACTGTAATAATAGATGATACAATTCCAGTTCCTGATTTGTATCAGATAAAAGATGATCCCAAAAAAATTAAAAAATGGGTAATAATAGGTAGGAATAATTCTAAATGTAATTTTAATTTTAGTAAAACTACAGGATTTAATGATGTGCTAGAAGACCAAACAGCTCATTATGAAGAGTGGGTTAAGGAATATACTTTTCAGGAATTAAATGGTAGAGTCTCGCACGCAGATATTTCGTTTGGTGATTACATTACTAATAAAAAGAAACTAGCAGGTGTTGATTATAAATATATAGAAGCAATGAATGCAAGATTACCAAAAGAAAATCGTTTTTTAGATGCTGATTCTTTAAGCAAACTAAAAGATTATGTTAAATGGAAAACTAATAAAATGTGCGAAGGTAAATTTAATAAACCAAATATGAAATTAAGTTATATATGGCATATAGTTGAAATTACAACTGACATAGAAACAAAACTTGTTATAGATGTAGCAAATGCAGTAAATCATCTACGAGAACTTAATGAATTTCATACTCCTTTATTGCAAAAAATTCAATTATTATCTTGGACGGAAATGCTAGAAAGAAACAATATTATTAGACCAAAAGAAAATGTAGGATTAGATTTTAAACAGGTATTTACCGAATTCAGAATAGATGGATTATTTTATCTAATTAGTCATTATTTACATCCATTAAATTACAAAACTAATTATTATTATACAGAAAATAAAATTTTTACAATAGAAGATTTAATAAAAAATAGTCAATTAAAATGCGATGGTCTTTATCATGGAATGGAAAAGTATAAAGGTCTACCATTTTATGCAGTAGTACCTATCGAATTTACAAATTATTGTAATATTGTAAATAGTAGTAATTATTTTAAAGGTAGAAAATGTAATATATCAGATTCACTAAACTCATTAAACTCATTAAACTCATTAAACTCATTATCGCTGCTGCCGCAGGCACGAGAATCAAAATCAAACAATAATAATGACATGCCATGGGTGCGGTTACCACAAACTAGGAAATTTAAGATACCGCCGAGAACCAGGAATCCCTGGAATTCATTATTACGTAGAAGCACTAGAATGCGTAATCACGTAGCGTATACAGGTGATTATACGGTTGATTATACCGATTTAGTGTTGGATAAAACTATTTATCTAAAAGCCATACCAAAAGCAAATGCAGAGGAACAACAGACCTTTACACCAGAAAAACCCAATATTGAATTACTACGCAAATTATTTACACAACAATCGCATCAGGAACAACCAGTGCAACAGAAAATTAAAGTTTATTCATCATTTATAACTAGCAATGGATTAATTGTTTGCATTTTATTGGTTGATAAAAAATTTTATTATGTTTTAATGGAAGTAAATATAAAAGAGCTTATGCGAGATAAATTAAAACTAATAAGATCATACAATTTTTATAGTATTTATGGAGTACAAGATAACACACCTTTAATAAATATTTATTTGATAAAAGATTTTACACCGGGAGATAAAATTTTTTCAACATTAGGTAATGAATGTATATATAAAAAATTTAGTAAATTTCGAACTTTTTTTACTGGAGATACTATAAAACTTAAAATGGATGATATTGCTGAATATAAAATTCCTAATTTTTATAGATACTTACTTATTGCATTGATAAATAAAATTAATCCAATAAAAGATTTTTTAAAAACACATATAGATGCTTCAAATCAAGCGGATCCTAAAAAACCAATGGAATATTATAGGATTAAAGAAAAAATAGATGGTATGTATGTATATAAAATGGTATCAGAAGCAGAATTAGTTGGAGAGGGCAAACATGAGCAAGTTAATTTTGATATTATTCCGGATGCGAGAAATGAAACTATGGAAATTTATTCAGCTGATAACTTATTACCTAATAATAATGTATTTATAACTATAGGTCAAAAATATATAATTTGTGTTAATAAATTTTATGAAGATGTTATATCAACTAATTATGTTCTACCACATTTAAAAAAATATTATAAATTTACTGCATGGGTGATCAATAAAGATTATTTAAAACAAATACTTGATATTGTAGATTTTACTAGTCTTAAAATACCTATAATTAATTATGCTGATGTGTTATATAACTTTACATGTTTAAATAGTGCTGATGATATAATGGAGATTAATTTACATATAGACGCAATTAATAAATTTATTAGAGAATTTATTATTAAATACGATAGCAATACATGTAAATCACATAAACCTTATATAACAATGAATCTATTATCTGATATTAATTCATCAGTATTACATTTACATGTTAAACAATATGAAATTCATATGGAACCATTAAAAAGAAAAAATTTTAGAAGAGAATTATTACAACCTAATATGAGTTCAATATATGATATTTTTATAATTAATAGTAAATCATATAAAAATATATTTAATTATGCAATGGTTAAAAGTGATATATTATCAAATTCGGTAATATCAAGTTATTTACCATCTGTTAAATTGTCAGGATTTTTAAATATCTAATAATTCTTGTTTAAAATAACTATTAATATTCTTGTATTTTATAAATATTTGTTCAATATATCCTTTGATAATATTAATATCTATATATAATAATTTATTCAATCTCATTAAATTCAAAAGTATTAATAATTTTATATCAAAATACTTAGTAATAATATCATTTAGCTTCATTTCATTATCAATATTTGGAATTTTTATAAAATGTATAACTTCATTATATAATTGTATATTTAACTGCTTATTTAAATTTGTTTTACTATTATATTCATTAATAAAATTATTAGATTTAATTTTATCTATAATGTCATTACAACTTGAAAATAATTTTATATCTGTTAATATATGTTTGAATTGTTTTTTTTTAATCTGTTTACCTATATTATCAACATCAAGTTTATAGTAAAATTTATTTGTTAGCAAAAGTTCTTTCATTTCTCCTAAACTATATTCTAAATTTTCATAATTACTGATTTGATATATTATTGCAGATATATGTTTTTCATACTTTTTGTATTTATTTCTATCAAAATTTATAAATCTTATGAATATAATGCTATTTGCAAAATAAAACAATATTTCATATGTATTAAAAAGACTTACTATTATACTAAATAATTTTATCATAATAGGTAATTTTAAATTATTACCAATAAAAAGCTTAATTATCATATTACCATTATTATTTAATGATCTCAAAGGTACTAATAATAAATTTATAAAATAAGGTAATTTAATTTGTAAATAAATACTTGCTATAAGGTAATCATAATTAATATAAGAATTATTTATATATATATTATCATATGTTTTATTTTTATCGATACTATTAGTAAGATCTTTAGTAGTAAATCCTTTTTTTATAGTTTTATTTTTTTTAATTAAGCTTTTATATATTATTTCATAATCTAGTTGTTGTTTGCAATAAATTATATCACACTTATAATCATTAAATTTATTTATTTCTATGTCGCTTGATGTTAATATTAATGCATTATTCTTAATAGTATTCTCAACAATTAAATAATTATCAATCATAAATCTATTAAAAAAAAGACCAATATTATATTTTTTAAATATTGTTTCTAGATCTTTAAAAACTAAGTTTTTGCGAATATATTGTATATTCAGTTTAAAAAAAAATATTGTGAAATTTTTATAAATTTCGAAAAGGTCTTTATCATAATTAATTATGTTATTACTAAAAAATCTATTTTTAACATAACTATCTATATTAGTATTTTCATCATAACTATAAAAATAATTAGGTATTCTAATTGTATATATTATATTATAATCATAATCATATTCTGGCAAATCTTGTAATTCTTTAATATCCATTATATTTCGTGTAATCATTTTAATTTCTCCAAATTGCACGGATTTTCGAGTTAATTTACTACTAGCAGATGTCATTATTTTGTCTGGTTGAATACTTAAAACTTTATTCAATCCATAATAATTCATAATGTATCCAATAATATCACCGCTAGTTATTTTATTATTGCGTTGATTTTTGTAATCCTTATTTGTAAGTGATGAAATGCTTTCATAAAATTTGTAATATATAAAATATTCCTTGCGAAATGTTGAATTATCCTTAAATGCTAGTTCAAATTGACAATCAACAAGTGCATTATTTATATCAACTTTTTCCAAAGGTATATAGATACATAAAATATTACTAGCATGCAATTCATGATTATTAACTACTAGTTCTTCACATAGCTTTTGATATTGATTAATAATTATATGAAAAATATCTGTAAAATTATATTTAGGGTCTATTATTACTGATAGTTCTATAAAATTAAGCAATAATGGTATGTCAGATTTACTATTTATTCCCTTTGGGAAATGAAAAGTAAAAAAACAAATAATTTCATTGTGTTTTGAATTTGCATTAGTTATGATATAGTTAAAATTTATTTGTTCTTTCTTGCTACGCTTGCTTCTAATACTTTTTACTAAAATTTTATGCAGATAAATAATATTCCAAATAATATTACTAATATTCTGTTTATTAAGAAAATTATTTGGTTTTATAAGAAATTGATATAATTTATTTAGCATATCCTTATTTAAAGTATCTACATTTAACAAATTCATTGTCGCCTAATCTTATTGCATTATATATATATTCGATTATTTTTCAAAAAAATATATTATTTTATTATTTTTTCTTATTTTGGTAAATAAACGTATCCTTTAACCGGCCTGCCTTATGTCTTGATTATGTGGATAGCTTACAAAACCTAAGGTTTCGGGTTGGCTTTATTGTATATCAACCGCATTATGTGATAAAACACTTATCCCTTAAACGATTATTGGCGTTTTAACGCCATAAATTAGGGATGCAATATCCCTTAAACGACTAAAGGTGTTATAACACCTTTGGTGTTAGGGATGCAATACAGGTGGATGTGGCTTCGCCACATCACCACCTTCTAAACGTGCTACTAGTAGCACGTTTTCAGGTGAAACCGTAGGTTTTGCACGCTATCCGCATAACCAAGACCTAAGGATTTTTTAAAATCCTGGTCGGTTAAAGGATAGGTAGATGTGGAGAAGCCACATGACCACAGCTATCCGCATAACCATTTTGGATTTTTTAAAAATTCAAAACCGGTTAAAGGATATATTTAAGAATTAACCTGTTAGTGATAATAGTAATAAATATATATGATATATTTAGTAGTATTTCATTTATTCTATTACTTTATAAGTTGTTAATGAAGTATTTAGAAAATCGTGGAAAAAAAAATACTAAGAAATATACTAAGAAATATAAATCATTGCTAGATACATATATATCAAAATATAATATAGTATCAAATGATACATCAATAAATGCCAGAAAGCAATCTAAATATAACTATAAAAAAGATATATTAATTGAAAATTATATTCAAGGTATTGATAATATTATCAGGATGCCAGAACTTAAAAAAAGATTCAAAGAATTTTACACATATGATTATATGAATTATATAGATATGGATATTGATAAACGTGGAATATCAATTTCCAATACAGAAACTAAATTTAAAAATAAATCTTTTCTTTTAGAAGGCTATTTATTAATTTCTATACGAAATAATATATTTTATTCTAATATGTTGGATAAACTAAGGATAATAAATGATACTAATTTTAAGAATAGTAATTATTATTTCCCAGAGCATGTGCCCGATAGATTTCCAGATAAACAAATTCACAAATTGAATAATATTATTGAAGTTATAAGCCAAGTATATACAATTATGAAATATATATCAATTATAATTGCATTTTTAATTAAAAAGAAGGCAAATGTTAAAAATGCTTTTGAATTACTCAAAGTGCATTTTAAATTATATGATGATAATTCAGTTATTTTGCATAGGTGTTATATAAAAAAAGATTGGAATATTCATGATGATCCACAACAAAATAAGCAAAATCAAATGATTCTAGAGTGGATAGATAGTATTTTATTTCGTGTAATATTGGGTAATAAATTGCCTTTAGAATTAAACTTATCAAGTCTTACAATTTATAAATTAGATTTAGAAAACCGCAGATATAGAGATAGAATTAAAGATATATCTGCCTCGCATATGAAACGTGATGATTTCAATAATAAATTTATCATTACTGCATCCAATTTTTATTATTCAAAGCAAAGCAGTGTTGATTATAAATATTTAGCTACCTTGTTAAATAGATATGGACTAAAACAAGATGAATTTTATTCAATTGGTACACATCCTGCATTTATTTGGTTTAGTTTTGATGAACAACCAGTACACTATTATCTAAACGCACAACATTATAATACTTTAACATTTTCATGTAATTATATTGGTGAATTAAATGCAATAAATAATAAAAAAGAATTATTTTATTTGGTAAAAAATAAGTATCCTGAAGAATATAGAAAATTTATAGCTGATTCATTTATATTAAAGCACAATACAGTTTATAAGCCGGGTGCAATATATATAGCACGTCCAACTCATGAAATTGATATCAAAACTAAAAAAGAACGCAGAGCATATAGTGGAAAGGGAATAATGTATATTACTAATGAAAAAACATTACAACAAGCAAAAGCTAATCTACAACAATATCCTACTATATTAATTTCTGAATATATTAGAAATCCATTATTAATTACTGGAAAAAAGTTTCATTTACGTGTTGCTTTTCTTATTACTTATTATGAATCAGTGTTAAAAACATATCTTTTAGAACAATCATTAGTAAGAACTGCACGATTACCATTTGTTCTAGACCATTTTGAAAATATGGATATCCATGATACACATATGGATCCGGATAATATTGATTATGTTTTTCCTAATGAAATGACATCTAACTTGTTAAGTAAATCTATAAATAAAGATATACTAGATAGCATTCAATTAGGTATTCGAGATATAATGATAAAAGTTAGCAGAATATTAGCAGAATCAAAGATTGAACTTTTTCCAAATATTAAAAATGGTTTTCAATTGGAAGGTATAGATATAATGATAAATGAAGATTTTCAACCAATACTTATAGAATGTAATCCCAACCCAGGATTTGACAATAACTTAAAAAAACATGGTAAAGGCGAAGACTTTTATAAAACAATATTTAATTTTATAAACAAGAATGCTATTGCACCGTTATTTACTTCTGATGCAATTACTGATGAACCATTATTTAGTAGCACAATGTTATAATTTTTGTCGCTGGATTAGTTTTGCTTGAGTATTTTTACGCCTCTATTGCATCCCTAACTTATGGCGTTAAAACGCCAATAACTGTTTAAGGGATAATAAATCAATTTTTTAACTAATATGCCTTTCTTTTGAAGATAACATTTCTAAAATTATTTATAGTTTGTAATATTGAAAAACCTAATAAAAAATTGATTCTAATTTTTTTTTTTATTATATTATATATCAGTTTTCACTGTTTTAGGAATACAATGTCTAGTCATGGATGCCATGGTGCTGGTTGTGATTGTGCGGATAATGAAATAATTGAATATGATTATGATGCTGAGGAATTAGATTTATCGGATGAACATTTGACATCACTTCCTGATTTGAGTCTTTATAAGAATTTGAAAAAATTAAATTGTTCGAAAAACAAACTAACTAGCTTAGGTATTCTTCCAGATACATTAGAAATATTAGATTGTTCAGAAAATAAGCTCACTCAACTAGATATTCTACCTAGCAATTTAAAAATATTGGATTGTTCGGAAAATCAGCTAACACATCTTGATAATTTGCCTAGGAATCTGATAGAATGTAATTGTAATGGAAATACAATATCGCTATTAGATAATCTTCCTAGAGGTCTTGAAATATTAAGTTGTTCAGAAAATCAGATTACACAACTAGATTATCTTCCCACTTCTATGATAAAATTATATTGTTCTGAAAATAAAATAATGCAACTTGATAATCTTCCTTTTGGATTAAAAGAATTATATTGTTCCTGTAATGAAATTGAAAAATTAGATAATTTGCCTATAACATTGGAAACTGTTAGTTGTAGATGTATGAATATCAAGCAATTGGATAACTTACCGAGTAATTTGCACAAATTGTTATGTACGGAAAATCATATTACAGCTGTAAAATATTTGCCTAGCAATCTAAAAGAATTAGATTGTTCGGAAAATTGCATTAGCAGTCTTGATGACCTTCCTAGCAATCTAGAAATATTAAGATGTACGTGTATGGAAATAACAAGACTGGATAAACTACCACATAATTTGAAAATATTAGATTGTTCTTTTAATCCTATTGACCAGCTAGACAACTTACCTAGCAATCTAAAAAATTTATCAACAAAAGACACACGACTATCAAAATTAGACAATCTTCCTAACACGATTGAATATTTATCTTGTTCTGGGAATAATTTAACTAGTCTTAATAAACTACCTAGTAGTCTGCAAAAATTATATTGTTTTAGAAATCTTATAACACAATTGGATTATTTGCCTAGCAATCTTGAATTATTAGATTGTAGTAATAACTTATTACACCTTTAGACATTTAAAACGCCGATTTTATTTATAAATTTTAGGTTGTCTTTTTCTAGTTATGCTACGTTTTATATATTTTTCTTTTCTGTTATAAGCACCCCTAAATATATATAAAAATTTATCCTTTGGTATATTATTTATAACCGTAATTATATTTGCTTTCAACTCATTGTATGTTAAACCATCTAATTTGGTTAGTCTTGATTTAAACATGCTAAAGTAATTTTCTATACTATTGGTAAAATGTTGATAAGGGACTGAATATAATACTTTGTTACTTTGATTTATTAAATTCTTGATAGTTTCATTTCTATGAGAACTAGCATTATCTAGTATAATTAATTTATTTCTATATTTATTTAGAATATGTGTTTCTAAGAAAGTCTTTAATCTATTAGTATCTATACCGCCTTTTTCATATAATTCAAATCCTTCTACTCCTTTACTTGATATTGCAAATATTGCCGTATATTTCTTAAATACTTCTTGTGATTGAGTTTTTATAACACATCTTTTTCCAATTTCATTATAACAATGGTTTCTTTTCATTAGTGCCTTAATACTTGTTTCATCAATACAAATAATATCATTTATATTATGTTGTCTAACTTCTTGATAAAATTCTTTTATTTTCTTATTTATTTCTATAGGTTTTCCAAATCTTTTTATTGGTTCATGCCTATATCTGGTTAATTTTAATGTAATATTATTATCTCTTATTATTCTACTTAAGTGTCTTGATGTAATATTTATATTTTTATACCTATCTTTCAATTTACCTAATAAATCATCCATTGTTACAGTTTTATTTTTAATCACTTCATCTAGAATGAATTTAACATGTTCTTTCTTTACTTTGTATGATATTGATTTTCTG
>Ga0315903_10007839_pt1 | contig 13293 bp, 9 predicted proteins | sample LakEriMetagenome_7_FD_203524 | JGI IMG/M metagenome (GOLD analysis project Ga0315903, IMG submission 203524) | Freshwater fungal communities from buoy surface, Lake Erie, Ohio, United States - Buoy 2 MA119 | ecosystem: Environmental > Aquatic > Freshwater > Lake | place: USA: Lake Erie, Ohio...
TCCTGCTCCGGTCGCCACGCCGACGCGGGGGGCGTAAATGCCTCACGCTTCTCTTAAACTGATCCCCGGCGTTGACCAGAATAAAACACCGGCGCTCAATGAAGCGGCTATCTCCTACTCAAATCTGATCCGGTTCATCCCAGACCGCGATGGTCTTGGCCTTGTCCAGAAATTGGGTGGATGGACAAAGTTTTATCCTAACCAGATCAACTCGCCTGTTCGTGCCCTTCATGCGTGGCAAACGCTAAATGACAGAGACTACCTCGGCATTGGCGCGGAAGATTCTCTTAGTGTCTTAAATGACGGTTCTTTGAGAGATGTGACTCCTGAACTTTTGACAGTTAATGCTCCCGTCAACGTCTCAACAGTTGATGGCAGCAATGTTGTCACGATTACTGATACCAACAGCAATGTTGATGGATATGATTCCGTTTTTATTCAGACACAGATCACGATTGGCGGGTTGAGGATACAGGGTCTTTATGCTTGCCGTGCTATTAGCTCTGGCACCTACAGCATTGAGGCCGTTAATGTACTTGGCGACCCAGATAACGCGACATCTGATGATTCTGGTGGCTTCACGCCTTCGTTCACCACTACCCCCGGTAGTTCATTTATAGATGTTAACCTTCCCGATCACAAATACAGTATTGGAAATACAGCCACGTTCTTGGTCCCCACTGTTGTCGGTGGTATTACCATTTACGGGGATTATACCGTTGTTGACGTTGGCAACGCTGACAACTTCATTATTAGCGGTGATGTGACCGCTACGTCCCCGGCTCAAACCAAAAAAATGAACAATGGGTTGGCCCGCTATGTTTATTTTAATGGTATTGGTCCAATCGCGGCTGGCACCGGTTATGGCGTTGAGGACTATGGTGAGGGTGGATATGGCACGGGCGTAACCCCCTCTGCTTTCCGTGTTTGCGGAACCATCGGCACCAAGGGTGACGGCACAACTGCTACCATCAGTCATTCAACGAACACAGCGATCCCGGTCGGAACAACTGTATCTATTGCTGGTGTTACGCCCGATTATAACGGCACGTTTCTTGTGCTAGATTCTACGTCAAATGTTTTTAATGTTACTGGCGCGTCAGGGAATGGAACTACAGTCACTATTGTCCACGATGGCAATGTAGCCATTGAGGTTGGCACGGTTATCTCAGTTACAGGCTGCAACCCATCAGCATATAATGGGAATTACACAGTCACATATTCAAGCTCTAGCGTAGTGCAATACTTAGCTGCGACGACAGCGGCTTATGTGTCCGGTGGAATTATTGCTTCCAACACGATTGATATTGCCAACGCGACAACCGGTGCGCAGACGGTTGCCGGCACTATTAGTCTTTTAGACCTTCCGGGGATCTTGGATACATCTGATTGGACGCTGGACAACTGGGGTGAGAATCTTATCGCTTGTCCGGTACACGGTGGGATTTATCAGTGGATTTCCAGTTCTGGTGACCCCGTTGCCACAATCATATCAGAAGCCCCCACAGTCAATGACGGCATGTTTGTCGCCATGCCGCAGAGACAGATCATCGCGTGGGGTTCTTCGTTTACAGGAATCCAAGACCCGCTTCTGATCCGTTGGTGCGATGTTCAGAACTATAACGATTGGATCGCCAGCCCTACTAATCTGGCGGGTTCGTACCGCATCCCAAAAGGGTCGCGCATCGTCGGCTGTATTCAGGGCCCACAGCAAGGTCTTATCTGGACTGACCTAGCCATCTGGGCGATGCAGTATACCGGATACCCCAACGTATATGCCTTTAACGAAATTGGTAATGGTTGCGGCCTTATTTCACGTAAGGCTGCGTCATCTATGAGCGGCGTCGTATACTGGATGAGCCAGAGCCAGTTTTTCCGACTGGCAGGCGGCGGTCCAGAGCCAATTCCTTGTCCGGTTTGGGACGTGATCTTCCAAGATTTGGACACGAACAATCTGGACAAGATCAGGGTTGCTCCCAATTCTCGCTTTGGCGAGATTTCTTGGTACTACCCGACGATTGGAAATGGAGGCGAAGTCAGCCACTATGTTAAGTATAACATTTACTTAAATAGCTGGGATTTTGGCACACTTAGCCGCACCGCTTGGATCAACCAGTCAGTGCTTGGTCCCCCCATTGGCGCGGGGGATGATAGATATATCTATCAACATGAGACATCTACTGATGCTGATGGCTTGCCGCTCAACGCCTCTTTTCAGACTGGCTACTTTCAGTTGCAGGACGGCGACCTACTTACATTCATCGACCAGTGGTGGCCCGATGCTAAATGGGGCTATTACGGCGGCACGCAGAACGCCAACCTTCTCCTGACATTTTATGTCACACAATATGCTGGCGATACAGCGCCGGGTCCAAATTCAACATTCCAAGAATTTGGTCCGTTTAACTTAACGCAGGCTACACAGTACGTAAGCCCGCGCCTTCGTGGCAGGCTAGTGTCAATGAAAATTGAGAGTAACGACATTGGCACTTTCTGGCGCTTGGGCAATATGCGTTACCGCTGGCAACCTGACGGGAAATACTAATGGCCTCCTTAGACGATATCCTTACTACGCAAAAAAACGGCGTCGTTGGCATCAACGAGCTTAATAAAACCACCATTCAAGGTCTCGGGAGTAATACATCTCAAACAGTTACGACGGAAACTCTTGTCATTAGCGGACAAGGACGTTTAGTGAATTTCTGCGTCGTAGTGGCAGGAAGTGCAACGGGTGAGATTTATAACTTTGGCTCTAATTCTGGCATGACCCCCGCCTCTCAGCTTGTCACGGTTCCCAATACTATTGGCGTATATAACTGTAATCTGGTGTTCAACGTGGGTCTTGTGATTGCGCCGGGGACGGGCCAGTCCGTCAATGTCACCTATTCCGTGGGGTAAGATATGCCGCTCAAAAAGGGTTCCTCCAAGGAAACGGTTAGCACTAACATCTCTGAGCTTATCCACTCGGGTAAGCCTCAAAAACAGGCCGTGGCGATTGCTCTTAATGTTGCTCGTGAGGCCCGCGCCAAAAGAGCGTTTGGCGGTAACGTAGTGACCAAGGAAAAGGTTCACGTCGGCCCGATCCGTTCATCCGTCGCCGGTCGCACAGACCACCTACCAATGCACGTCCATTCTGGTTCCTATGTCATCCCGGCTGACATCGTGTCAGCTCTTGGCGAGGGGAACACGGAAGCTGGGTTTATGTCGGTGCATCAGCTTTTTGGCCCCAAAATGGGGATTCCGCTCGCAAGGGCTACAGGGGGAGAGACTGGTGAGCTTGTTCCGATCATAGCTGCGGGTGGCGAATACGTAATCCATCCAGAAGATGTACGGCGAGTTGGTCAGGGTGACTTGGATACGGGACACAAGATACTTGACCATTTCGTGAAGAAGATTAGGGCTAAGACTGTCCAAACGCTGAAGAATTTACCGGGTCCCGCTAAGGATTAACTTATGCAGAATGATCTCGGAATCAGAGTTGGCACGCCGGACGACGTGGACGCAATCATGGAGATTGCCTTGTCAGCCTGCGAGGAAAATGGGTTTGTGGACCCAAATCCTGCAAAACTTCTAAGTGAAATTTGGCCTGCGCTTAACCTTGACAAGGGTCTTCTGGGTGTCATTGGAGAACCCGGCGGCAAGATGGAAGGTGCTGTTCTTCTTAGAATTGGCGCAATGTGGTATAGTGACAAAGAGGTGCTTGAAGAGAAGGCTATCTTCATTCACCCGGACTACCGTAGCGCCAAAGGGGGCAGGGCGCGTCGGCTGTGTCAGTTCTCTAAGCACGTAGCCGACTCACTAAGCATCCCTCTGATTATTGGGGTGCTGTCTAACAACAGGACTGAAGCCAAGGTCCGACTTTATGAACGTCAGTTTGGCAAGCCAAGCGGTGCGTTTTTCCTCTATAATGCCCGCACTGGCGGGTTCAGGGCTGCTGCGGAGTAACTGGGATGGGTGGAAAGACCGCAACAACTACGCAATCGGTCCAAATACCGCCAGAGGTTCTGGCTAGGTATAATGCGGTCAACGCTCGCGCTGAACAGGTCGCTTCCCAGCCGTTCCAGCAATACACCGGTCAGTTTGTAGCGCCAATTAACGCGACACAACAGGCGGGTATTAACAATACTATGGCTGCGGCTAACATGGCCCAGCCGTACTACCAGAACGCTACCAATTATTTGACAAACGCTTACGGTCAAGCTGCTCCAATGATGCAGGGGTCCGTTGGTCAGGGTCAAACCGGGCTTAACACAGCCACCAGCATGTTTGGCGAGGCAATGCAGGGCGGCTTTGCTGCTCGTGACATTGGTTCTCAATATGCCAATCAAGCCATGGGCAACTACAACACTGCCTTGGGTTCCGCTAATCCGTATATGGGGCAGGCGGGTGATCTAACGCAGGCGGGCCTGAACGCAGCCCGGCCTCTCATGGGGCAGGCTGGTCAGTATCTTGAAGGTGGCACGCAGGCGGTCAATGCTGGTGATGTGGGGCAGGCCCAGATCAATAAGTATATGTCGCCCTATATGCGCAATGTCGTTGAGTCCCAACAGGCTCTCCAGCAGCAAGAGAACGCTGCTCAGATGGCGGCGCTTAAGGGCTCACAGATCGGCTCTGGTGCATTTGGTGGCGACCGCTCTGGCATTTCTGCCGCTAACCTTGCCAAACAACAGAGCATGGCGAATCAGGCCACGCTCGGTAATCTTTTGCAGCAAGGTTATGGTCAGGCTCTTTCCACGGCACAGCAGCAACAGGGTATTAACCTTGCAGCGCAGCAAGCCAATCGTGCAGCGCAGCAGTTTGGCTCTCAGCAAGCCGCTAATCTTGCGCAGCTTGGGTTTGGTCAGAACCTTGCCGCTGGTCAGCAGATGGCAAATCTGGGCCAAGCTCAGTACGCCCAGCGCATGGGTCTGGGTCAGGCTCTTGCGGGTCTTGGTCAGCAGCAATACGGCCAGCAGATGGGCGCTGCGCAGATGCAAGCCGGCTTGGGTCAAAACATTTATGGCATGAACGCCCAACAGGCCGCGTTGCAGCAGCAGGCTGCTCAGGGTCTTTATGGCATGGGTGCGCAGACCGCACAGTCCATGGCGGGGCTAGGGGCTGGTGCGCAGCAAGCAGCGTTGCAGGGTGCGCAAGCGCAGATTGGCGCTGGTACCTTGGAGCAACAGACCCAACAAGCCCAGAACACTGCCCAGTATCAACAGTTCCTTCAGGAGCGTGGCTACCCGTTCCAAGTGGCGCAGTTCCTTGCAAACATCGCTATGGGCACGGGCGCGCTGTCTGGCAGCACGACCACAAGCACACAGCAGGCTCCGTTCTTCTCTGACGAGCGGCTCAAGAATGACATTGAGCCCGTTGGTGAACTTTATGACGGACAAAAGGTTTACCGTTATGAAATGGGTGATGGCCGTAAACAGATTGGCCTTATCGCGCAGGAAGTTGAAGGCGTTCGCCCGGACGCGGTTGGCGAGGCGCAAGGCTTTAAGACCGTTGACTACGACCGCGCCACGCAGGATGCGGCTGGTCTTGGCGCTGCGGCGTCCATGGGCGGTGCTGTCACGGAACCCGGAGCCTATGCTCATGGCGGCTTAGTTCCTCGCCATGGTTATGCTTTGAGCGGTGCTGTTGTTGATGGAAGCGATCTTGGCGCAATCCTTGCCAGTCAAGCTAAGTCTTTTGGCCCGTTTGGCCAGTCTGGCCTGTATGGCGGCAGCGGCATGGACACGCCTTTTGGTGCGACCAAAGGCTCCGTACCATCCGCTGGATTGCCAACTCCTAAACTTGTCACGGCTGGTTCTGCGCCGATGCAGCAGCGCCGTTCCGGTCTGTCTGATGCTGTCAGCGGAATTAAGGGAACGGTTAACACGGGCAAAGAGCTTGCCAGCCTTGCTTTGGGCAGCGCCGGCACGAAGGATAATCCCAAGGGCGAGGCGGGTCTTTTTGGCGCAGGCGGTAAGTTCTCGTCTGAGGACAATCTGTTCAAGCGCGGCAAAGACTGGCTGTCTGATACGTTCGCCTATGGCGGGGTTGTGCCGCGTGAGGGCTACGCTCTCAAGGGCATGGTTGATCCCTACGAGCCCATTAAGGATATGTCTAAGGGGATCGGCTCCTCCATTGAGGATGCCTCTGAAAGTCAGGATGACCCCAATTCCAGCTTGCAAAAGCCCGGCTCCATGCCCGGCGCTCCCAAGTCTGGCATCTCTCAAGTTGGTGAAGCTGCTTCAACGGCTATGACGATTGCCAAATTGGCGTCTATGCTTCCGTTCTCGGATGCGCGTCTCAAGGACAACATTGAGCCGGTTGGCGAGACTTATGACGGTCAGCGCATCTATCGTTACGACATGGGTGACGGTCGCACCCAGATCGGCCTGATGGCGCAGGAAGTTTTGCGTAAGCATCCTGAAGCCGTGGGTGAGCGCAACGGGTTCCTCACGCTGGACTATGACAAGGCCACCGGCGAGGCTGTTCCGTTTGCCTATGGCGGCCTTGTGCCGCGCCAAGGATATGCGACTGAAGGCGCTGTTGAGGAAGAAGTTGAGAAGCCTTCCTTTGACATTGAGAGGGCCAAGTCCGCAATCTCTGGCATTGAGAGTGGCGGGCGGTATGAGGCTCTTGGCCCCATGACTGGTCGTGGTGATCGCGCTTACGGCAAGTATCAGGTCATGGGTGCCAACATTCCGTCGTGGACCGAGGAAGCTCTTGGTCGCCGCTTGAATCCTGAAGAGTTTTTGAAGGATCGTGACGCTCAGGAAAAAGTTTTTGAGCATCACTTTGGTAAGAGTGTGCAGAAGTACGGCAATCCTTATGATGCGGCTTCTGTGTGGTTCTCTGGTCGTCCTATGGGCCGCGCCGGCAATGCGTCTGACATTCTTGGCACGACGGTTCCGGCTTATGTTTCCAAGTTCCGTGCTTCCTATGAAGGCGATGCACCGCGTCCTCCGGGCCTAATTCCTGAAGGGGACGTGCCTGAGCGTCGTGCCGCTAGTGCGGAAACCACTAAAGGCTCTGAGTCCAAGTCCACATTTGACAAGTTGTCAGAGAAGGCGACATCGCGCGACTTCCTCGTTCCGGCTCTGTCTTTTGTCGGCAGTATGCTTTCCTCAAAGAGCCCGTATCTGGCGGGAGCTATTGGTGAAGGCATCGTCGGCGGCGTGCAGGGCTATCAGTCTAACGTCAAGCAACAGGCGGACCTCGCCAAGAGTGTGCTGGACATTGTGAAGGACCGGTTTGTCATCCGGTCTGAGGGCGGGAAAACTGTTTATTTTAACAAGAGCAGCGGTCAAACGCTTACTCCTGAACAGTTCAATTCTGCCGTTTCCAAAATTGCCACGGGCATCGGTGTCTCTCCTGCCATCCTTGGCATTGATACGACCGCGACTGCTCCGGGCGCTCCCTCTGCCGTAGGCGCTATCCCTGCCATCGGCGCTGGAGGTCAGCAGCCGCAAGCTGCTCCGGGTGTTGCTCCTGTTGCTCCGGGAGCTGAGGCTCCTAAGCCCGGCGAGCCCCCTAAGCCTGAAGACAAGAAGCCCGTTGACATCTTCAGGATGTCTCAGGGTGAACTGGCTGTTTATGCTGAACAGAATCCTGAAAAGTTTGGTCTGACCGGCCCTCGTGATCCCGCCAAACTTCGTCAAGAAGAAGAAGCGTACAGAATTGAGATGCTCAACGCCCAGAAGCAGGGCAATGAGCAGGAAGCCCAGCGCAGTATGGCGCTGATGAAAGACGCTCGTGACCGCCGTGAGAAGTATATTCTGGAGGCCACGGACAAGCAGTACAAGGACAATCTGGAAATCCAGAAGGCGTCCACGCAGCGCGGAGAAGAATATCGCGGTCAGATCAACACGCGACTGCAAAACTACTCGCAGTCCCGAGGCGCGCTGACCCGTTTGGCGCAGATTTACGGTGAGTTCCAGCCGAGCCGTGCAGAAGCCATGAAGGCAGAACTTGCCTCTTGGGCTGACCAATTTGGCATTAAGTTGCCTGAGAGCTTTAACACCTCAAGCTATGACCAAGCTCTTAAGATTGCAACTTCTCAAGCTTTCAGTGTCGTTGGCGATCAGAACTTGTCTCGTTCGCCCAAGGCCGCTCTTACGGAGGCTGTTCAGACCGTTCCTAACCCGTCACTTGGTGCGGGTGCGGCGTATGCGCTCATCGGGCGTGCCATTGGTGAAATGGATTACATTAACGCTCGTGACAGAGATTACATTAAGCGTGGTCGTGGGACTGCGCCGGAGGACTTTATCTCTGACTATGACAAGGCGACCGGGAATACTGAGAAAAAGTTCATTGGCAGAGCTTTTGAGGAAATCCCGATTGGGAAAGGTGTTGAGAGGCGTGACTTGGATAGCCTGTCACGGACATATAACTTTGGTCGCTATTCTGCGCCGGCTGATCGGGATCAGGAAACTACGGCAACCGCCATTCCGCCGGAGAATCAGCGCGAATCAGGCAAGGTCTATACTGTTCCCGGCAAGGGTGAATATCGCTGGATGGGCACCGGTTGGCAGAAGGTGGGACAATGAGCAACGGGCTTCTTTCCGACGCCGATCTTGGCATTGGTCAGCCAACCCTTCTGTCTGATGCTGACCTTGGTATTGGCGTGCCTGAACAGCGCTCCGCACCAAGGATCACGTCTGGCGAGCGACAGGCTCTTGATGACGAGGCCAAGGTAAAGGCTGCGGAAGGAATTGTGCCGGAATCTGTAAAGGCCGGCACATATAGCGCCCTAAACACTGCTCTGTTTAACGTGCCGTCCCATGTTGCGGCCCTTGCGACTAAAGCCTCTACGGGTCGCCCTTATGAGGAGGTCTATAAGGAGCAGAAGGCTTATGAGGAAGCCCTCGCCAGACGTAGCCCCACTGCCTCCAAGGTAGGAACCGCTACCGGCTTCGTTGGTGGTCTTGCCGTGCCTTTGGGTCCTTTGGCGCGAGCGGGTCAGGTGGCTAAGGCTGCGGTTGCTCCGCGTGCGGGAGAGCTTGCTGGGCGCGCGGCTGAGGCGTCAACGACCGGCGCACTTCTTTCTGGCGCGGGTTCTTATGTTGAAAGCGGCGGTCCTTTCTCTACGGATGAGGAGGCGCTGAAGAAGGCTGCACGGGATGCCGCCATTGGTGCGGGTGCTGGTGCGGTACTTGGCCCCGCCATTGGTGGCATTGCCGGTCGCTTTGCCAAGAAACCGCCCGTCGTTGATGAGGCGGGGAATCTAACGCCGCAGGCAAATAGGGTTATTGAGGAGGCGTTTGGTAGCCGGCTCAGTCCCGATGATATCCAGCGTATCCGTCCCCAGCTTGAAGAAATTATGGGCCAAAAGGGCATATCTGTCGCGGCTGCACGCGAAGCCCTTCTTAAATCTGAGGGAATTGATCCTTCTCGCAGCATGGTTACAGGCAAGCGCGCTCCTGAAGCGGCTGCTCCTGCTGCTGAAGAAGCTGCCATGGCAGCGCGTGAGAAGATTGCTGCCACTGGTCAAGCCATGGCTGGCCCGCGCCCTGCTGAATCGGCTGTAGCTAGAGAGCTTTATCAAACTGAGCGCGACTACTACAGTATGGCAAAAGCTCAGTATGATAAGACATTCTCTCATCCCGGTCATTTCGCGGAAGATTTCACTGATCTTGTCGCTCCGTCTGTGCGCAAAGAACTTAATGCGCGCAATCTGCCAACAGATTTTACGCGGCTTCCTCAGTACACTTATGCACCGCAAGCATTGAGGTTATTGGACGAAGTTGGTGCGGGAAGTATGCCGCTTAATCAGCCCATCAATATGCGCAATCTTGATGAGGTCAATAAAGGTCTTAATACCCTTTGGGCTAAAGCCTCCGGCGAGGATCGTGTCGCCATTCAGGCTATGAAAAAGGGCTTTATGAGTTCCATAGACGAGGGTGTGAAGAACAACTTGTTCTACGGCAACGGCGCGCAAGTCATTGCGGATATGCAAAGGTCCCGCGACTTGTGGTCTATTTACCGCCAGACGTTCTACGGGAAAGACGCCGCCAATCAGGTGTTCCGCAAGGCTTTTGAAAAGTTTAAAGAGCCTGATGGCGGGATGACGGCCTTCCCAGATGCGGCTGCCGCTGAGAGCGCTCAAGCGGTTATTAACTCCAATTTGCTTAAAGGCAGAATGGGCACGCAAGTCTATGATAAGCTGGAATCCGCCCTTGGCAGGGGTTCTCCCGGCATGGAAGCGGTTGACCGTTACATCAAGAACTATGCTTTTGACTTCCAAAATAATTTAACTGGGCTGCCCAAAAAGATTGATGATTTCCTTGCGCCGGATAACATCTCCCTTGCCAAGAAGGTGTTCACGCCGGCTGAGATCAGTCAGATGCGCCGTCTTTCAGAGGCGACCAAGATCATCAATGCCCGCAAAATATCTGACGATGAGAAAGAGGGCCTGTTTGTTAAGGCAGCAAAGCGCGTTGCCCCGGCTGTGGTTGGTGGCATCGCGGGGTCTTTCCACGGCATCCCCGGCTCCATCATGGGCTCAATTGCGGCTGAAAGCCTTGGCTCCGGCGTTCGCGGTCTGGCTAGGTCAATGCAGATTGGCGCGGAGAGGGCTGGCGCTCCCATACTTCGTCCTGAAGTGGTTATTCCTGCTCCTGTCAGAAACATCCCCGGCATGTATCCTGAAGAGAAGGAAACCGGGTACGGGATGCCACCTGACCGGATGGGCCGCGCCACAGGCGGCAAGGTCATGAACTCTGAAGCACACGCTGACAGGCTTGTAGCCATGGCGGAACGGGCTAAGAATAAGCACAGTGAAAGCACAAAACCGCTTCTCAATGCGCCGGATGAGCATATCGCCAAGGCGCTAGAGATCGCAAACAGGCACATCTGAGGGTAATGACATGACTTCCAGCTTCACCGGCAATAAGGACATTGAGAAGCCCGCAAACGGCGATTACCCCAATACGTGGAACGTGCCTGTTAACGCTGACTGGGACATCATTGACAGAGCTTTTGGCTCTTCTGTTGGTAAATCTCTCTCCAACCTAGACATTAACCTCACTCGTCCAGAGGCGCAGAACCAGCAAATCGTTCTAACTGGCACGCTGACCGGCAACGTACAGATATTCGTGCCGTTGAAGCGCCTTAGCGCGTCTGAAGCGGTCGGTGGTAGCTGGGTTGTGTACAACAACACGACCGGCTCCTTTACCGTGACTATGTACACGGAGGCCCCCGGAGGTTCTGGGATTATTCTGCCTCAAGGTCGGCGTTCGTTCGTGTATTCCGATGGAACGAACATGGCCTTTGCCGATGACGTGCGACTTGCCTCTGGCAATGCAGCCATCACGGTTTCAGGTAGCACAATTACCTTGGGTATTCCCGTATCGGTCGCTAACGGTGGCACGGGCGCAAGCACGCTGACGGCCAATAACGTACTGGTCGGCAACGGAACGAGCGCTGTTGGATTTATTGCGCCGGGTACGAGCGGCAATGTCCTAACCAGTACAGGCACGACATGGACCTCTCAAGCGCCTACTGGCGGGGGCGGGACCGGCACCGTCACGTCGGTTGGCTTCTCGACCGGAACGATTGGCCTTACGGTCAGTGGCTCCAATCCAATCACGACCTCTGGAACTTTTACCCTTGCCGGGGTCTTAAACGCCGCTAATGGCGGCACGGGCGTGGCTGGAACTTTGACTGGTTATTTGAAAGCCAATGGCACAGGCGCAATGACTGCGAGCGCCACCGTTCTTGGCTCAGATGTCAGCGGCAATATTCTTGGTAGCGCAGCCAATGTGACCGGTGTCGTTGCCCTCGCCAACGGCGGAACGGGGGCTACTAGCGCCGCCGCTGCTGCAACCGCTCTTGGCGTGGGGACCACAAGCGCAGCTTCTTTTTCAAGCGTCACGACTACAGGAAGGGGTACCTTTAACTCTGTTAGAGTTAGTGCGTCTGCCGCATTTGACGCGATTGGATTTGCTGGTGGAATTTGCAACTTTAACGTGACAGCTAGTTCAAGCATTTTTGGCACAGCTTCAGGCATGGAGCATTATGCCGCTGGCGCTCCTAACTTTGCCACCTCCAGCACTTATTTCCGCGTTCAATCCGGCATCACGCCACAAGCATTTGGCACGACTGCTTGGACTAATGTTTCAGATTCTCGGATCAAGAAAAACGTGTCTGATTATGGGCACGGTCTTGCAGAATTGAAGCAAATCCGCACTGTCACATACCAATTTAATGGTCAGTATGGGACTGTGAATGACGGTAAGATAAACGTCGGTCTTATTGCTCAAGAGGTGCAAAACACGCCATTCGCGCAGATGGTGGACACTTGGCAATATAGTGACAAGGAAACCGGGGCCGTCACAGACCTTTTGAGCGTTAACACTACGCCTTTGGTTTTTGCGCTTATCAATGCTGTCAAAGAATTGTCAGCGGAAGTGGAATCTCTTAAGGCAAAACTGCCCTGACATAAAAATGCCCCGGCACGCAAAACTGGAGCCGGGGCAGTAAGCGTTACGATCCGACGCTGTGACAGTTTTCTTGAAAACCCAGAGACAAGTCATTGGCTCAGGTTAGACGCTTCCCTCTTGGAATCGTCCTTCGCGTTTTGCGAAGCTAGTGAAATCTTCTTTTCATGGCGCTTAATGCCATGAATCACAGTCGTATGATCCTTCTGTCCGCTGTAGAACGCAAGCCACAAATAGCCCTTCTTCAATTCATGACGCCCGCGCCACCATGCCTCGCCGCGCGCTTCCACGAACTTCTTGAACTTTCTGTCGCCGTCTAAATCAGACAAGGTGATGCCGTGCTTATGGCAAACCTCGCGTTTTATGTCATGGAAAGACTTAGGCTTTGGTTCTTGGCACACAACTAAAGGCGAAATATTGCTCTCCACCGGGAGCCTCCCATAAATCAAGATAAGCAGCGCGCTCATGGCGCGGGTCAGATGACATTCTATGATCGCCGTTTGGCTCTTCATAGGCCCAAAGGCCCATATCCTTATCGTCAAGATCCGGGCGTCTCAGCCAGCCAAAGCTGTAGTGCCAACCTGATTTGATGACTCTATGTTTCTCCCAAACGTCGGGTTTGGCCTCGCCTTGATGTCCGTGTTTTGCCATGTCCAGCACTCCCCGTCCTCGTGAAAGCATACCCATAACCAGTGATGCTCTATCCCATAATCTACCATGAAGTGGGCGATAGCTTTGCCCTTTGGTGTATCAAGCGGTATTGGAGGGTTTAATTGGAGTATCATTTTTTCTCCGCGTATCTTGGGTTTAGCTGGAACGGTTTACGCCTTACCCCCTTATTGCGCGGCTGTGGCTTCACGAAACAGATGTCATGATGCTCTTG
>Ga0315903_10007841_pt1 | contig 13292 bp, 11 predicted proteins | sample LakEriMetagenome_7_FD_203524 | JGI IMG/M metagenome (GOLD analysis project Ga0315903, IMG submission 203524) | Freshwater fungal communities from buoy surface, Lake Erie, Ohio, United States - Buoy 2 MA119 | ecosystem: Environmental > Aquatic > Freshwater > Lake | place: USA: Lake Erie, Ohio...
CAGAAAGTCGGCTCCCCGGGCTTCGACCTGGCTGTCGCGGCTGAGTTCGCGGTAGCCCTCCAGCAAGTCGAGCGCCGCCTCGACGGGCGCTCGCCCGAGCTGATCGACCCCGCGCCAGTCGCGTTTCGCGGCCGCCTTGAGACGGTCGTACGCCACGTCGATCTGGACCATCGCTTCGGTCAGGCCCCGCTGGGTGACCTGCTCGGGAAACTGGGCGACAAGGCGGGCGGTCACGGCGGCGGGTGGGACGGGCAGTTCCGCGACATCGCGGTGCAGTCCGCGGTACGCCGGGTCGGTTCCGGCCTGCCCCAGCCAGGCCAGCGCCTGCGGGCGGGTCCAACCAGCGGCACCAACCGCGCACAGCGCGGCGGCCGCCGGGCCCCGATGCCGACCGTGATGGCAATGCACCAGCACCGGCCCGGGCAGCTCCCGCACCGCCTTCAGCAGTTGCGGCAGTCGCTCGGACCGAACTCCGTCGTAGCCAATGGGCAGATGGACGTATTTCATCCCATGTCGACGGGCCAGTTCGACATCGGGAGGGGCGCCGTCGACCGAAATGAGGGTCTGGATTCCCAACCGGGCGAGAGCGGCGAAAGCCTCGTCCCCCTCGGGCCCTCCCCCGCTGTAAAGATTGGGGGTCAGCTGAAACAGGTTCTCGACCGGCACCTGCGCCACCAGCCGGGCGGGGGGTTCGATCGATGCAGGCCGAACAGTCGCGATCGCGGATGGACGCTGGGGCTGAGCGACAGCCTCTCCCCCCGCGGCAGCACGCGAACCGGGAGTGCGTGGGGGCGCTGGAACCCACCAGGCCAGCCCGGCACAGACCAGCAGCAAAGCCCCCAAGGCCAATCGCGAGATCTGGAAACCACCCTCTTTCACAGCAGAATTCCTTGGCGGAGAGAACCCACGCCCCCAGGCGTCGCCCGTCGGTCTCTCAGTCTACCCGGACGGGCAGGCGCTGTCGCCCAACCAGTCGAGCGCGGCGTCCCGAGCGCGGCGACCTCTTTCACGACCGCGGGGTCTGGATCCCGCCAGACACGATGCCTGGGTGGGCCGGTCAAATATCGGGCGAACATCGTTCGCCGACAGACTGGAAATCGAGCGCCCCCCCTGCGATTCTGGCGGGGCTGGTGCGGATTTTGGAAAAGGCTTGTGGACCGCCTTCTGAACGGACCGTTGCCGGCACTCTCCCTTCACCGAGTTTAATCGAATGACCAATTCAGAACTGCTGCAGGCCTACCTGGCAGGCCCTCGACTGTTGCGGAGCGCGACCGCCGGTTTGACCGCCGAACAGGCTCGCCAGCGACCAGTCGCAGGTCGCTGGAGCACGCTGGAGGTGGTGGCGCACATCGCCGACTTTGAACCGATCTACGCTGACCGCATGAAGCGGGTCTTGGCCGAAGACCGCCCCGCGATGATGTCGGGGAACCCCGATCTGTTCGCCAGTCGGCTGGCGTATCACAGTCGCGACCTGGAGGAGGAACTGCGGCTGATCGAGACAGTGCGCGGCCAGGTGGCCCGGATTCTCGGCCAGATCGCCCCGGCCGACTGGGATCGCGTGGGCCTGCACAGCACCGACGGGGCGATTTCCTTGCGGACCCTGCTGGAGCGGGTCACGGGCCACATCACCCATCACCTGCCGTTCCTGGCTGAAAAGCGGCAGGCCCTGGGTCTGAGCTGACGGGCCGAAAGTCGACCGCGGCGGTGCAAAGGTCGCGTGCACGACTTTGGCGAAATGCAGGCTGTTCGACTGCTTCTTCCGCGGCTGCGGAAAGCGCGGGCGAACCGGTCTGGTCTGTGCCGTGTCTTGCTGCAAAGGATTCAATCGAACCCGGTTGCTGTCGACCGGAAGCCTGTCCCGCCCCATTGTCTTGCCAGAGTCCTCCGCCGTGCCCTCGCTGATCGAGTCACTCACCCGCCGTGGGCTGCTGGAGCCCCCCGCGTTTCTCCCAGCGAATATGCAATACGAGACCATTATGGGCTCGGTGGCGTTCGGAGTTTCAATCGACGCTTCGGATTGCGACATCTATGGCTTCGCCATGCCTCCACTCGAGCAGCTTTTTCCGCACCTCGCGGGGGAGATTGCCGGGTTTGGCAATCCGCTGTCACGGTTCGACAACTATCACGTGCATCACGTCCAAGACCCCGAGGCGCTGAACGGGCAGGGGTGTGAGTATGACTTTTCGATCTTCAGCATTCAGCGGTACTTCACGCTGTGCCTCGTATGCAACCCGAACATGATCGACTCGCTGTTCACCGCCGACGACTGCGTGGTCTTTCAGACCAACGTCGCGCGGATGGTTCGCGAGCGCCGTCGGCTGTTTCTGCACAAGGGAGTCTTGCTGCGGTTTAAAGCCTACTCGAACACGCAACTGAACAAGCTGAATTCCAAGCAACCCTTGGGCAAGCGCAAGGCGCTGCAGGAGAAGTTCGGGTACGACGTCAAGTACGGGTACCACATCGTGCGACTGCTCTACGAGTGCGAGCAGTTGCTGCAGTTCGCCGATGTCGACCTCCGTCGCGATCACGAGCATCTCAAGGCGATCCGCCGCGGGGAGGTCTCGGAAGCCGACCTGCGCGCCTGGGCCATCAGCAAAGAGAAGCAGCTGGATGAACTCGCCCTCCGCTCGCCCCTCCCCGAGGAACCGAACGAATCCGCGGTTCGCCAACTGCTGCGCGACTGCCTCGAAGAGCACTACGGCTCTCTCGACAGCCTGTTCACGCGCCCCGCCAGCGCTGGCCGCGCGCTGCGTCAACCTGTCGACATCGACCTGGCCAACCACCGACCGACTGCTTCCCACACCAACGCGACCGCTGTTGGACAGCTCTCCCCTCCCGAGACCAGCCCACCCGCCCAACCGCGCGGCAAGGCGGGTGGTGGCACAGAATGAACACCACCAACTCCCCGACCTGGCACGTCTGGCGGGCGTGGGCCCTGGACGATCGGCCGGGAGATGGGCTGCAGACTTGGCTCGAGACGGGAGCCCTCGCCGACTTCCCCGACCTCCTGGCGCTCGTTGGTGTGCCGCAAGACCCGGGCTGGCATCCCGAAGGCGATGTCTGGATTCACACCCGACTGGTGTGTGATCAGGCGGCGGAAGTGGCGACGCGCGAGCAGCTGGGAGAGACAGCCCGGCTGGAGCTGCTGTTCGCCGCACTGTGCCACGACCTGGGAAAGCCGGCGACCACCTGTCTGCGGAACGGGCGCTGGTCGGCCCCCGGCCACCCCGAGGCGGGGCTCGAGCCAACCGAGCGAGTCATGGGCCAGGTGGGAGCCCCGGCGGAACTGACCCGCGTGGTGCGGTGCCTGGTGGCCGAGCACCTGGCGCACGCGCAGACCGAGATGAGCAGCCGGGCGATTCGGCGGATGCTGTTGAGGCTGCGGCCTGCGGCACTCGACCAGTTGTTGCGGTTGATCGAAGCCGATTTGAGCGGACGTCCCCCGTTGCCAAGGGGCCTCACGCCGGCGGTGCGGGAGTGGGGCGAGCGGGCCCGCGAACAACTGGCGCGGGGACTTCCCGAGGAGACCCTGAAAGTCGCCGCCCCGCTGATCCAGGGGCGCCACCTGATTGCGTTGGGGCAGTCCCCCGGCCCGTGGTTTCGCACGGTTCTGGACGCGTGTCACGCCGCACAATTGGCGGGCGAGTTCACCGATGAGGCGGGCGGACTGTGGTATCTCGCGTCCCTGCTGTCACAGCACCCGGAGAGTGTGCGTAAGCCCCCCCGGGCAGAAACCTGATACGCCCGCAGACTCTTGAACCAGCTCCGCACGTGGCGGTGCCCCTCCCCACTACTGCCCAAGGGCAGGGAGTGAAGCGAAAGGTCGGCGTCGCCACGGTGAGACGACGTCGCCAGGGCCGTTCACCCGCTCGAGCGCAAACTCACCCGGCAGCGTGACTCCGTCACGTGTCTCCTCAGCCTGCCTGGACGATCAACCGCAGGCGACAGAACCGCATGCTCCGCGAGTGTTGGCGTTGGCATGGCCGCGCCCCACGCGATCTCCGCAGGGCCAGTGCCAGATGGAGGGCTGCGAGGCTGAACGCTGCCAGGCTGAAAGCGATCCGCGGGGCCTGCTTCCCAGTGCCGGGCGATCACCAACAAGGACCGCTCGCCCTAGTGGACCGATCGCCCTAGTGGACCGATCGCCACTGGACACTGATCCCGATCGGCCTGCAGCGAGATCATGGGCAGCGAAGCTGGCGTCTTTGCGGGCCCAAGCCAGTGCGTGACGTGACGCGAAACCTTCCAAACAGGTCCGGGGGGCTCATCTCGGCCGTAGGACCAAGGCCTCGCCAGAACGCCTGAGGACAGCCATTTGGCTCAGGTCAAATCCCCGACACGGTCAGTGGACCACGGCCTTGGGGAGCACAGCGCAGTACATGTACTGTCTCAATTGGCTTTCACGCTGCACTTCAGAACGTCTGAAGGAAAGCCTAACGAGACTTCAGCAAACGACTTACGTCGAGGGTGGCTGACGGGGCTTGAACCCGCGACCTCCAGATCCACAATCTGGCGCTCTAACCAACTGAGCTACAGCCACCGCGGTGCTCTGATTTTAGCAGCCCCCCGCCCCGACTGCCAAGCGACACGCTGGGGTGAGATCGGTTGGCCCCCCCGGCTTTCCTGAGAATTTCCCCAGATGCCCCTCTCGTCTCGCGGAGCCCCCCGGGAGGAATCCGGGGTTCGTCTCAAAAAATGTGCTGCCCTCGACCAGCCAACCTTCGGCAGCTGACGATTCCGCCGTTTCTCAGCCCCCTCCCTGCCGCTGCGAGATCGGAGCGGACGGCGAGGGACACCAAGCGGCCTGGTCTCAGACCGGGGGCGTCCAATTCATCCGTTAGAGGATTCGAAACCAAGACAGCGCGGCGCTTGGCTGCTCCAGAACAACGACACCCGACTCTTGACCTTCCCCATTTTCTTTCCCCCTTTTGCCTTCTCACTCGCCGGGGACTTTTCTATTCAGGTTGGGCTTCCGGGGGGTTTTGTTGCGGGCGGTGAGCAGTGAGCGGAAAGGATACAGGAACTGCCTGAACCACCCGCTGGGAACGTCATATGACTCGCACAGGCCATAGGATGCCGGCCAGCGTCCGGGCATGTACCACGTTCCGAACAGGCGATCCCACAGGGGTGTATGGACGGAAAAGTTCTTATCGATGGCTGCTGGCTCCGCCGAATGGTGCCAGTGATGAAAGCAGGGAGTGGCAATCCAGCGCTGCAGTGGGGCGAACTGCCAGCGGACATTGGCATGGATGAACGTGGCTTGAATGACAACGACCACAACGTAGATGACGATGGCTGGCTGAGAAAACCCCAGTAGAAAGAGTGGAACATAGGTGAGGCTGCGCGTGGCGACAGCATCCACGAGATGCAGCCGTGATCCGGCGAGCCAGTCCATCGATTCCGCCGAGTGATGGATTGCGTGAAACTTCCAGAGCAGCGGAACCTGGTGAAACGCGCGGTGGACCCAGTACTGGGTGAGGTCGGCGCTGAGGATACACACAACGGCCTGGACGAGGATGGGGAGTCCCGAAAGAAAGCTGACAACAGCCGGGATTCTCGCCCAGTTCAACAGCGTCATCGCAGGCTGCATCGTCAGCAGGCCCAGGATCTGCACGAGGATGGAATTCAGGAAAAAGTAGGAGAGGTCCGTCGTCCATTCGCGTCGAAACGTGGGCTGTTCCGGACGCAGCGCAAAGAAACGTTCGAGTGGCACATAGACGGCGGAATAGAGCATCAGGTTGAGCACAAACCAGTCGAGGCCCAGCCACGTATTCTGGATGTCCCCACCGATTTCCACGGTGGAACCTCCCAGCAGCGCAGCCAGCAGGACCGTGCCGATTCCGACGAGACCGGAAAACTTGTTGCGTCGCAGGCACAGGCTGATGGTTCCCAACAAAAAGGAGGTGACCATCAGGACGTGCAGCAGGCCACGGATCAGCTCCACGGGGTAGTGCCCACGCAGTTCGATCACGGTCAGGCCAGGAAAGCGAAAGCAAATGATGGTCCCGAGTGCCGCGATGCCCAGGATCGCCGAACTGATGCCACTGATCCAGCCGTGACCGAACGCTGTCGGCTCGGGTGTCTGCAGGGCCAGTTTCGGGAAACTGCTCGCGGCGACCTCCGGCACCTGTGAAGTCTCAGGCATCCGAGCCGAATCATGCCCCTCGGGATTGCAGGTCATCTCAGCGGCCGCTCACTGGTTACGCACTGGCTGAACTGGATTTCATCAGTCCGAGGCTGCACCCCGGTCACTCGTGTAATCAGACGTTCAAGTCGTCGAAAGAACTGGATGGCCTGCAACGGGCGATTACACCAGCCCGTGGTAATGCAGTAATTGGCAACCCACGGAGGCTCGTGATGCTGCTGGTGAGCGTTGTGGCTGAGAATCAGCCCGCACTGCTGCAGCCAGCGAACACAGAGCGGAGCCTGTCGCATATGAGCCCATTGATGAATCTGGTTGGTCAGCATTCCAGTCGCTGAGCTGGCTGCCAGGAACAGGGCGGCGGCTGCGGACATGGGCGTTGTCAGCGAGATAAACCAGCAGGCGACGAGGACCGGGATGGCCAGAAACGCCACGTCGCCATTCGTATCAAAGAACTTGCGCTGCAGAAAGTCGCCTGGATTGACGTGATGGATGCGAAAAGGATGCAGCAGTCGTTTGCCGAGCACCGGCATCGATTCACTGCCCCATGTGTCCGCGAACCAGTGGATCAGCCCGGAGAGAAAGTCGGCGAACAGCATGCCCGCCGGGATGACCGGCAGCATCAGCAGGGAAAAATCCGCGGCATGCGCCACGAACCTCCCGATCAGACCGGCCGTCAGCAGGCCAGCCGTGATGCAGGAGACGGCATAGAAGATCCGAGTCGCGGTGGGGATGGGAAGATGGCCCGGAAGGAGCTCCGGTCGATGCTCTGGCTGTCTGGCTGCGTCCATACGTCCCCCCAGTCAAGACTCAGTTGCCCGAATGCGGCTCGTACTGGCCCATTCTAGCATTTGCCCTGGAACTGAGAACGACGGGCTGACGAAAAGCGGCCTGATCTCAGACCGGGGGCGTCCAGCCGGCCTGGTCGTGATTCGAGAGAAAGTCGGTGCTACGCTTGGTCGACCAAGGCCCACGAGTCCTGACCCTCTTCCCTGACCCATTGCCCCTGCCCTGACCCTTTGCCTTTCCACAAAAAACCCATGAAATCCAGCGCTGGTCTCTTTCTGGCCAAGGCCAGTGACGATTTGATTTCTCACTGCAAGTGCCCGGACACATTCATCGGTGCACCGGCTCAAATGGATTGCCCCTGGTGCGGATGCGGCTGGCTGTTTGTCTGTCCCAAGTGCCGAAAAGTTTTTACGTTCGCCCGCGCTGAAAAATGTGAGCTGACTTGGGAGCAATTGGCCCATCGTGACCTCGATGGCAAATACGGCCGGCAACCAACCCAAGAGGACGTTGACGAGTGGATTGAGTTCATGCAGATGCTGACCCGGGGTCTTCAACTCGGAACCGACTATGTCTACATCGATGGCTGGATTTTTCCGACCACCGAGACGCCGTTGATCTTCGACGGCATGCATGCCCGGCATGAACTGACCGGAGTCCCGCAGATCGCCGCCTTGTCGGATCGACAGTCCCTGGCTCAAACCCTGGGAAACCGACGCTACTGGGACGAACGCAAACTCGACCAGGAGTGATCGCGCAGAGGCAGAGGAAGACACAGCCGGGTTGGCGTCGGCCGTTTCCCACCTGACGAATCAACCGCATGACAATTCACCCGCGCCAACCGGCTGATCCTGGTGATTCGGTGTTCGAGGGCTTTCCGGTGAACGAGCGTCGGCGGCAACTGCTGTCCCATATCGATCGGGCTTTCGCCGGGGTCACGCTGGGTGACGGCGTCAGCCTGCACGAGTCGGAGGTCATCGACAACGACGGCACCGACGAAGAGCGGCGCGTAGCCCGCGAGCCGGACGAGAAGACCGACTGGCGACGCCTGGTCGATCACCCGGACCTGACGGCGTACTTCGGCCCCGGATATGACGGGCTGTCCTTTTTGGATGCCGCAGGGGTGCGGTTCCACCTCCCAGCCTGCCTCTCCCGTGTTGTCCGGGACTTCGACAATCACGACGACGAGCTGAGCGGAATGTTCGCGAGCCTGTGCTGGCTGCTCACCCGGTCGGACCAGTACAACCGTGGTCGGTTGGCCATCCTGGGTGATGAGCAGCGGGCGTGTGTCCGCGAATGCCTGGTGTTATTCCGCGAGGCGCTGGCGTCGAACGACAGGGAACTGGACCGGGCCATCGACTACTGGAGCAAGCCGGCCAGCGATTGAACGGCTGGTCGCGGACTCACCCAGCCAACCTGGCACACATGACCGCAGTCAGCCACGCAAGCCAACTCTCCAAGTCAGGCAGACAGACAGGCCGCCCGTGGCAGCGACCGCCCTCTCTGTCGCCTGCTGCGGGCCACTGCGGACTGCCAGGCTGGGACGTGGGGAAGGCCCGGCTCGGGAGTGGTTAAGTAAGATGAGGTTCGCCGATCGCGGTGAAGAACGATCGCGGCGTCGGCGAGCGAGCCACTGGGTTGTCGAGCGATTTGCTCCGACGGGCGACGGTCTGAATAATCGAGTCCATGTCTGCCACCAGCCCCACCCCCTATCCCCATCCTGCCAGTTGGCCCGCTGACCGGCTGCTGGCTGACTGCGACCTCCGGTTCACGCGGCGTTCGGGCCCGGGGGGGCAAAACCGCAACAAGGTCGAGACAGCCGTGGTGCTGACACACCTCCCCAGCGGGGTGGTGGCCGAGGCGAACGAGCGGCGAAGCCAGCAGGAAAACCGGCAGATGGCCCTGTATCGCCTGCGACTGCAGCTGGCCCTGTGGGAGGGGTTCGAGCCTGCGGAGCCGACCCCTCAGCCCCCCAGCGATCTGTGGCGGTCGCGCTGCCGGGGGGGCAAGCTGAATGTGAGCACCACCCACGCCGACTTCCCCCCGCTGCTGGCCGAGGCGTTGGTCACCGTGAGGCAGACCGGGCATGATGTGAAACAGGCAGCCGAGCACCTGGCGTGCACGTCGTCGCAGCTGGTGCGATTCCTGGCACAGGAACCCGCGGCCCTGGTGCAGGTCAATCGCCAGCGGGCCGCCCGAGGCCTCGGCCGACTGCAGGGAAGTTAACTCCCGCAGAGGCTGACGCACCTCCAGCCAAGCGAGCGGCACGGGGCCAGCCGCGGCGCCGTTCCCCTGAGCGATCGCTCATTCATGCGGCGCCCCCTCAGCGACAACGCTCCGCCAAAAGGGGACACCCACTGACGAGCGTGCGCCCTGGAGCGGGGTTGGATCAGCGACCCCAGCCTCGTCCGCCGGGGTAGCGCCACGCCTCGAACGCCCCCTGCCCTCGTCCCGCCGTTTCCCCCGGCCAGCGGGAGGTGGACCATTGCCCCTGGCGGTCGTCGCTGTTCTCCATCGCCTGGTAGGTCAACTGGTCGGCGGGGAGCCATTCGACAATCCAGCCGGGCTCTTCGGGCTCGACCCAACCCAGCGCCTGCTTGATGCGTCCCCAGATCTGCAACAGGGCCGCCAGCAACAGCAGCATGACCGCCGCCGCCACGGGCAGGGTTGGGCCCAGGGCCAGCAATCCCTCTTCCAGCCCAGACCAGAACCGGCGGAATCCCAGCAGCACCAGCAGGGTCGCCAGGCTGAGGTACGGGCCGTAGGGAATGGTCCGGGTCTTCCAGAAGAGGGCGGGAAGCAGCGTCCCGGCGACCGCCAGGAGCGGGGCCAACAGAAAGACCGCCAGCGTCGCCTGCCAACCAAGAAAGCTGCCGATCATCGCCATCAGCACCACGTCACCGAAGCCCATCGCCTCACGCCGCAGCACCCACCCCCCCACCAGACGGACGCCCCAGATCACTCCACCCCCCAGCAGCATTCCGGCGGCGGCGACCGCCAGCCCATGCCAGTGGGGATGCTCGAGCACCCATGCGGGAAACCCTTCGAACCGGGCCCAGCGGGCCCACCACGAATCGTCGGTCGGGCTCCCGGCGAAAGGGAGGGCGAAACCGGCGAACAGCCGGGCCATCTCCGGCGTCTGGTACACGACGGGAACCAGGAACACCGTTCCCGTGACTCCCTGCACAACCCACGCTGTCGCGAGCGCGGGGAGCGTGACGGCGTCGGGAATGATGCGGAGGTCGATGTCGATCAGCGTGGCGACCAGCAGGGCGCACAGCAGCACCAGGTGCAGCGCGTACCGCACATGCACGAGGCCCAACGCCGGGCTATAGAGTGACGCGGGCCCGTAGGGATGTCGCAGCGAGCCCCCGCTGGGCTGCCACTCGAGCGGAATCTCGCACAAGTACAACAGGGCGAACAGCAGGCCGGTTGTCAGTTCGACGAGCGGATAGCGGGGGGAAATCCACCCCCGGCAGTTTCGACACCGTCCCCGCAGCCAGAGCCAGCCCAGGATGGGAACGTTGTCGTACCACGCGATGCGCTGCAGGCACCGCGGACAGTGGGAGGGGGGCGACCAGCAACCGCGAATCGCCGCCCACAGCCCCTCCTCGCGGGGAATGCGGTGCACAAACACGTTCAGACCGCTGCCAATCACCGTGCCAATGACAAAGGTGAACAGCAGCATGAACAGATATTCGAACTGCAGCACCTCCATCAGGCGGGACTCCCCGGGAGGTTCAACTGCCGGAAGATTTCGTCGGCCAGTTCGACCACCGACCGCCCCTCGACCGAGACGGCCACCGTCGCGCACTCGCGGTAGAGAGGCTCGCGGGCGGCCAGCAACTGGGCGATCTCGGCGTCCCCCCCACCGGCGAGATTCGGACGTCGCCCGGCTGTGGTGGGGTCTCCCGAGATGCGCTGCGACAGCGTCTGGACGGGAGCCAGCAGCCAGACCACCGGTCCCGCTGCCCGCATTCGCGCGCGGGTCTCGGGATTCAGCACCGCCCCGCCACCCGCCGCCAGCACGCACGGGGCCCCGGTCAGCAGCTCGGCCAACAGTGCGGTTTCACGCCGGCGAAAACCTGGCTCCCCCTCGCGGTCGAAGATCGCCCGGATCGACTCACCCGCCCGCTGCTCGAGCAGCACGTCGGCGTCGATGGCGGGACAGCCCAGTCGGCGGGCCAGTTCGGGAGCAAGCGTGCTCTTTCCGCTGCCGCGATAGCCAATGAGCGTGAGGATCATCCCTGCACCTTCACCGCCGAGATCGCCTTGCGGAGCGCCTGCCGCATCACGTCCATCGGGGCGTCGACCCCGGTGAACAGCCGGAACTGCCGGGCCGCCTGCCGCACAAACATCTCGACACCGGTGACCGTCTTGCAGCCGCGCTCGCGGGCCTGGGCAATCAGGAGAGTCCGCTCCGGGGTGTAGACGGTGTCGAAGACCGTGGTGGTGTCGGTCAGCCAGTTGGCGGCGAACGGGGTCTCGTCGAGCTTGGGGTGCATCCCGACCGACGTGCAGTTGATCAGGATGTCGCAGCCGGTCGCGCCGCGGTTTTCCCAGCCAACCTGCAGGCACCCGAGTTGCCGGGCCAGTTCCTGCGCCTTCGCCCGCGTGCGATTGGTGATGGTGACCACGGCACCCGCCTCTTGCAGTCCGCAGGCAATGGCCCGTGAAACTCCCCCCGCCCCCAGCAGCAGCACCCGCTTGCCGGTCAGCACATCGTCACTGCCGGGAGGCACGGTCGCCTGGCCAGACAGCGCCAGCCGCAGGCTTTCGAGGGCGGCGTCACAGTCGGTGTTGGCCCCCTCCCAACCCCCTCCGGGCCCTCGGTACAGCGTGTTCAACGCCCCAATCCGCGCGACCGACCCGTGGTGCACGCGGGCGACTCCCAGGGCGTCGACCTTGTGAGGCAGCGTGACGCTGTAGCCACGGACCCCCAGCCACTCGAAGTGACCGAGAGTTTCGGCCAGTTCGTCCCGGGGGATCCGCATGGGAACATACACCGCGTTGCGTCCCACCGCCCGGAGGGCCGCGTTGTGAATCTGCGGACTCAGGCTGTGGGCGACCGGGTCGGCGACCACCGCGAGGACCTCGGTCTGGGCGTTGATCTGATCAAAATGGAAGACATCCCGCATGTCTTCGAAGGTCAACTGCCCCGGCGCCAGTTGCCGCTCGCTTGAGAACGTGGCATACGTGAAGGGTGAACCATACTTCGCGCACAACACGCGGCTCCAGACCCCCAGGTCGCCCATGCAGAAGCCGATGGTGGGGACGCGGGCCGACTGCACCAGTTGCAGCATGCGGATGTTGTCGGCCGGGGTCTTCGCCAGCGTCACCAGCTTGACGATGTCGGGATCGAGTTTCGCCAACCGGGCGTGAATCTCTGCCAGGTTCTCGGGAGTCTGTTCAAAGTCGTGATGGCTGACGATCCGCTTGGTCGGGCCATAGCGACGAATGGTCTGGGCGACATCTTCCTCAAGATCGACGTAGTCGACCCCCGCGACAATCGCGGAACGCAACAAGGTCTGCCGCTGTTCTTCGCTGAACTTCCAGAGCCCTTTGTCTTGCCCTCGACGGCAGGTCACGACGACCGGCGTGGGGCGATCCTTCAGCAGGCGGCCCAGCTCAGGGGGGTTGCCCAGCCAGTCCAGCCGCAGTTCGACCAACTGGGCCCCCTTCTTGGCGAGGGCCTGGTGTTCGGCGATCATCATCTTGTGCCGCGACCGACCCAGGCTCACGCAAATCATGATGGGGAATGCCGTACTGAAAGAGTGAACGGGGAGTGTGGAAGGGTGCAGACCAGCGCCCACGCCGAGCCACCGGCACCAGGGCTGTGCGGCCCTCGGAAAGACCGATGGGCCGACGTCTGACCGAAGCGGTACGCGTGCGAGGCATTGTGATTGGTTGTCTATTCCGGTGGTAGTGTGGCGCGGGGTGGCAGGCTGGGACCACGCGGAAGACGAGCGCGTTTGGCCATTCCTCGGGCCGGCCCGGACCTTCGAACCCAACCAGCGACGAAAGCCATCTTTCCCGCGACGGCCCGTCCCAAAATGAAGCCTGCGGGGGCGGTTGATGAGGAACTCGCGCGCGGCGCACCCGGATTGACGCGAGAAAACCACTCTCCCCTGCAAGCGGTCCGGGATCCCCCACGGACAGTTCGCCCTGTCCAAAAGTCACTGGGGGCCGAGCAGCACAGCCCTGATCGGCCCAAAAGCAGCAGCGGTCACGTGGCCGCCAACCGCTCTCGATTCAACACGTGTCGACTTGGCACCTCGCCCCAGGCGGCTCCTCGATTCTGACGGAGCCAACGCCCGGGCGGGGCTCGAGGCGCGAACGGTGCCGCTGGGACGGGCCAACGGCC
>Ga0315903_10007842_pt1 | contig 13287 bp, 13 predicted proteins | sample LakEriMetagenome_7_FD_203524 | JGI IMG/M metagenome (GOLD analysis project Ga0315903, IMG submission 203524) | Freshwater fungal communities from buoy surface, Lake Erie, Ohio, United States - Buoy 2 MA119 | ecosystem: Environmental > Aquatic > Freshwater > Lake | place: USA: Lake Erie, Ohio...
TCGACTAGGGATGCCGCATCCTTCCCTAATTCCTGCTGCTGACGATATCCCTAACCCAAACCCTACAACACTCATTCTCTTGTAGGCTATTGGACACTTACGCTTCAAGTTCTTCTTGAGTTGTTTCAACTCCATTAGTTTTAGGTTCGACAGGATCAGGTTCGACGTTGATATTTTCAGGAGGATTAACAAAATTAGAAGGATTGCTATCCTCAATTACTGATTGGAATTTATCTTTTATCCATTCATTCAAAAATTGATTTAAAGAACGTTTGACAATATCAGAGAATTTATTTACTACTGCTTGAGTCTTGACACCAGCATAGAGAGGTTCTGGATTTCCATAGCCTAAAAAGAATTTCACAAATTCTGGTGAAGGCTCAGCAAACTGTTCTGCAATTATTTTTTTAATCTCATTAGTGTATTTTAAATCACTCGCATTATCTCTCAAGTCATTAGGTTGAAAAACAGACTTAGAAAACCTTCTCAGTTCGGCAATATCCCCTTCCTGATGATCTAACATATTGAACTCAAAAAATGGCTTTGAGTCCATAATTTGGTTTGTCATCACGCAAAATTGCATAGTCAACCTTCTCTCCCTTGACATCAGGAGCGTCTGCCCCAAATTCAGGATAAACTTCCATAGGATCAGAAGTGTCGTACCCAAGTGTTTGCAGTAAAGGGACGATCAAAGCACTTTTAGTTGCTTGTTCATTGTTTTTGAGCATCTCCGAATCTTTGAGCCTTATAACTTTCTCGCTTACAGTTCTAATTTGCTCAAAAAACTCTAAAGGAACTTTACCTGAATAAGAACTTGCAGGAGGAGCTGACTTGAGTTCAGGTTCTTGTTTAGGATTATTTATTTGTAAAGACATATTCCATGCCGCAGCTTGAGTATTTAACTTTCTGCCATAGATCGCAAATTTCTTAAGCAGACTAAGATTTAATTTACTTATCTCCTGTTGAACAATAGAGAAAAAAACTTTTTGTTCTGGTGCTTCTGCTGCTTCCAGAAGAATAGGATAAACGTCTCCCTTGGGATTCATTAATTTTATAGTTACGCCTTTAGGTTGTAACACGCGATTCAGATTGCTATATACCAGCTTTAATTCATTTTGGATAGCGCTATCTGGCGGAGTTACTTGAGACATGACAATTTATCTAGAATTTTTGACTTATATGCAATTCTAGCGCTTAATCTCACACTATATAATCAGAAAATTCTATCTATAATCGTAAAAATTCTATTTTTCTCGTTAAATAGGTAATTTAGCTTTGCTTAAAATACGCTTAATATCTAGACTAGACTTAAGGTAATCAACCTCTTGTGTAATGACTATCATGCAAGTTAAAGATCTCACAATTGAAGAACTAAAAGCTGTGATTCGTGAAACTGTTATCGACTCCTTAGAAGACCTTTTACCAGATCCAGATGCAGGAAAAACAGTCAAAGAGCAGTTTCAGCAAGAGCTATTAGCAATTCGCCAACGGAGAAAATTGGGAACTAAAAATATCTCAGCAGACGAAGTTAAGCAAAGATTGGGGATAACTAGCTGATGAGCTATCTGGTTGAATACGCTCCAGAGTCATTTGTGGACTTGGAAAAACTTACTCCAAAAATACGCGATCGCATTATCAAAAAACCGATAACTTTGACGAAATTGTGCCTCAGTCAAAAGCAACTTTGGAAGGCAAGCTATAATTTTTGAATAATTTAGTAATCTCACTAAACGTATGACCACTATAGAGATCCGTCATCAAATTGAAGAATATATTGATTGCCTATCTCCTGAAGGGTTAAAAGTAACTGTAGACTTTTTGGCATATCTGGCAGACCGTGAGAGTCAACAAGCAACAGAAGAACTACTAAGTATTCCTGATTTTCTTAATTCTTGGGAACAAGCCAAACAAGATATTGCTAAAGGTAATTTGACTAACTGGCGTAGTATTCGCGATGACGTATGAAATTGCTTTAACAGATAAAGCTAGAGATTTTTACAAATTCGCTAGCCCAGCGATCGCAAAAAAATTAGCCAGATGTTTTAGCACCTTAGAGCAAAATCCTTTTCAGCATCCCAATATAAAATCCCTTAAAGGAAATCTTTCGGGCTTTTATCGATTTAGAGTTGGTGACTATCGAGTTGTCTATGAAGTAGATGAGCAAGCTAAACAAGTTCGTGTAACTAACATTGCCCATCGTAGAGACGTATACGATGGCTAAACCGACACGGCTTGAAGAGATAAATTGCTCTCTGCAACTACAGGTAACTCACAGCGATCTTGATAGACACTTAGATCAAACCAGAAGGTGCTACCAACGCCAACCTCGCTCTTGATATGAATCTCACTGTGATGTTTTTCAATGATATTACGCACAATCGATAGACCGAGTCCCGTCCCTTCGAGCGTATGCACTTTATCCTCTACTCGATAAAAACGATCAAAAATGCGATCGCAATCTTCGGCAGGAATGCCATAACCCATATCCTCAACCTCGACCCGCACATAATTAACGACGCGATGGGGTTGGGTGGTAGTTTGATCTTGCCAAGGATAGATCCGAATTGTGACCTTGCCACCAGTTTCTGTGAACTTTAAGGCATTGCCAACTAAGTTGTATAAAACCTGCAAAATCAAATCATAATTCCCCCAAATCCTTTCGAGATTTGGCGAAATTTCATGCAATAGCTCAACTCCCTTAGAAGAGGCATTGAGCTTGTAAGTCCGCACCGTTTGCTCAATCGTCTCGGATAAATCGATCGCAGTGAAATGATATTGGCGACCTGACTCTAAGCGAGATAGATCCAACACATCATTAACAAGGCGTGTCAAGCGATCGGTTTCATTATTGGCTGTACCGAGGAATTCTTTTTTCTGATCATCACTCAGTTCATCGCCATATTCGTGCAAAGTTTCAATAAAGGACTTGATATTAAACAAAGGTGTGCGTAATTCATGGCTAACATTGCTAATAAATCGACTCTGCGCCGCATTTAGCTCTACTTCACGGGTGATGTCCTGAATCGTAATTGCAATCCCCTTAATTGCATTGCTGGAGCTGAGCACACTCGTAATCCAAATTCTAAAAGCATGGGCAAGCACCGAGTCGCCCTTCTCGCCAGAAGCCATGATCCGAAATTCGCCGCCCTCGCGATCACCTGTGGCAATTTGCATGAGCGATCGCCCTAAATCAGCACTGAGGCGATCGGGCAAAATGTTCAAAATACTTTTGCCTTGCCATGTATTTTTCTCTAAATCCTGATCCCACCCCATAATTTTGATTGCCGCAGGATTGGCAAGCACGATCCGCATATCCGAGTCGAGTAACAACGCGCCATCGGCGATCGTCGATACTAGAGTTTCCAGCTTCGCCTTTTCAGCAGTCAACTCTTCGATATTTTGCTCTTCGTATTTTTTCAGTCGCTGCGCCATCTCATTAAAGCTACGGATTAATTCCCCAAGCTCCCCACCAAAAGGCAAGTCGATCCGTTGCCTGAAATTGCCGCTAGCAATATTTTGTACCCCTGCCACCAATTCCCTGAGTGGTCGCGTAATCGTCACTGAGTTTGAGGCTGCTCCCAAAATCACCATTGCCCAGATCGACACAAATACTGCTGTTGTCACATCTAGCGTTAGGCTCGACGAAGCAACCGCCGTCGGATTAGGGTTGATGCCGATCGCAATAATTCCTAGGGCTTTGCCGTTGTGCTGCAAATTGACAAATATATCGGTGACTTCCCCCTGTGGCGTGACATGTTGCCTTACCAAAGGGCGATCAGGACGCATCATTGGATCTTCGGGTAACTGAATACGTCGCCTAATACTTAATGAGTTTTTGACCTCATTCGAGTTAAATGGAATCCCGTAAAAAATCTCACCATCGGGATCAGCATAGAGAATATAGCGAATGCTAGAGCTACTATCATAAAATTCTTTAGATAGGCGAGTAACTTCTTGGAGATCATTTTTGGCTACCAATGGGGCAACATTAGCTGCAAGTAATAACCCCAAATCTTTACCAAAGCGCGTATCATTAAGGCGAGCATCGGTCTGAATATCGTTAACTGCCCAAAATGTGACAGCGCTCATCAGCAAAGAAACTAACAGCGTAATCAAAGCCATTAGCTTGGTTTGTAATGAAAATTCTGTCCACCAACGTTTGGGGGTATTGTAAATTTGAAGCAAAAAGTTCATCTTTTTGTAGTCATTTGGTTGGATATTGTTGGATATTTGTATGGCTTTTCGTTTAATATGTGCGATCGAAACGCAAGGATGAGGATCTCAAGATGGATGAGGCTAGCATTGTCACTGCGATAGAGGCAGACCTTCAAAACTATAAGGTAAAAACTCAAATCCGCCGCAAAAAATCTCAGTTGCATGTTCTGATTACCAGAGCAGATGGCGATGATGTTGACTATGCCTCCCTCTATGATATTGTGAAACGCCGTATTGATAAGCTACCGATCAAGGGGGCAGATAGCTTAGTTGTCTATGGTAGATTGTCTGGGGCAAAACATCCAGAATGGCATAAAACTGCGGAGATTAAGCCACCTTTGCCACTAATTGAACTTGATCTTGAAGATTTAGAGGAATTTGACGAAGTCAGTAGCCTCAAAAATCTGTCATTTCATCCTGATAGCGATGAGACAGAGCTTCAATCTTCTAATCTTGAGTCTGGGCTTCCTGATGACTTAAAAAGTTTTAAGAGTAGTATCGATAATGATCTAAAAGCAGCCGCTAATAAAGGTAAATCTGACAATGAAACTACTAAGGATAAAATTAATAATATTAAGTCTGAGGATTTTGATTTAGACAATCTAGAATTGCAATCATTTAGTTTGGATTCTCTTCAGCAAGATACGTTTGAGTTAAAGTCTTTTGATATTGATCCTTTTGAAGTAAATAGTCAAGAATCAAAACCACGATCACCTTTAGTGGAGAAGAACTCTTGGGCGGCAAAGAATGAAGACTTTGACTTTGATTCTTCAGTTAAGGATGAAGACTTTAACTTTGAGTCTCCGAATGTCGCAGCAAAGCCAATGCCATTGCCACCTCCACCACCTACGGTTAGAAGTACTAAAAAGCTTGTCGTTAATGTCGAGTCCGAAAATGAACCCATAAAAACTGCTTATCCTAAAGATAAGTCTAAGATTCTCTCTGTGGCTTTTGCTGTGGGTTCGATCGCGATCGTCGGAATTTGCGGATGGCTAGTGTGGGATCGATCTAATCAGCAGCAATATCTTGCTAATGCAAGGAACTTTAGTAATCAAGATATTAATCCCAAGAAAATTACGAAACTAGAAACGCTCACAGGAACGCGCAATCGCTTACAAACGATTATTTCTCAGCTAGAAGAAATTTCTGATCGACCTGCTTCTCTATATACTGATGCTCAAGCTGAGTTAGCAACTCTGCGTCCAAAACTTGCTGAGTTTGATCGCAAAATCAATGTTGAGCAGGCGGCTAATAAGAATTTAGAGTCATCGAAGAATGCCACGATTGAGGCTGCGAAATCAACTCAAAATCCACCACACAAGTCCACTGTTTGGAAGTCTGCTCAAGAAAAGCGACAAAAGGCTATAATGCAGTTAGAAGAGGTGACTACGGACTCAGTGTTATATGCCGATGTTCAGCAACGCATTAAGGCTTATCGAGCAGAGTTAGACCAAATCACAAAATGGGTGGAAATCCAACAAAGGGCTGAGACAGCAGTAAGTACTGTCAATGCTTCTACCGTAAATCAACTTAAGCAGTTGAAAGCTAAAGCTCCAGAGAAGCAACAGTTTTTACCTCAATGCCAAGCTATTTTGCAGCCCCAAATTTCTAATGCTGAATCTCAGAGAACTGGATTTCCAATCCCAACTTTGACCAGCTATCTGTGCGCTTATTTCTGGGATTCATAGAAAGTAAACATGATTTAACAGACGCGAACGGGAAGTCCCGCACTCTATCCGTTTACAAGGATGAGTGACGGGATGAAAGTGAGCCAGAAAACAAATTGAGCGATTCTCGAATCAATATCAATTCTATGTTATGATTAGTTTATCAGTATTAAATATTATTGATAAATGTATAAGGCGTACAAATACAGAATCTATCCCACAAGTGAGCAAGAAACCTTGCTTGCAAAGTCATTCGGCTGTGCGAGATGGTTCTGGAACTATGCCTTAAACCTATGCCAAGAAACCTATAAAAATACTGGCAAGGGGCTAACTAGAGGCTATATACAAGGTTTGCTTCCTGCACTCAAGAAAGAATATGAATGGCTAGCCGAACCCTATTCTCAATGTTTGCAAGTCGTAGCTTTGAATTTATCCACTGCTTACAAAAACTTCTTTGATAAAAGGGCAATGTTGCCTAAGTTCAAATCTAAGCATGGTAGGCAGTCAATTAGTTATCCCCAAAACGTTAAGTTTGATGGTGACAAGATTTATTTACCCAAAATAGATTGGGTTTGTTTTGAGCGTCATCGTGATTTTGAAGGCGATGTCAAAACCGTAACGGTTTCTCGCAATCCTGACGGTAAATACTTTGTATCTGTCTTGGTTGACGATGGGAAAGCTAATCCTGAATTAATGCCAGTAGATAAAGCTATTGGTATTGACGTGGGATTAACTCATTTTGCGATTACCAGTGATGGCTCTAAGTTTGATAATCCTAGATTCTTTATCAAACATCAGCGCAACTTAAAACGTAAACAGCAAAAGCTATCCAAGAAAAAGAAGGGTAGTCAAAACCGTAAAAAGGCAAGATTGGTCGTGGCAAAAGTTCACGCCAAAATTGCCAGATGTCGCGAAGATTTTCTGCACAAACTATCCCGCAAGATAGTAAACGAAAACCAAGTTATTGCAGTGGAAAACCTCAACATCAAGGGCATGGTCAAGAATCACAACTTAGCTAAAGCGATTAGCGATGTTGGCTGGGGTATGTTCTGCACAATGCTTAAATACAAGGCTGAAAGCGAAGGAAAACAATATATCGAAATTGATCGATGGTTCCCTAGCTCTAAGACTTGCCATGTCTGCTTAAATCGAGTTGATAATCTCAGTCTTGATGTTAGGGCATGGACTTGTAAGCATTGTGGTACGCACCATGACCGTGATGTAAATGCAGCGATAAATATTAGAAATGAAACCTTGCGGATTATCTTGTTAGGAACTAGCGAGTCTGCCTGTGGAGGAGATGTAAGTCGATCTGGTAAAACTTCGGTTTTGTTGGACGCTATCCCCGTTGAATCAGGAAGCCAGCCCTGTACCGCCTAAGCGGTCAGCGTCTGGTAGTTCACCCTCCCCTTCCTAAACCCCAACTTGATCGCACTCCAATAAACTTCAAGTAGTACGAAGCCTACGCACCCGAAAAACTAGATCTAATGCGTGGCTTATGACTATAGCTACCCAAATGATTTCAGAGAATTTTTACCTAGCGTTCTCACTAATATGGGACTACGCGCCGCCGTAAGTCATGTACAGATCTCACAATGATTAGCCGCTATCGAAGAGGTTACTTTGCAAAATCTCAAGCTTGACGATGCTTTGCGCGATCGCTCAGTTCGAGTAATTTCTGAAAGGTACTTATATTAAACCTGCTTCGTGGGATATAAGCGATCGCATCGAACTTCTTATGGGGATTAACCTATTGCAGCATCCTGAAGGAGAGCTAATGAAACTATCGATTAGTAGTTGATGTTGTAATACAAAAACACAAAATAGCGTAGCCATTTTGTGTTTTTAAAACCCTTATAGGGTTTGGTTTTTAATTCATAGAATTGTTGCCACACTTTTGTGAATTGGTATTAAGGATGAGTTTTAGTTGTGATTTTTGTGTAAGCGACAGCACACTGACGGTAGACACTTGGCAAAGAATCCCAAACTTCTCTGGCTTTTTTTGTGTTTTCGGTGAAGTTAAAATTAAACCTATAACCACTATCTCTAAAAATTATGGTTGCTTTACCAGATCGCTTATTGATGACCTACGAAGAATATATTTCTTGGGAATCAACCCAAGAAATGCGCCATGAGTTTTGTGATGGTGAAGTAATCGCCATGGCTGGCGGCACTCGTGACCATAATCGTGCTTCAGGCAATTTCTTTAAACTATTAGATAATGCCCTCGCCAATCGCCCCTGCGAAGTCTACATTGCTGATGTCAAAGTACAGGTAAAACCCAAACGCAAATATTTTTATCCAGACGTAGTGGTTACCTGTGATGAACGTGATCGCAATGATGCTCTAGTAGTTGCTTTTCCTTGTTTGATTATTGAAGTTCTCTCACCATCGACAGAAGGCTTTGATCGTGGCTTCAAGTTTTCGCAATACCGCCAGTTTGACACTTTGCAAGAATATGTATTAGTGCAAGTCGAGCAGCCAGTTGTAGAAGTATTTCAGCGCAATGAGCAGGGGCAATGGGTATTTTTTGAATATGGTTTGAGCGATCACTTATTCCTCAAATCTGTAAATGTCGAAATAGCTGTTAGCGATTTGTATCGACAAATTCAATTTGAGCAAAAAAACGAATAAAGGTAACGCAATGCGTCACCTTATATTTTTATGTAACACGGGTAAGGATAATCAGACCAGCCGTAACACCAATTAAATTAGGCATCCATGCAGCCGCGAATGGGGAAAGAAATTCAACTTGTCCGAGAGCACCACAAATAAATAGCAGCAAATAATAGCCAAAAATAATTAACACACTCAGTCCAAAACCGATCGCTGCACCAGTGCGTTGGGGTCGCATTCCTAGAGAAGCACCTACGAGCGCGAAAACCACGCAGATGAATGGCAATGCATATTTTTGCTCAAGCCTGACTTCTAGCTTGCGGATTTCTTTAGTATTACCAGACTGCTTAAGCAAGTCAATATTACGACGAATATCAGAAATATTCATTTCTTCAGCACTACGTTGCTCTTGAGCAACATCAAGGGGAGCGCGAGGTAATTGCAGATTTTGATCATCAAAGCGGAGAATGCTACGGTAATTGCCATCTGGTCCCACAAGATAGGTCGTACCTTGACTAAACCTCCAGACATTTTGCTCAGGAATCCAAACCGCAGACTCGGCGGCAAGAATTTGCTGAAGCTGTCCTTGAGAAAAGTCCAAAACTGTTAAGCCACGCATCTGTTTGCCATCAAAGCTCCGAGCATAAAAGCTCCGAACTAACCCTTGTTTGGTAGTGCCATCTTCTTGAGGCACTTCACCATATTGTTGATAAAAAATATCTTGGCTTTTAAACTGTACATTTTCTTGATTTAAAGCCGCTCGCAATGTACTCCGCGATTGCCAATTTGCCGCAGGGACGATCGCCTCATTAAATACATAGGTCATACCCGTAACAAACAGGCTCAAAACCAGTGCAGGTGCAACTAAACGGTACGCACTTACGCCACAACTTCGTAAAGCCGTTGTCTCACCATCTCCAGACATACGGCTGTAGGAGAGCAATGTCGCTAGCAACATCGACATCGGAAATGAGTACACCATAAAACCTGGAATCTGATAGCCAAAAACCTGAAACGCTGTTAAAACACTTAATCCCGCATCAGTAATCAGGCGAATCAATTCAAAGAGTGAGCCAATCGCTAAAATCACGGAGGAAAATGCACCCACACCAAACAAAAATGGGGTCAACATTTGCGTGAATAAATAGCGATCCATGATCGACAGTCTCGGTAGCCATCCTAGCGACACGTTTGTAACTTTTTTCCTTGGTTGAGTCGTTTGTAAGGTTGCCATTTCCTTTATCGAGATTACATGTTTTTGGGTTAATTATTTTTTGCAACACCTACGGTGTTGCAAAAAATAATTAAAAATGAAACTTTTCGCCGAGATAATATTTGCGTACATCAGGATCGTTAGCTAATTCTCGGCTAGAACCGTCAGCAAAAACTTCACCTTCACGCATGATATAAGCGCGATCGGTGATTGTTAAGGTTTCGCGGACATTATGGTCGGTGATTAGCACGCCCATATTGCGATCGCGTAAGTTTTTGATGATGGTCTGAATTTCGCTAACAGCGATCGGATCGATCCCCGCAAAAGGCTCATCTAGCAAGATAAATTTTGGGCCTTCGAGTCCAACCGCCAATGCTCTGGCGATTTCAGTACGACGACGTTCTCCCCCCGAAACTTGAATTCCCATCGTATCAGCGATCTTAGTCAGTCGAAACTCTTCCAACAAAGTACGGAGTCGATGAATCTGTAATTGCTTGGGGACATTGGTTTGTTCCATCACCAATAACAGATTATCACGCACCGATAACTGTCGAAAAATGGTAGCTTCTTGGGCAAGATATGCCATACCCATCCGCGCTCGTTTATGAATTGGCAAGCTGGTAATGTCTTGTTTATCGAGCCAGACGCTACCGCTATCAGGCTGAATCAGTCCTGTTGCCATATAAAACGAAGTGGTCTTACCAGCACCATTCGGGCCCAGAAGTCCAACAATTTCCCCCTGCTTGACGGTGAGACTCACTTGCTGAACGACTTGCCTGCCACTGTAGTTTTTACTGACGTTGTCGAGGGAGATTTGCATTACTCAATTTGGGTTGGAAATTTGGGAATGTAACACTGAACTTATTTATGTCAAAGCATTTTTTGTAGCTTTATACATCAACATTACTTACCATCAGGAAGAATCTCTTGTGGTTTTGGTCGTAACTTTTCAGGAGGAATGATCAATGTCGGGGGGCTCACCTGTTGCTTTTTAAAGGCAGGCTTGATCTGGGTTACAGGCGTTGCCGAAGTTGCAGGGCTACTGACAGCATCGCGATCTGGGACAACATAAATTGTTTCGACCTGTTGGTTATTAGGAGGGGCAGCGATAAATTTCCCTTCAGTGACGAGATAGGTGATGGTTTGAGCTTTGATGCTATTGACACCTTCTTGATTGACAATCACATTGCCAGTTAAAACGACACGCTGTTCCTTAGAAAAATACTGTGCTTGCTCAGCGACCGCATCAATCTGTCGGGCAGGATAACTCATTTTGACGTTGCCAGTTGCCGTAACTACACCTGTGATCGAATTTGCTTCTTGGACATCGGCACGGATTGTTAGAGCTGTGTTTGATTGAGCTTGGGTGGGTGGCAGTGAGCTAGAGGCGATCGCTAAAAGAGAAATAACAGCCAGCAATAACTTAGAGATCGCCGATTGATGCTTTATTTTTCCTTTTTCCTTTTTCCCTTTGAATTCAAATCTGCTTAATGGCTTCATCAGTTTTGTACCTTTTGTTCATACAAATTTACAATGGCTGCGACCACTTCCTCTATTGTTAGACCATCTGTATTGACTAAAGTTGCATCTTCAGCCTGAATCAGAGGTGCATAGTCGCGGGTGGAGTCTGTGCGATCGCGTTCTTGGATTTCTTGCTCAAGGGTGGCGAGATCTGGGGCAACTTGACCTTGGGCGATCAAATCGGCTTGACGGCGTTTGGCTCGCTCTTCTGCTGAGGCGGTCAAAAAGATTTTCACCTCTGCATCAGGAAAGACATGGGTTCCGATGTCCCGACCTTCCATGACAACACCGCCTGTTTGCCCAATCAGTTGCTGTTGCTTGACCAAAATTTCCCGCACAGCAGCTTGGGCAGCTATCGACGATACGTTGGCTGTTACTTCAGGTGTACGAATTTCAGTAGTAATATCTTCGCCATTGAGCAAGACTTGCATCGGTTTACCTGCGATCGGGTCAGCAAATAGTTGGATTTTTGATTCGGCTGCGATCGCTTGTACTTTTTCTTGATCTCTTAAATCAATGCCTTCTCGTAATACTGCAAGAGTAACACTGCGATACATTGCGCCAGTATCCAAAAATAATAAGCCTAATTTGTTAGCAACCTGCTTGGTAACCGTTGATTTGCCCGCACCTGCGGGCCCATCGATCGCAATGATCGGATTTCTGAGAGTGATAGTGTGGCTTAGCAAAATATTATCGATCAAGCGTGTGTTTCCAATTCGAGCTGCGATCGCCAGCATCAACTCGGATGCAAAAGTAATTTGATTGCATGGCTGCAATGTCTTGGCATCGACTAACTCAATATACTCTAGATGAATTTCTGGTAGCTTCGCTAAATAATTTTGCGCGGCTTCGATAATTTGCCCTGATTTACAAAGCTCGTAGCACAAAAAAAACTGCTGTTGGGATTGCAGTAAGCTTTGATAAATATGGGCAGCCAAAATCCGTTCTTTGCTTGACAAATACTGATTACGAGAACTATAGGCTAAGCCACTTGGTTCACGCACAGTTGGACAGCCAATAATTTCTACAGGCAAGTTTAAATCAACCACCAGTTGTCGAATAATAGCGAGTTGTTGACCATCTTTACTACCAAAGTAAGCGCGATCCGGCTGTACAGAATTCAGGAGCTTGACTACGATTGTGGCTACTCCTTGAAAATGCCCACCTCGCGATCGCCCACACAAGATATTGATCATTTCTGGTGGTGGGATCACTTGCGTTATTTTAGCTATATTACTTACGCCCATCTCTAGAGCATCTGGCGCAAAAACAACATCAACTCCTGCGTTCTCACAAATATGGAGATCATTCTCGAATGTGCGTGGGTAATGATCAAAATCTTCACCTGCACTGAATTGCAAAGGATTGATAAAGATACTTACAACCACACAAACATTTTCAGTCCTCGCTCGATCAATTAAGCTCAAATGTCCAATATGCAAAGCCCCCATTGTTGGCACAAGCCCTACAGAAACTTGACCTAATGGCTGTTTTTCTTTTTGGGCGTTTAAGTAATTACGCAGAGAAGCGATCGTAGTAAATAGCTGTGTCAAGCATCAACCTCAACGAAATCACTATATGAAGCAGCAGTTCTAATTATGAAACCAATTTTGAGCTTTTGTGCAATGTGGGCAATAAAAAACAAAATATATAGCAATGTAAGCTTTGCTTAGGACATAAAACCCAAAAGATGGCAGAGCTTCGCTCTGCCATCTTTTGGGTTTTATGTCCTGAGCAAAGCTTACATTGCTATAGCAGCACAAAGAGATAGCTAGGCAAATCAAAACCCCAAATAAAAGCGGCTACGCGAAGCGCAACTACTTTTATTTGGGGTTTTATGCCCCAAGCAAACTTTTTATCCCAATCCATAAAAGTGTGGCGACATTTCTGTGAATTAAAAACTAAACCCTGTAAGGGTTTTAAAAACATAAAATGGCTAATCTATTTTGTGTTTTGGTATAGCCTTAGCCACTTTTATCAAGACAAATCAAAACCCAAATAGTGTGAGGCGGAGCAAAGCTCCGCCTCACACTATTTGGGTTTTATGCCCTAACA
>Ga0315903_10007844_pt1 | contig 13281 bp, 11 predicted proteins | sample LakEriMetagenome_7_FD_203524 | JGI IMG/M metagenome (GOLD analysis project Ga0315903, IMG submission 203524) | Freshwater fungal communities from buoy surface, Lake Erie, Ohio, United States - Buoy 2 MA119 | ecosystem: Environmental > Aquatic > Freshwater > Lake | place: USA: Lake Erie, Ohio...
GTGAAAAAAAGCCCCCCTGCGTGATGGCAGATGTTGAATCCAGAATGACTCCACTCAATGGATCAAATCGCATGATTTTACCATTTGATGGTGCATAAACAGATCCATCGGCTCCTACACACATGGTGCTGAATGCACTGTTGCCGTATATTTTGGTTTGCCATAGAAGATTCAACTGCGAGCCGTTGTCTGAAAGAGCCGCTACATTATCTTGCGTAAGCTGCACGTAAATCAATCCGTTATTTCCCACCATTAAAGCCGATTGAGGCACATTGCCGCCAGGCTGCAAATCAGGAACAATCTGGGAATACTTTTTCTGGCCATTACTGAGATCGATCGCCCATACATATGAAATACCCCCTACCGTTTCAAGGGTATATCCGGTATTATTAACCTGACTAATGGCCATTTCAGCACTTCCGGAGGCCATCGGAATGGTTGTTGTTTGCCAGATCATCTGGCCATTAACAGGATTAATTTTATATGTTTTCAGATTGCCATAGATATAAAAGAATCCGGTTGAATCAAAAACACCAGACTCGGAAATATAAGAAGCTACATTCACATTCGATGTCCATTGATGCGAGCCGTCAGATACATTGAGAGCATAAAGTGAGTCGTTTAAACTCTCGGTGTATCTCACAACATAAACGAGACCATCACGAAGTCCGACAGGGAGTGACCGGCCGGTATTATTGGTAACATCAAGGCTCCACAATAAGCTGCCAGTTGTCAGATCAAAACACTCTACAGGGGCGTCATTCAGGCTCTGAAACCTCATAGTCACAAGATAGTTCCCCTCAATATATAATGGTGCTCCGAAAAGGCCTGAAGAAGTGGTTTCCCATAAGATGCTGTCGGTTGTGGGTCCGGCAACATCAATATACCCGTTTTTCTGCCAATTACCACCTATGTTATTCCATCCGCTGTTTTGTGCTGATAAAATTACGGGGAAGCAGAAAAATAACAAAATGTAAAAAATGTTCTTAATCATGTTCTTTCAGTTTACAGGTTATTGATTTGGGCTGGTGAGCAGCCACTTAATGATTTTATATCCGGGCTTACATATTGCCTTTGATCAATATATTTCCCCCGATTGTGATCCCGAACTATATTTTATCAATTAATATTTTTTCATCATCACCTCTTGCTCGGGCAATTGTAGCCGGAATCGGAGCAAAGAACTGTTTCCTTTCTTATTCGTGGAGGATGGAATTGTTCCAATCCGAAATCTAATGTATTGTTCAAAGTAACTAATTTATGTGATAAGCCAAAATCAAAACGACAAACTAACCTTAAATGTTCTGACTGTTTTTCCGGTAATGACTTTGATAATGTAAATTCCTGATGGCAGTGCATGGTGATGAAAGAGGAAAGTGCCCGAAGCCGTTTCCTGAAACATTTTCTTGCCGGTGATATCATAAACTTCCGCCTTAAAGCTGAAATTTCCTTCATGCTGAATTGTTATGATATCATTGGAGTGATCTTGAGTCAAAATAAAATCCACTGATGTTACAAATTCCGGATTATTGATTGAAGATGGCAACGGGCAACTGAATCTGCTGAAAAAATTCCAGATTTCGGCACTGGCGCTGATGTCACGATTAATCGCGCCCAGTCCGCCAAAAAGGGAATTGGTTCCGGGCCACTGATGTCCGCCGCCAATCACTTTATAAAGATTCACCTCCGTTCCGCTGCTGCAGGGAGCGTAAACACTTTTTTCAACTGTGGAATTATCCTGAGTATTGATATTAGGCAACAACTGTACAGCGGGAGGCGTGGCACAGCTGTTATTTCCAACCCATAAACCGATTACATCATCAACCGATTTCCCGCCCTGCGCGCTACCGTTATAACTAACAATGGCATCAGAGGTTCCGTGTATCTGCATCACGGATATGTCGCGGGAAGGCGCGCAGGCATTAAAGGCATTCACGCTCATGGTTCCGGCTACTGAAGCGACGGCCGCATAACAACGAGGCGCTTCGCACGCAAGACGATGGCTCATATAACCGCCGGCAGAAAAACCACAGCTGTAAACACGATTGGTATCAATGTTATACAACAGCTGAAGAGTATCGGTGAGTGCACCAATAAAGCCAATATCATCGGCCGTGGAACCTCCGGTCATTCCGGAGTTGGTATTCCATGCATTACCTACTCCATTCGGGTAGGCAACAATGAATTCAGCTGTATCGGCAATCGCATTGAATCCCGAAACATTCATGATGGTGGATGCTGATTGGGTAAATCCGTGCAAAACGTACACCAGCGGCCATGAATTTCCGGGCTGGTAAGTTGACGGAACATACACAATATAGTTCCTGGTAATTCCATTATGAACGATAGTGGCGTTGGTTTGGGATTTTACCTGGTATGAACTGAACAGCGTCAGAATAATCGAACAGAGAAAATAGTTTTTCATGGATAGTGCTTTAAACCTGAGTAAAGCCAGATTAATGATCTGAAATTTTATCGACAGCAAACTTACAAAAAATATATTTCCCTTTTCAAAAAGGTATCCTGAAACAGCCGCCGATTTCCCTCCGGCAGCGGGGTGATTTTACATATAATTGATATTACTTCTATTTGGAGCACCCCGGGCATTTCATTGCATTCGGAAATTATTCCAGGTTAAACGGCTTGACTTTCGACGAAATACATTTTTATCATCCCTCGGTTTTTTGCTTCAACCATTCCCCTGCTTTCGCATTTGAATAAATGCTGAACACGTTGATAGGTTGATTCACTGATATTCACTTTACCTGGATCACAGGATGACTCCATTCGGGAGGCTATATTCACGGTGTCGCCCCATAGATCATATTGAAACTTTTTTGTGCCAACAATTCCCGATACTACCTGACCGGTATGCACACCGATTCTGATTTCAAAAGTGTCGCGCCCCCTTTCCTGCTGCTCCCGTCTGTACTTGAGCATAAAATCGCGAATTTCAAGCGCCACGCAAACCAGGTCATAAGCATGTGTCTCGCTTGGTGAAGGTAAGCCCGCGGCACACATATAACTGTCACCGATGGTCTTGATTTTCTCAACAGAGTAGCCTGATATAATCTTATCGAATGCACTGAAACAGTAATTGATTTCCGCTACCAGATCTTCTGCACTCATTGAAGCGCTGATACCTGTGAAATTTTTGAAGTCGGTGAACAGAACTGAAACAGAATCATAATTCCGCACCCTTGCCTTGCCGGTATGCTTAAGCTCTTCTGCTGTTTCCCGGGGAAGAATGTTTAGTAGTAAATCTTCACTGATTTTCTTTTCCCGTGCAATACGCATTCTCTGAACAAAAACAACTATCGAAAAAACCATAAAAACAAGGATGCCTGCAAGCGTCATGTTCCTGATCAGTTTTTGCCTTCGTATTTCTCTGTCCTGAGCTTCTGCTTGCAGATTTAAAATAGCGATCTCCTGCTGCTTCTTATCCACCTCCATCATCGTTTGTAATTCCGCAATTCTCCTGGCCGATTGCATATTGAATACACTATCTTTTGTCTCAGCGTAGAGTTTATAGTAACGTAATGCCTGTTCAGCATTTCTCATACCGGTCCAGGACTGATACAATGAAAGGTAGATGTCCGACAACTCTTTCTGCATCCCTATGCGATTGGCCTTTTCAGCCGCTTCAAGCAATACCTCTCGTGCTTTTTCATATTGCTTTTTAACCACCATGATCTCGCCAATGCCTTTCAGGCAATAGACTTCAGCAAATTCGTTTTTCAATTGTCTCGCTCCCTTCAATGCTGTGTGTCGTAACGATAATGCAGAGTCTAGCAGAAGCAAATTCACTTCTGCGCTGCTATTGCTAACCGTGAAAGGAAAGATTATAAATGCTGAAGCAGAAGGCTGCTGTGAAACTGCAAAGAAAATATTACTTAGGTTGAATAATGAAAAGGTTATGCCCTGGAAATCTTCCCTGGCTTTCCTGATCCGTAGTGCCTCCTCATGATACCATAAAGCCCGGGAATAGTCTTTTTGATGATAACTAACCATACCCAGATTGTTGCAGGATAACGCGATACCGGCCGAATCGCTTAACTGCCTGCGAACCCTGAGACTGAGATCATGGTATTTTGATGAACTCGCGTAATCGGTAAGGTTTTCATAAACCACACCAATATCGTTATAAAGCGTAGCCATGCGGGAGGAATCTTTGCTCTTTTCCGTTATCTTAAGATCCCTCATAAAATACCCAAGCGCTTCGGCATACCTGCTGCGCATAAAGCAAAGCAAACCGGCGTCATAAAAACCTGAAGAAGCGAGACTGTCGAGTCCGCGTTTAACCGCAAAAGAAGCCGCGGAGTCATAAAGGGCAATTGCCTCCTGCTCATGCCCTGTCATTGAAAGCACCGAAGCTTTCGTCATCATAGCCTCGGCTGTCAGGTCAGGCCTTTTCGTTTGAAGCGAGCGGCGTAGGGCCTGTTCAGCAATACCTGTCGCTTTTACAGAATCAAGCTTCGCCTCCTGAGTAGCCTGCTTGAACAAAATCCGGATCGCATCTGATTCCGAATCAGTTTGTGACCTGACATGCCCAGGACAAAAAATCAGTATCGTTATCAAAGGCCATAGAAACAGGCAGAAAGCTTTGTAACTGTTAAACATAGGGCCGGAATAGCTGCTTGCAGCAGGTAAAGTAAGGGATTTTTTTACTAACACTTACCCTGAAGCGATCATTCGCCAAAACAGCGATTACCTTCACCAAATTATCGCATATCCGTTTGGTATCTCAACTTATTTTCACATCTTGCAATTTGAACTGACTACTTAATACTATGAATACCAAATCCATCTATTTGATTCTGATTGTTTTACTGTCTGGAGGACTGCAATCCGTTTCTGCTCAGTCTCTCAACACCCGTTACACTTTCAGTCAGCTTCAGCAAACCTATTCTCCCATCACAGGGGGAACCATTCACGGCACCCCGGCTAACGATGACCAGCTTTTTACCGGGATACCAATCGGGTTCGTAATTGCATTCAACGGAGCATCTTATAATACCATCGGTATCAGTCCTAACGGCTACATCTGGCTCGGGACCACGGCTCCTCCTGCCGCTACCTACAACCCTTTGAGCAACACCGCAACCTCATCCGGTTTCGTTTCCGCTTTTGGGCGTAATCTCGAGAGTCGTTCTGCCACGGGAGGAGGCGAATTACGTTCTCAGCTTACAGGAACCTCCCCAAACCGGGTTTTTACGGTTCAGTGGAAAAATTACCAGCGGTTTACAAGCGGCACATCCGACAACGGTGACATTTTTAATTTCCAGATAAAACTGTTTGAATTCAACCAGCGTATTGAAATCATTTACGGAAGCATGATCGCATCTGCCAATGCTTCCGCCCAGGTAGGACTGAGAGGAACTAACGCCTCCGATTATATGAACAGAGTGGTAAACGCCACCTATGCGTGGAACAACTCCATCGCCGGTACTGCCAACACGGCCGTAGCATCATATACCACAACCCGGCTTCCGGTCTCAGGACAAACCTACCGCTGGACGCCCACCAGTCTGCTTAATACTGAAGTCAGTGGAGGAGGTGCCGATACTGTTTCAAACTACATGGAAGGACAACTGGTAAACTCTACGGAAACATCTACCGCCTCAGTGGGATCTGAAGGTGGCATCAACAGTCTAGGTATTCAGCGGTTCATCAATGGTGTTTCTGAACCCTGGGTTGCCATGAATAAGTTGTCGGGCGACAATAATTCGGGGACGTGGCAGGTGAGCTTGCCTGCCATCAATCAGAAAGCCGATGTTTTTTATCTGTACCGCATTATCAATCCTGATAATTTTTTCCTGTACACAGGTAAAATAGCTTACGAGGTAGGTTATCTGCGTACTTATGCAGGAGCGGACAAGACCCAACCTTCAACTGATCCTTTGGAACTGAAAGCCGAATGCAGCGTGTCGCCACTTTTGATAACGGAAGTAGTCCTCGACCGCCTTGCGCCCGGTGGCAATCCATCAACACCGTCCTATGCTTTCAGCGGTGATGCCGACCTGATTGAGCTTACCAATCTTTCACCCGATCCTCTAAGTCTTGATGGATACACCCTCAAGGTATTCACCTCCTCCACCGGCTACGTACTTGATTTTCCTCCGGGGCTCACTGTTCCGGGAGGATCCAGAATTGTTGTTCATGCAGGAGGTAATGCAGGACAGTACCCAACAGGCTTAACTGATGAATGGTACTTTGAAACAGGTGGCCCCGTCAATTCACTTACTTCATCATCGCCTGCTGGCTTTGCTCTGTTCAACCGCTACGGAGATGTGCTGGATGCACTTGCTCTTAACGACTACCGCTTTGATGCCGCATCAGGCGTCAGAATGGTTCACTTGTTCGGAGAAACACCGTCTGTTTCCGGTTCTGCCGGTGTGGAACGAATGACTATGAAGGACCATAACTCAGGTGCCGACTGGTCAGCTGTTACGTCATCGAATATCGGACAGATGAATTCCGGACTTTCAGCAGTAGCAGATGCTCCTTCATTTATCTGGAGCTCACCTGATTTACCCGGATGGTCTGAGGCAGGATCGGTCATTTCCGTCGCGGGTGTTGCAGACGGTACCTACTCTTTCATTGCAAGATGCAATGATAAAGGGTTTTTCTCCGATGACACGATATCTGTCACCTTATACACTCCCGCTGCTCCGGTGTCGGATTTCACGGCATCGGCAATAACAGGCTATCCCGGAGATATCATATTGTTTACCGACATTTCAGCCAACTATCCTGATAACCGTGAATGGATCATCAGCCCCGGCTCATTTACGTTCACATCAGGCACCGGTGCTTCATCAGTCTCACCGTCCGTGGCATTTAGCAGCCCGGGATTTTACACAGTAACCCTGCAGGTAAGCAATGCCGACGGCTCCGACTCGGAAACAAAAACAGACTTTATACAAATTCTACCCTTTGCGGGAGTTTGTGTAAAACCATCCGGTTTATCCGCTGCAGTAAACTCTCCCACCTCGGTAACCATTTCGTGGGATCAAGGCTATTATGCCGACAGCATGCAAGTTCGGTATGGCCCCGATTCCGGCAACAACAACTCACTAAAAACAGTATTTACAACCTCCGGCTTCGTTACACTTAACGGTCTTTCCCCGGGTGTATCCTACAATTTTAGAGTCAGGCCCTGGTGCGGTGGCGCCGTTTCTGACGGATTCACATCCAAATATCATTTCACCACTTCACCGCTGCGCGAATATGTTGCCCCGGTATATGAGCTGCATAATTTAAACGTATATCCGAATCCCGCAAGCAATATGATAACTGTTGGCGGCTTGCCTGAAAACTATGGTTGCATTACCGCCAACATTATCAATATAACAGGAAAAGTCATCAAGGCACTCAACCTATCTTCAGAGAATCCATCTTTAGATATCTCCGAAATTCCAGCCGGAGTGTATATGCTCAGCATCTCAACAAGAGCTGGCGGAATCACATACACCAAGTTTATCAAGCACTGACGGTGCACTCAGGTTAACAATTTTCTTTGATAAGTTTCGCTGCTTCACCGACAAATATCTCAGATAATGTTTGTCGGACAGCTGCGAGAAATGAAACGAGAGACCAGACTGATCCGTAACCTGATTTCCGGTGCAACGAGCGATATTCAGCAATAATGTATTGAGCAACGACCGGATAATCGCGTAACCCTGTTCATCATCCTTGTTGAATTCACTTTTCTTTTCATTCAGAAGTGGCATCGGTTCCTCAAACATTTCTGCTGAGTGGGTAACAACAGGGTTTTGAATGCCGAAGAGAAGTCGCATTACCTGCTTGTTACCGGCAAAAATATCGGTGAACATGATCACAACGCCACTGGCTTGAATACATCGCGTGCTCTGATGAACAGTGTTTACATGCACTGAGCATTTTCCGGTGCGGTATGTAGCGAAGTCAATGTCATAAACAGCTGTGCCACTTTATAAAAACAACAAAGTATGGTGATCGTGACGATGAGGCTAGGATTCTTTTTTATGGGGCAGGGTCCGTTTCAGCTCTTTGAGACTGAAGTGATTCAGAAATGCGCCTCTGTCGCGAAGTGTGTGCCGGTCAAGTTCCTTCTTTGGGTTTTTCTGCATGGGTTTCTGCCTAGTCCGATAACCGGAACGTCTGACAAATACTATTTCTTTCGGCTATTTTAATTCAATAACATCAGATTAAAAAGGAAGCCGCAAAACCGTCCTCTCTCGTTCCTTTTCATGTAAAATCTTGTTGAAAAATGAACAAATTAAAAAAATAACAACAAGAGGGAACGAGATCAAACAAGATAAGGAACAAGAGAAATATTTACTCCAGCATTTCCTTCCTCAGTTGCTCAAAGCGTTCCACCGTAATGGAACCTTCTTTCACCGCACGATACAACAACACCAGTTTTTCGTATTCCTGCTGTGATAAATATCCTTCAGGCCGGCACCATGCTACCTCACAAACTTTGATGGCTTCTTCAATATCAACGATGAAAGTACCCCATCCGTCGGTGTTAAAATAAAGCAGCGTCAGATCATCTTTCTTTCTGATTCGCGTAATCACTGCCGGAGCGCCGTTAAAGTATTCCGGCAAACGGAAATCGACTTCATTTTCTTCGGCCAGTGATGAAAAAATAGTCATCGCCACACCTGAATAAATATAGTTGAAAAATCCATCGGGCGCCGACCCCACACCCAGTACCAAAGTATCGCCGGGCTGAATCACTAAACCGTTGGAAGTGGTGTATGTGTTCAGTTTCTGAGCTGAGGCTGATGCAAGCGACAAACCCAGTATCAACAATAAAATCAGTTTTCTCAACATCATTAAACGGAATCGGTTCATTGCTGCAAAGATTACGAATAACTGCGTATCTCCCTATTCTTACCTCTTTGGAACAGGTTAACCTACTCTGGCCCAAGGCATCAGACCGCGACCTGATGAAATCTGTATTTAATTGTTTAACAGCAACTTATCTCCACTTGATCCCATTCCTTTCTCTCCCCTCCTTTTCCTACCTTTGCCCGCTGAAATCACCACCTGACACATGAGCTTATTAGTAGTCGGCACCGTAGCCTTCGATGCCATTGAAACACCTTTCGGAAAAACAGACAAAATCATCGGCGGAGCGGCCACCTACGCCTCCCTTTCCGCTTCTTATTTTACCAAAGACATCAATCTGGTTTCGGTGGTGGGTGATGATTTTCCGGCTGCCACCATTGAGCAACTGAACGATCACGGTATTGATACAACAGGACTGCAGATTCTTAAAGGACAAAAGTCATTTTTCTGGTCGGGGCGTTATCATAACGATATGAATACACGCGACACGCTGGCCACCGAGCTCAACGTGCTGATGTCGTTCGACCCGGTGATTCCGGAAGCTTATCAGAATTGTGAATTTCTCATGCTCGGCAACCTGATGCCGGCCATTCAGTTGAAGGTGCTGGAGAGAATGGCGGAACGCCCGAAACTCATTGTGATGGACACCATGAATTTCTGGATGGAGACGGCCATGGAGGATTTGATGAAGGTCATCCGCCTCGTGGATGTGCTTACCATCAACGATGCGGAAGCACGTCAGCTTTCGGGCGAATATTCACTGGTGAAAGCGGCGCAGAAAATTCTGAAGATGGGACCAAAGTACCTCATCATTAAAAAAGGTGAACACGGCGCGTTGCTCTTCAACAACGAACAGGTCTTTTTCGCACCTGCTCTGCCGTTAGAAGATGTATTTGATCCCACCGGAGCCGGCGATACCTTCGCAGGCGGATTCATCGGTTATCTTGCCCGCACCAAAGATGTGTCATTCGAGAATATGAAACGCGGCATCATCTTCGGCTCTGCCATGGCCTCCTTCTGCGTCGAAAAGTTCGGCACCGAACGCATCATCGACCTCGGTCAGGATGAAGTGGAAGAACGGGTGCAGGAGTTTGTGGATCTGGTGCAGTTTGATATTACGCTGGTGTAGTAATTGTATCCGCGAAGATCCGTCTGATCAGCTTCATCCGCGTTCCATTAACGAATGTCTGTATTCAGAATCATTCTCATCATAACCTTCCTTCCCGTCTTCGCTTTCGCGGATACAGGCGACAGCACCCGTACTAAAAAGGTTAAAATTTTCCCGCTTCCTGCATTCGGTTACGCGCCGGAAACGAGATGGTACATCGGCGCTGTCGGACTCTTCAACATCCGGTTCACCGATGACACGCTTGTCAAGCCCTCCACGTTCGAAGCCGAGTTCAACTACACACAGAACAAACAGGTCATCATCACGGCCGATTTTGAAATGCGTTTCCCGAAGAGGAATTACCTGCTGCTCGGTGAAAACGGTTATTTCAAATTTCCCGAAAACTACTGGGGCATCGGCGCCGACACTAAAGATGAAGATGAAATTCGTATTGATGCGAACAGGATCGAGATCGATAACAGTCTGCTGAAAAAACAATATTTTGATGTTTACACCGGACTCCGGTTCCGGTATCACAGGATGGACATTACCGATTCAGGTGATCCCGATTTTTTCTTCTTTCACCCGGATCGGTATGAAGCTACCGGTGGCGGGTTGGTATTCCTGCACGACAGCCGCGACAACCCTCTGAATGCTACTACGGGGATCAGAGCTTATTTCTCCGCCACTTACTTTTACAATGCCACTCCGCAACAGGGAAATTTCTACAGATTTGATACTGATCTGAGATGGTATCATGCGATCAGCAAAAATCATGTCCTGGCCTTTCATTTAAACTCGGGTAACACATCCGGTGATGTTCCGGTTCGAATGCTGCCTTTGCTTGGTAACGAAAACATCATGCGCGGTTATTACGAAGGCCGTTACCGTGATCAGCACCTTACCGCCATACAGGGAGAATACAGAATGAAAATCTGGAACTGGATCGGTGCGGTCGCATTCGCGGGATGTGGTACGGTGTATGATGAAAATGCAAAACTAAAATCGATCAGCCTTTTACCAAACTACGGCACCGGACTGAGAATTCGTCTGGATAAAAAAGATAATATCAATCTGAGATTTGATTACGGGATGGGAAAAAATGCGGAAGGGTTTTATGTTTCGTTCGGGGAGGCGTTTTAGTGGGATAGTTAGTTAGTGGGATAGTTAGTTAGTGGGATAGTTAGTCAGTGGGTTAGTGGGTTAGTGAGTTAGTGGGTTAGTGGGTTAGTGAGTTAGTGGGTTAGTGAGATTATTAAGTGTTTAAACGGCTCCATTATTTTTCTTTATTATATTTACCCAACTTTTCATTCTAACTTTTCATTTTCTCATTTTATGGCTGAGCTTAAACTTTTTGATTTAGAAATTTACAAATTATCCCATTATTTAGGCAATAAATGTTGGGAGCTTTCAAGTAACTGGAAGGATTTTGAAAAATCAACTTTAGGAAGACAATTGGTGCGAGCAGCCGATTCTGTTTCTCTTAATTTTTGCGAAGGTTACGGGCGGTTTCATTTCAATGACAGAAAAATGTTTTGTTATTACTGTCGGGGGTCTTTATATGAAACCATTGAATGCCTGAAAAAAGCCAGGGATCGAAAATTAATTAATGAAACAGAGTATATGGAAGTCAGTAAACTAGTGGAGTTATTGGGAATAAAGCTCAATAATTTTATCAAATCCCTTAAAGCGAATACATTATCCCCCTAACCTACTACCCTACTATCCCACTATCCCACTAACCCACTATCCTACTACCCCACTATCCCACTATCCCACTATCCCACTATCCTACTACCCCACTATCCCACTACCCCACTATCCCACTATCCTACTACCCCACTATCCCACTATCCCACTACCCCACTACCCCACTATCCCACTACCCCTTACCTCATCAACCTCGCCACCTCTCCCCAATTCACCACATTCCAGAAAGCATTCACATACTCCGCTCTTTTGTTCTGGTATTTGAGGTAATAGGCATGCTCCCACACATCAAGTGCTAAAAGTGGTTTGCCTTTCAAGTCGGAAAGATCCATCAGCGGGTTGTCCTGGTTGGGAGTGGAACCGATTTCGAGCTTGCCGTTATTGACCACCAGCCACGCCCATCCTGAACCAAATCTGCTCATGGCGGCTGAGGTGAACTTTTCTTTAAAAGCAGCAAAACTGCCGAAAGCACCGTTGATGGCATCGGCCACTTTACCGGTAGGCTCTCCTCCTCCTGCCGGTGTCATGAGATTCCAGAAAAGGGTGTGATTGTAATGTCCGCCGCCGTTGTTGCGAATGGCCATGCTGTGCTTCGACATATTCGCCATCAACGATTCGATCGATGAAGCAGTCGTTTTTGAATCCGTCAGTGCCTTGTTCAGATTATCGACATACGCCTTGTGATGTTTGCCATGATGGATCTGCATCGTCTGCGTATCAATGAAAGGCTCCAAAGCATCATGCGAATAGGGCAATGGCGCCAGGGTAAAAGGAGCTGATGACGAAAATCCTTCAGCCATGATGTCGCTTCCGGGGATACGCAAAGCGGCTCCGGCCAGAGCAAGAACAGCAGATTTTTTCAGGAATTCGCGGCGGGAATTTTTGGATGATTTCATAGGGATGGTTATGATTGGTTAAGATCTATTATGATTGATTGGTTATGATGCCTGCCTGCCGAGCCATTCAAATTTTACGTTGAGAATGGTCATAATTTTTATCTGCTAAAATTTGTTTGTCAGAGGGCGCAGGCAGGGTTTTAGTCGTAAGCTGACTGTCGACTGTCGACTGTCGACTAATCACCCAAACACAATCAACACCTCATTCTTCTCCACCGCATTGCCCTTGCTTACATTGATCTTTTTGATCACGGCATCGGCGGGGGCTTTGAGGATATTCTCCATTTTCATTGCTTCTAAAACAACCAAACGGTCACCTTGTTTCACTTCATCGCCTTCTTTTACGGCCACCTCCACCACCAATCCCGGCATGGGAGCTTTCAGGTTGGCGGCTTTCTTCGACTTTAGATTGTCGAGCCCCAGTTCATGCAACAGCTCATCGTACCTGTCGCGGGCCTGCACTTTGTAAACATTGCCGTTTACCCGGATGTGAAACACCTTCTCCTTGTCGTCGCGACGAATGACTTCGGCATTATGCGACTGATTGTTCATGATCACACTGAATATGCCCGGCTTGACTTCAAGAATATCGGGATGAACCATCTCCTTGTTGATGGAGTAACTGCCGTCTTTGCCGGTTTCGAGGGTGAGTTCGGATTGGTCGTTGATCTTAATCTTATACATGGGTACGAATTACGGATGGTTAGGCAACAAGAATACAGATTCATT
>Ga0315903_10007845_pt1 | contig 13278 bp, 23 predicted proteins | sample LakEriMetagenome_7_FD_203524 | JGI IMG/M metagenome (GOLD analysis project Ga0315903, IMG submission 203524) | Freshwater fungal communities from buoy surface, Lake Erie, Ohio, United States - Buoy 2 MA119 | ecosystem: Environmental > Aquatic > Freshwater > Lake | place: USA: Lake Erie, Ohio...
CAGTGCTCGTTATCGCACTCGAACTCATAGGTTGGCATCTGGATCGCTCTCGCATGTCCTGCAAGTTTCTGTGAAGCTCCATGCTCCGCACATCTTGCATCTCATTGGCTCTAGTTTAGCAAGGTCATTGCTGAAATCGCCGTAACCTGCGCGAAGCAATAGATCGACCAGATCACCAAGCCGCATAAAGGCCAAATAGTCTTGGGGACTACCTTCTCCTTGACCATTAAGACGGCATGTAACTATAGGCAGCCCACCAGTTTTAGCTGCCCTCTTTGTGACCTGATCGATCCACGCTTTAGGCTGGAACGCCGATCTAGCTTTAACCTCCATGTCGAACGGGACATGTGTTATATCTTTTCCAGCCCCTCGACCGATATCTGCATGTGGCCACCACTCCGATAGGTAACGGGCAACCACACGCTCGGTCGAGAATCCCCGGTATTTACGGCTTTGTGAGGCCATTGACCGCGTGACACTTAGCGCATGACCAGCTCTTATTGGTCAGATTCACCTTGATGTCTTTGTAAGGTATTGAGTCATTGCATAAACAGCAACGGGTGGTAAAGGTAAACTCCTCAAGGATTGCAATCACCTCTTTCGAGCGATGAATTTCATCCTCTGTTGGGAATGACTCCCACTCACCATCTTGGTTCATAAACTGTAAGCGTCCCATTACACTCTCGCCTTCTGGCGTTGCCATGATCCATCTTGAGCAATCTCGTACCAAATGACATCATTCGGTGATTCGCATCGACCGCCAATCTCACCAGTTACGGCTGCCTTACATTTCATGTGACCCCATGGCTTGCCAGCCTTAGTGGTACCAGTTTTCCAGATCATTTCGCCATGTTTGCAATGAGGAATGTCCTTCTCGGTCTGGCCGCCAATGATCTCTTTCACCGTCGCAACAGCTTCCCCCATTGTGGGCGGCATAGTCGCTGGCTTGATAGTCCATGGATCGTCTTCTTTCACTACTGGAATGTACTCGCCAGATGTCTGCGCCATCTTGGCCTTTGTTTCATCAATGATTGCCTCGGTTTTCTTAACTGTTGCAACCTTGGTCATCTCTTCTCGAGATGCTCGTTTACCTTTAGTGGCATATCCAGCGTTAGCCAGCGCACGACCAATAGCAGAAGTTTCGCAGTTCTCAAGCGCAGAAGTAGCATTAACGCCTCGACCTTGAACTGTCTCCTCAGCAAGCCCGGTCGTCCATGGCCGTTGATCAGCTTCTGTTCTGTAAATTGAAGCCTCGACAATAAATCTGCTGGAAGTGTGTTCCAAGACTTTTGTATGAATCTGGCCATCTGGATGATCCTTCCAAAACTTTATTAAACGTTCTTCGACTGTCTCATAATCTTCTAGATTAAACATAAAGCTCATTCTCCTCTGTGTGTAGTTGACCCGCTATTGCAAGATAGGCTGCAGCGTCGATGTATGTATCGACTTTCGCAGACTCCATACTCCGTGCAAGCTTGACCAGTGCCATGCATGATGCCACTTGATAGTCAGTAACAGGCATTTCGAGGAATGCTGACCATAGCCGTGCGGTTCTGGACATATTGTCTGACGGGTGTCCGTAGTCCATTCCACGATCTTGAATTGTTGCTTTTGCTTCTGATAAGAAATCACCAGCGTTCACACTTTCACCCTTTCCTTTTTGTCGTAATAGGCCTGCACGGCTTTCCGCCCTTTTAAGTAACCTACACGTATGCCGACGATACGGCCTAGATGAAAATATAGTCCAGATAGGACAATCATGACAACCATGTCACCGAATGATGGATCAAACATGTTTAGCTCTTTTCTATCGACGCCCTTGGTCGATGGCTAAACTATCTCACGCCCTAAGGGGGAATTTTCAGAATTTAAGATAACGAAACGGTAACGATTCTGCGTCGTCAATGTGATCATCGATGTCCCTGGCTAACTCGTTATCTAGGTCGTCCATACCGCTTGCCAGACACGACGAAGGTGCCGTCCTTTTCTATGTAAATAAGATCGACTTGAACGTTCTTGCCATCGACGTACATGATGGCGAAAGCCTGTTGCCAGTTAGCGGATCCCTTGGTGTATGAGGCTTTACTAAAGTCCATGAGGTTGCCTACCTCTACCCCATGCAGAACACGCCCTATACGGCCTCCAGAGGCCTCTGAGAAGGACGATCTGCCTGCTCTGTGAGTATGACCTGAGATAACGCTTTTGCCGTGCCTACGGGCTGCCTCAAGGGCTGAAAGGCCACCCTGTGACTTGATAGGGGTGTGGTCGCCATGGACTGCGATCCAGCCCGGGGCGATGTTATAAGGCTTCTTGTGAAAGGTGATTCCTAGCTCATCAAGCTGCATGAACTTCTCGAACCGAAGCTCGGGCAAGGATAGGAATGAAGGGATCTTGCGCATGATCTGGTTATAAAGTCGGTCTGTGTGATTAGACCGAATCATTTGAGTTACTTGGAGATCGTAAAGTACCTGAACAGCCTCATCGCGATCTTCTCCCAAAGTCTGCTCGTAGGCTTCTGGTGTTCCCTCTGCCCACTTGCTGATCGTGTTGAAGTCAATCTCGTCCCCTATTGTTACTACTTCGTGCGGCTTAAACTTACTGATAAAACTAACTAGATTCTTGACTGCGTGTCTATCGTGGAACGGAACCTGTAGGTCGCTCACTATGACTATGCGCTTCATTTAATCCTCGTCTTCGTCATCCTCGTAGGGTATGCGGTCGGGTGATGCAGGAAGCCAATTAGGCGCAGGGAGGATTGTCGCTGGGTAAGTATCGACTGCGGTTACGATATAAAGCGCCTGATCTACAGTAAAGCCTGACTTCCTAAGCGCTTTGTAATATTCGTTAATCCCAATGCAATAACTTTCAAGCTTAGAGTAAGCCTCTAAGTCGATTGTCTTCTTGCGCGCCATGTCAAAAATTATCGCTCAAGTAGGATGTTGTAAATCTCATCGACACGCTGATTGAGTCGCTTTATTTCAGAGAGTAAATGAGTGATGACGTAGCCCGCGAGCCCACCGATGACCGCAAGGCTAGCAAAGTAAAGTGTAATGAAATCTGAATCTGTCATTTTTTGGGACTCGCGTATCCGAATATTCCTGCAACGATCGCGCCAAGGATTGAGCGATAGTCAAGAGCGAAGTTAGATGTAGTTCCCCATACGGCCAAGAATGCACCAAGTGAGATAACTGCTGGATGTTTCATATTCATTAGTTGCCGCCTATCATCGGGATATTGAACCAAGTAGAATCTTCATCGCCCTTTGTAGTAAAGCTGATATGTGCGTGGTGATTATGCTTATTGATCCCATCATAAGGACGCCAACGCCAAGCCTTTCGAGGCGATGCGATCTTTCCGTTAAAGATGATGTAAGCGATTCTTTTATCGCCAGACTTTCCAGCGAGTCGAATCTGATCTGCCAAGTCAGGCATGAGATCGGGCTTCCCGTTCTTACCTGCAAGGTCGCGGTCAACATCGATGGCACGAACCCATCCCTGTGCATCTGGATTATGATCAGACTTGCGTGCAGCGTGTCTTGTATCACCGATCCAGCCGTCGCTAGTTCTATCTCGACCGGGGAATGCATCATCAATCTGCTCTCTAAGCTGGATCGCTGACTTGCTTAGCCTCGGCTTCACAGGCTGCACACTCCCATCGCTTTAGATCGTTAAGTAATAATTCTTCATGACCGCACTCAGGCATTGGTGCGATAAATGCGTCATCGATTGGATCGTAGGTATATCCGATACCTGCATAGTTATAGCGAATGTTCCCGTTATAACTTGTCTTAACCCATGTACCGCCAAGATTATCGACGAGCCACTGATAGCCCTCATCGCCGTTAGGGTCATTATTATCACCGACTAATACACGAATAACTTTAGAATTCTCATCGATCTCTGCCCAATGACTCATGCTGGATACCTCACAATTACTAGGCCTGAACCACCTGCTGCGCCAGCCGTTGCTCCAGCTGAAGATGAACCACCGCCGCCAGAACCTGTATTTGTTGCGCCTGCTGTCTGGCCTGATCCACTTCCATAGTTGCCACCATTGCCACCACCACCTGCGCCGCCCGTGCCGCCAGTCGTATATCCACCTGCGCCACCGCCTGCAATATAACCAGCGACACCAAGACCAACTACTGATAACCATGATGACCAAGTATTCAATCCTGCGCCGCCGTTGCCTGCTGTTCCCGGGGTCACTTGTCCGCCAAATTGACCGACCGCACCTGCACCGCCACCACCACCTGCGCCGTTGCCTGAACCATCTCCACCATTGTTTCCGTAGCCTGTACCACCGCCCGATGAACCTTGGTTGGCTGTTCCACCTGTACCGCTGCCACCGCCTGCGCCACCGCCAGAGCCGCCAGCATTACCATTAACATTATTTTTTCCACCATAACCACCGCCATTAGCCGTGATTGTGTCAAAGACTGAATTGATTCCATTTGTGCCGCTGGCATTAGATGAGCCAGTTCCACCGCCGCCTACGGTTATGTTTATGGTTGAAGGCGAGATTGTACGCCCAGCGTGATAGACGACTCCACCCGCTGCGCCACCGCCACCGCCATTGCCCGATGTACCACCGCCTGCGCCACCGCCTGCAATTACTAAAACATCAGCGGTTAGGCTAGCGTTACTCACTACTAAACTTCCATTGCCAGTAAATACTCGGTAATTATATCCGCCTGAAGTGTAAAGAGTGCCTCCAGTTACGACAGGCTTGGGATCATCTTTAAGAATGGCCGAAATATTATTAAGCATTATCCAATAGCCCCGACAACATACCATGTGTCTGTAGCGGTTTTAATAAGAGCTGCTGATTTATATTGAGCAAGGGTAGGCTGAGCCAATACTGAACCAGCCGATAAAACTGTAGTTGTGCCAGATGTAACGGCCTTAATAGTGACAGCCCCTGCGCCCTTGTTGAGGACTGTAATAACTGACCCTACTGGGATGGCCGCGGTTGCATTTGTTGGAATGCTCAAATTGACGGCTGTTGCCTTGTTCATCGGGATAAGTACCTGATAGGAGTCAGCCAGAGCGATCGTATAGTCAGCCGTCTGGTCTGCCTTTACCTCGAAGGTTACTAGGCCGTTATAGTCCGCGGCTGTAAAGATGTCGCCTGTTGATGCTGGGAAGCCTGTTGCCATTGTTTTTCTCCTAGTAACCCAATATGGATTGTCCGATTATACCGTAAGTCGATGATCCTACAATGAATCCCTCAACTATAGGCTCAAGTGTTGTGACTGTGCATTTCATGCTATTTGGGGTGATGTCCCATGCTAACCCCTGCACCTGCAAGGTCTTGACGATTGTAGAACCGTCTGGCTGAACGTTAGTGATCTTGACATTGTCAAAGTAATCAAGGCCGATCATTGTGTCAGTCGGAACGGCTGTATCCAATAAATCCACTGTCATCTGGTCGATGCGGATTGTGGTCTCGGCTCGGGTTGCTACATAAATCTTAGCAATGTCAAGAACTTGCGCATCCGTCTCTGGGATCATTTCGGTGACAGTAGTGCCATGAGGGAAGTACTTGGCAGATGAATCGACGTTCACTGCTGTCTGCGCCGTGCCACCGACGCGTGTCATGCTGGCTTGGTTAATGATGAGCTTGTCATCGAACTGATAGCGAAGGTTAGAATATGGGATGCCAGTAGTCTGATTGAACTCGATAGGGGCAGCCGCTAGGGAGCCGACTACATCGTTACGATCCTTGAACTCTGCCGTGCCGTCTGTGCGAATAAAGAACGCGCCCTGCTCTGCGAACTCTGCAGCCTTGAGAGCTGCAAGAGCTGGACGAGCCGTCCCCGGGTCTGCCTGAACTGTGGTCGATCCTGTGTCAGTAATACGCATCGATGTAGGGAATGACACTTGGTCCAAAATCTTGGTAATGCGTGTGCCTGTGGTCTGGCCTGCCGTTGCTCCGCTCACTGTCGAAACGTTAGCCATCTGAAATAATCTAAAAGCATCGCTGCAGACAATATCGACGTAACCAATTTCTTGGCCTGTTGGATAGTAATACTTATATGAATCGACATAACCCGAGAATAGAAAGTGCTGAGTAGTTGCCGTAGTAGCTGCGACACGAATCTTACGAAGTGGAGTGAGATAGCCGTAGTACGGGCTGGATGTATTTTGAGGGTTGAAATATGAGTCTGGGTCTAAGACACGGACTGTACAGTTGCCAGCCTCGTAGGTATCTCGCATAATGTTGCGGCCTCGACTGATCTTGATTGATCGAGTGACACTGCTGAGATCGACTACTGGATCGGGAACTTCTGTAGCTGCGAATTGAGACACGCCAATAACGCCGTTGATAGGGTCGCCAATAGTAAAGGGATAGCCGAAAGTTGCTCCCTGACTAAAGTCGAATGAGACCGATATCGTGGCAGGTAGGCTCATCGGACTGAGACTGATCCTCTAGCTGCTACTCGATTGACGTCGCTGAATGTGCCTGATAATGATTGATTTACTTGCGTCTCTGTGATTGCGTTAGTAACAGCCTGATCGTTTAGGTAAACCTCAACATTGATGGCCTGCTGGTTGGCCTTCTGATAAGAATTGACTGCAGCCATAATCTCAGACATGGCATCGGAGTAGTTGCCAGATGGAGCGATAGGGGTAGTCTGTAGAGAGGCTACAGATACGCCAAGAGATGCCGCCGTGTAGGTAAGCAATTCTTGAGGGAGTGTCCAGTTGCGGTAAGGATTAGGAGCCTCTGGAGTCGTAAGCAATAACTGGCGCAGCTCGTTCTGTCGCTTCGTTGCCGCTTCCAGTTGATCGGATAACTGAGTGGCAAGGCTTGCATTACCTTCGAGGATAGCCTTTTGCAATAGCAAGGATATACGATCGGTCTCGCTAATCTTACCCTTAAGGGCTGCCTCGATACCGATAGCCTCAAGGTTTAGAGTCTTTGATGCCTTATCTAATGCTGTTTTTTTCTTCGCCTCTGCAAGTGACTTTTTATCTAAAGCTGCGCGCTCGCGTTCTCGCTTTATTCTTTCTTTTTCTAATTGATTTTGTTTAGCAATTTCAGCCGATGTTGGATAAATACCTATAGGCATTGATCCAAGATATCCCTGAGTTATTGGAGTTCGTAAAGCTTGATACTCGGCGCCCGTCTTGCTTACATAATCTAAACCTTTTTTGAGAATTGCCAAAGATCCTAAACTTGGGAACATTGCAAAACTACCCTTGCTTACAGGGTTAGATGAACCAACCCCGGGGATCTTATTGAGTTTATCGATCAATACTGCAACGCCCACAATCGCGTCTGATACATAGGTCGAAAAGTCAGCCATTGAATCGGCTAAAGGCTGGACTGTATTACCTTCTCCAGCGAGAAGCGACAGAGCATCAACCAGACCTTTTCCAATTGTTTCTTTCGCCTCGCCTGCGGCTGTGCTAAGTAATTCCATTTTGCCAGCATAGGTGGTCAAGTATTCAGCATTAGAACCTCTGAACTGATTATTCAGTTTAGCTTGAACATCTGCAAAGCTCATGGTCTTGAGTTCTGCTTGAGATAGACCGAGCGAATACTTGCGAAGTCCTCGGGTCTGCCCGACATAGGCCATGCTCAAGTCATTGACCACAGTTTCATAGTCGACGCCAGAACCGCGTGAGATGTCCAGAGCTTGAGTCAGCAATTCAGTGGACTTAGCAACCGAGCCAGTGGTCTGTAGAAGTTTCTGCATTGATGGTCGAAGCGCGTCATCGGTTACGCCAGATGCCTTAGATAGATCAGCAATAAATTTTTCAATGCGTGGGGTCTCGAACGCGAGTCCTAAATTCTTAACTGATACGGCTAGACGGGAAGCAGCTTTCTGGTCGTCAATAAATTCCTTAGCGGCTTCTTTGCCAAAATTGATAACTGCCGCTGTTGATAGACCGATGCCTGCTGCACCTGCTAATTTACCGAATGACTTAGTAAGTCCCTTGATTCCTTTATCAACATCGCTTAAAGCCTTTTTGCCTTTATTCTCGACAACGATCGGGATTCTTAATTCAGCCATTAGTTAGCACTTCCATTAAATTTAGCGGCGGCTTTTTCAAGCGCCTTGATAACTCCAGCCTTGGCCTTGCCTTCATCTTCTCTGTAAGCCTTAAACAAAGCGCGACCTGACATCTTGCCACTACCTTCTAATGGTCTTGGCAAAACTTGTACAAATTTACCTCTGGACTTACGACCTGCCCAATCGTAAATAACGGCAGCAGCTCTCTTACTATGAATCGATACAGTAGAAGACCAGCCTTGAGCGTTAGGCTTAGTCGGTGTCAATTTGTAACCTACGCCGCGACGTGCCTCTGCAGCATCGTACATTGGAAACTTAGCCGTCTTTACTTCATGTTTGACGAATCCAGATGGCATTTGATCGTTCGATGGCAAGAATCCCTTAGCCTTTTTTACTAAAGGCTTTAAGAATCCCACCATTTCCTCACGAGTCTCTTTGTCAAGATCGGGCGAAAATTTCTTAAGGGCTTTGCGAAGTTCGTTAGCGCCTTTTAGCTCTGTAGGCATCGCTTTGCTCCTTCGCTCGGTCTTTCAATGCTGTCAGTAACATCTGAAGCATTGGTGGATCTAAATCAATTAAAGATTGTGGAGGGATAGCCGTCTCAATGCTCAAGCGAGCGATGAGATAGTGGATGCTATCCCTGCCTAGGCCAAAGGGTCCGACTCAGCAACCTCAACACTTTTCAGAGTATCGAGAAAGTCCGGACCAAATGGCTTGACTATGACTCCACTAAGTCTAAGGCCTTCATGGAACAGCGCATAGACATGTTCTTGCTTTTCATCTTCGCGAAACGCACGATGAAACCCTTTTTTAGCGTACAGCTCGAACCAGACTTCCAATCGAGGTGTAACCTCAACATGATGAATTGATCCGTCTGTCATTGTGCCTATTAACTTTGCCATGCTGTGCCCCTTTGTTTTAGATTATGAAGTGGTAACTACTACTGTACCAGAGACGTTCCAAGTTACTGACTGTGTTGAAAGATCGCCAACCGCACCGTTGATAGGTGTGATGTTGTTGACCAAGCAAGTCATTGTGTAAAGAGGATTAGTCGCTGATGTTGCAGCAGAAGTCTGCTTAAGTGTAACTGTTGTGTTAGTTCCTAGGACTGCGTTCAATGTCTGAAGTGTCTTAGATGTTGCTTCATCATTGAGAAAGTCGATCGTGATTGAAGATGCCTCAAGGCCTTTAACGAACTTATGTCCGCTGTCGCCCATTGCTGTAACTTCAAGCTCATCGAAGGTACGGTTTAGTGTAACGCTTGTTACTAGGCTAGAGAGATCAACCGCGTTGACAGTTAGAACTACTCCGTTGCTTAGATATACTGACACGGTTTATTCCTCGTCTTTCTTGTTAAGTGGCTTTGCAGCCGCTGGTTTTACCTGACCGATTTTGATCAGGAATGCTTCTTGTTCTTTTTCCCATTGTGCCAATTCGGTCATGGTTTAACTCCAACTCGTAAGTACGGATACATTGATATTGCAGGTTAGTAGATCACCAGATGCGGCACTTAAGACCGCCGGGGCGGAAACCTCTGTGACGTTATAGGTGTATGAAGATGCAGCGAGCAAGTTAAACACTCGAACGATGTTATCTTCCATTCCGTTAAGGTTACCTTCATTGTCAAGCAAGGGAACCATGACAGAAATAGTAAAGTGCGCCATAGGTGCAACGGTTGCGTGCCATCCGTTAGATGGTGAAATATAAGGATCGCTTGGTGCGATAATGACGCTATTAGCGATAGGCGTAGATGGTGGGAATGAGAATACTGACCACTTAGTGTTATCGACTAGAGCTGAAGCAAGTCCTGCGCGGAGTGTTGATATGGCGGCCATTAGCCCACCATCGATCTCGGATCAAGGTAGGGAGCAAGCAATCCACGAACGCGAGCAAGCAAAGTGTTGCCCATGCGGTACGGGCTTGGCTGATAGCCGTCGATCGTTACGCCTCCGCTTGATGGGGCTTGACGGCTCTGCCAGATGTCAATCGAGATCATAAGCGCAGCTTCTTGAATGGCTGGCACTGTTGCAGGATCAAGATAGGTTGAAGCCTTGATACTGGCATAAGGATTAAAAGGATGTTTAGGCGTATCTGAGACATGGCTTGTCGTGACTGTAATGCTCTGATTGCCGACGCCTGTGATTGTCTTGTTGCCGTTGAAGTGCGATCCAGCACCTTCAATGTTTACTGTCTGTCCGACGTAGTAAATCTCTCGGACATTAAAATCAAAATAAATTGTGCCGACTGTTCCCACGTTTGAGTGAGCCACGGCAAAGTTTGTGTTATTCCAGATGAAAGGGAGCAGGACGTTATCAGCAGCGTCGCAGACTTGCTGCAAGACTGCATCAGCGTAGAGAGTGCCAACGCCTAGGGCGGTGCGAAGCTCTGCAACTGTTGTGAGTGCCATGCTAATCCTTTCTAAAGACTGGCGGCGGAGAAGGGCACTCCGCCGCCAGCGACTTAGGGGTGGCTTACGCCTTGTTGTTCTTGAATGCGCCTGCGCCGACCTTGGTCGCGATTGCGCCGAAGCCGTAGTAGCCGATTGTTACCTGTCCTGCTGCTGTTGACTCAGCGCGTAGGCGGTAGGTTGGTGACTCGTACCATGTGTACGCATCTGGGTTTACGATGAGGATTGTTCCATCGCCATCGCCTGCGTTTGTTGGATCAACGTAGAGGTTGAGTCCGGCAACGTTGCCTGTGAGTGATGTAGGCGCAACTGCTCCGCCTGCGTTCATTGGCTGTGAGGCTGTGTAGATTGGACGTCCTGCATCGTTGAGTGACATGATGTTAGACCATTGTCCTGTTGATACGACCATGTTGCGAGCAAATGGATTTGGAAGTCCTGCTGTAGCTGCGTACACAGAAGCTGATCCGCGAGCAACGATTCCAAGGAGTTCTGCCGCTGTTGGGTATGTTGCAACTGTAGTTGCATCAAGTGAAGCACCTGAGATAAGTGCAGCGTTTACTGCTGCGTTTGTTGCCTTTGCGTAAGCTGCTGCCATGTTGCGAACAAGCTCATCAAAGAATGCAGGAGATGTGCGATCGAGCAATTCAACAGAGAATGTCTGCTGTCCTGCGTACTTCTTGACTGAAACTGACAAGAAGGCTGCGTTCTGATCTTGCTCTGTGAATGCTGCATCTTCTGCAACTTCGCCGACTGTTGGCATCTGTGTGATCTTTGGGATCTCGAAAGTCATGCCTGCATCTGGAAGAACGCCGCGTGAGATCGCATCGATTGATGGGCGGATTGTTGTTCCAAGTGGGTTGATGATTTCTGACAATTGACGTGTTGGAACAAGTCCAGCGTTGTCTGTTGTGTTGTCTGCTGCTGCGATGTACTGACGTGCTGACTCATCGCCAAGTGCTGCGCGAATTGAGTTCTCTGCGTACTTTGCAGCGGTTACTTCAATGCGTGGCTTTGTGTAAGCCATTGCTGTTACAGCAGGGCGAGCAGCTTCAACTGCGGCAGCCTCAACTGTAGGTGTTGCTTCGACTGCTGAAGTGGTTTCTTCCACGGTGGCTGTCTCGCTTTCTGTTGGTAGGGTTTCTTCAACGGCTTCATCTTCAGATGCCGCGATATCGGTTACTGCTGCAGACTTAAAGGCTGCAGCCTGAACCAAACTTACTTCGAGGAGGTCTGCACTCGATACATACAAAACGCCATTCTTAGGCTTTGCTGCATTAACCATAACTCCGACTGATAGACCAGTGCGAAGTTCTTCCGAGGCCTCGATGAGTGCATCGGTGCCACGGGATGATTTTGAGATTTTGAACGATGCATAAATACCATCTTCAGTCTCATTGAAGAATTGAGCGCGGCCGATTGGCTGCTTTGGATCGTGCTCTAATAGGAGCTTCACTTTGCTTGAATCAGCTATGTTAATCGCTCCGCGCTCAAAGACAACTGCACCGGCGGAGGTGTTTCCAACCTCGCCGTTGAATGGGACGATCTTGCCAGAAATAGTGCGCTCTGACGCGTCTGCTGTGAGTTCTGCCGAGAATGTAAGCATCTCGCTCATATCATGCCTTCGCTTCCGTTAGGTGTTAGGTCTGTCATCTCCATGGCTTGTTCTTGAGTGATCAACTGGAGATCAAGTAGTTCACGGATCACTGCTAATTCTTGCAATGGATCAGTGCGGAGATAATTCTTGTCGATATCGAACTTCACGATGTTGCCACGAGCTGTAATGTCATCCATTGATAGACGATCCTCGATGGCTGAGATAAATGGCTGCAAAGATAGTGTGAGGAATTGACGACGCTCATCTGTAACGTTGGCGTAGGTCATTGTGGTGTTTTGGTCTGCTGAGACGTAATAAGGTGGGACGTTGCAAAGACGAGCGATCTCGGTTGCAAGGTTTTGGATAGCCTCGTTATACATCATGTCCTTAGGGCTGAATCCAACTGTCTCGTATTGCAAAGTAGAAGTTAGGTAAGCCGTAGAACGATTGAGGCGTGCATTCTTAAACGCTGCAAGCAATCCCTGCACTTCTGCTGGAGGTAGGTCTGCTCCAGTGTTCTTGAGGTATCCCGTAGGCATTGGGGTCGCTGCTGCAATTACTGAAGCCTTCTGAATATCTAAAGCTGCGCGAATTGTAGAGACGCCAGTGTTAAGAATGCCATCGCTTAGTGATTGAAATGTAATCAGTGATCCAAGGCCGTCCATTGGTACTGTGGTTCCATCGATGGCGTAAGACTTTACGAATACATTGTCACGATCAAGTGTTGCGGTTACTCGGCTGTTAGCAATCCACTCAAAACGTGAAGGACGTCCATCCTCCTGGTATGTCTCGACGACTTGCCAGAATGCCTGACCATAAAATAAAAGTGAATCAACTGTGTATGCAATAGTCACAGAACGTGGCTGTGAGTATGAAGGCTGTTCAAGCCAGAGAGGCTTGCCTAATTCTTCGCCTGTAGATTTTTTGTAGAGCTCGAGAGGAATTGTTCCGATTGTGCCAGCCAATAGGTTACGGCAACGAGCTAGTGCCGGGACTCCCATGGCCTCGGTGCGACCGACGTAAGCGAATTGAAACGGCATCGCATAAGGTGAATACTCACCTAAGACTTGAGGGGCGTATTGCGCCTCAATATTAGACTTTGGTGCTGCACCTGTAAGGCGCGAAAGGATACCCATAGGGTGCAATTATACACTACTCGGTGTAAATAGCGGCTATCTGTTGAGGTTTCATCAACATACTTACAACCATGGCCAAAGATATCGGTGCAGAGACATCGCCTGCGCTCTTACGTTT
>Ga0315903_10007849_pt1 | contig 13274 bp, 14 predicted proteins | sample LakEriMetagenome_7_FD_203524 | JGI IMG/M metagenome (GOLD analysis project Ga0315903, IMG submission 203524) | Freshwater fungal communities from buoy surface, Lake Erie, Ohio, United States - Buoy 2 MA119 | ecosystem: Environmental > Aquatic > Freshwater > Lake | place: USA: Lake Erie, Ohio...
GGATTTCTTAAGTACTTCTTCACTAGTGAATCAACATCTTTATCTAATGTTGCGCTGAACAACATTCGCTGACCACCTGGTTTGGTTAGATCTAAAATTCTTTTTACATCAGGTAAAAATCCCATATCTGCCATTTGATCAGCTTCATCTAAAACAGTGATAGATATATCATCTAGTTTGATGTGTTTTTTCTGAATTAAATCTATTAATCGACCAGGAGTTGCCACAACAATAGGTACTCCTCTTTTTAGGGCTTGGATTTGCTTTGAATATGAAAGACCGCCAGCTACAACTTGAGAATTTAAATTAACTGATCTAGAAAGTGGTGCGATTACATCACTTATCTGCATCGCTAACTCTCTGGTTGGGGAGAGGATTAACGCCAGTGGGCGCATTGGGGCTGCTGTTTTTCCAGCTAGGCGAGAGATAAGAGCTAATCCAAAAGCCAGTGTTTTACCAGAACCTGTTTGGCCTCTACCTAAAATATCTTTGCCGGCAATTGCATCTGGCAAGGTTGCTTTTTGAATTGGGAAAGGTTTTTCAATTCCTGCTGTGTGCAATGCCTTAATCAGCGCAGCGTTAACGCCTAAATCCTTAAATGACATAAATCTACCAATCAAGACAAGATGCGTGTCTCGATGGTGATTAGAGATTAAGACTCGCTGGGTGGATACGCTGTGATTAAAACGTATAATTAGTTAAAGAATACACCACAAAACTAAAAAATCAAAATTACGTTTTAGATAAAAATATAATTGATCAATACCGCTTTTGATGACTAAGATTAAAAAATCCGATAGAATATAACATTTGTTATTAAATGCGTAATGTAAAATTAAATTCTTTACAGAACTTTTTATGATTGGGAGCTAAATGAACAAAATTTTGGTCTTAGGTGCTTCGGGCCAACTTGGTAGTCGGATTGTAGCCGATGTAGGCAATTGTGTTGGCACTTATAATTCTAATAATGGTAAGCGTAACCCAGATTTTTTTCACTTCGACATATCTAATGTCACAGAATTAAGCAATATAGTCAAATTTACTCATTCAAATGTAATAATTAATTGTATTGGTTTAACTAATGTTGATGAATGTGAAAAGTTCCCCGAGAAAAACTGGTTGATTAATAATAGATTCCCCATAGAACTGGCAAATTACTGCAAACTTAATAGTATTAAGTTTATCCAAATAAGCACAGATCATTTTGAAGGGGCAGAAAATAAAATTATTTCTGAGTCTAGTTATGTAACTTCACCTAATCAGTATAGTTTCGCAAAACTATCAGCTGAAAAAATGATTCGAGATATAAATATTGATTCAATAATTGTAAGAGCCAATTTTTTCCAATTCAACCCGGAAAAGCCAAAAACATTTATTGATAAGATGATTGACCAAGTGACCTTAAATCACACGATACAAAGTTTTCATGATGTGTATTTTACTCCAGTATCAGTATCCTATTTAATTAAATATATGTTAAAAATGCTTGAGATAAACTTCTCAGGCATTATCAATATTTCATCAGATCAAGTTATTTCTAAATTTGGTTTCCATGAACTAATTTTGGATTCGTACAAATTAGATACAAATAACCATAAACCTATTTCAGTAAATGATGTAAATTTGTTCGCTAAGAGGTCCAATTTTATGGGATTAGATAATGGTAAATTGAAGAGATTGCTGGGAGATATTAAACTCGACATATACGATATGATTGTGGAAGAAAAAAACTACCAAGAACAGAGGGCTCGTGTTGCTAAAAGATAAAATTGTACTTGTAACTGGGGGTACTGGCTCTTTTGGTAAAAGTTTTGTAAAAGAGTTACTTGCGCGAGATGAGATAAAAAAGTTACTCGTATTTAGTAGAGATGAATTAAAGCAGTTTGAAATGCAATCCGAGATTAACTCTTCAAAATTGGAATATATTTTGGGGGACGTTAGAGATTTTCAACGTTTAAAACAAGTGACAGAGGGTGTAGATGTCATTGTGCATGCTGCTGCAATAAAACAAATTGCTGCTGCTGAGTACAATCCGATGGAAGCAATAAAAACTAACATTATAGGAGCTGAAAATATAGTTAATGTTGCAATTGAAAATAAGGTTTCTCGAGTTATTGCGTTAAGTTCTGATAAAGCTGCAAATCCAGCAAACCTCTATGGTGCTACAAAGCTTTGCTCTGACAAATTAATGGTGGCAGGTAATTTGCTGTCTGGTTCAAAAAATGTGCGTTTTTCTGTGGTGAGATACGGCAATGTTATTGGATCCAGAGGAAGTGTCATTCCGTTTTTTAGGGAGCATGCGCTTAGGGGATTCTTGCCAATAACTGACGAAAATATGACGCGGTTTTGGCTTACTATTAGTGAGGCTGTGCAATTTGTTTTAGACAGTTTATCTAATATGCAGGGTGGGGAAATTTTCATTCCAAAGATCCCAAGTTTTAAAGTAATTGATGTTGCTAAAATTGTTTCTCCAAATCTACCTATAAAAATCATTGGTATAAGACCTGGTGAAAAACTGCATGAAGTTATGATTACTGAGGATGACTCAGACTATACAAGAGAATTTGAAAATTACTACGTCATATTACCACCATTTCTAGTTTCTTCAGATTATTACAAAACAAAAGGAACAAAAGTTCCACAGGGATTTTACTTTAGTAGCCAGAATAACAATAAGTGGTACACGCTCGATGCATTTAAGGAAGTTCTGATAAGAGCGAATTTGCTATCTTAAATAAAAAAGTAATAAATTTGGCTTAGTTTTAGAGCCTATGTCTTTTAACTAGTAGTTAAGTTTGATGCATACTGGTAAATTAGGTATCATGTTTTGGAATTCAAAGATATGAGTGCTTATTTTGTACTGTACTTTAGTGAAGAGAGCCGTGAAAGATATGAGTTTACGGTTGAAGTAATTGAGACCTCATCGAAACAGCTACAGAAAGAAAATAAAAATTGCAACTACCCTATTATGTATTTATAACACAAGCCTAGAATTTTCTAAAATTTATAAAATATTGAGCTTTGGGAATAGGCGAAGGGAATGTCCCAAAAACGAATACATTGGTTTTTTTGGGAGTTTCTTGGGTAGTATTAATTGATATGGTAACTAAAACTGAAGCTTGTTTGGCAATTTTAATTGCTACAAAAAATAGAAAGCATCAACTGTATAAACTTTTGAGCTCTATAAGTAACTCTTCAGTCCTGCCTAGTAGGGTTATTATTGTTTATGCAGGCGACTCTTTGTTAGAGATTAAAAGTCATTTTGAGGGTAAATTGAATATACATTTAATTTACTCTTATATATCAAGCCAAACCTATCAAAAAAAATTAGGAGTCTCAAATTTATTAAAAAGTGAAAAATGGGTTTTATTTTTAGATGATGATGTTACGTTAGAGGCAAACACACTTAAAAATCTTTTGGATAAATATATTTATGCTGAAAATATGAGCTCGTATGTTGGTTTCGGTTTAGCAATCAGAAATCAAGAGACTCAAAAATATAAGCCAATAGTTCGGTCACTTCTAGCATTTACAAAACTATATTCGCCTACTCCTGGAATAATCCTGTCAAGCGGACACCCACAAGCATATTTACAAGAGACAATGGGTTGTGAGGTGGTTTGGTTAAATGGAATTTCAGCGTGGCGGTCTGATGTTCTTAGTAATTATGGAGTTCATGATTTGAAAACTAGCTATTCTGCTTATGAAGATATCATTTTTTCCTACTCTGTTTCTAAAGTATATAAGCTTTTTTTTGGTGCAGACGTTGCTGTCTTAAGTCAAAATCCGACAAAAAGTAAGTCACTTACGTCCGAACAGTTCAAATCTGCGTCATATATTAGATACTTTTTTGTTGATAACAATAAGGAATTATCGAAATACTCGTTACTTTTTTCTCATTTTTTTAGAAGTGTGGACTTTGTTTTCCGGGGACGAGATCGTTCTAAAATACCGTTTAGGATTTGGTTAGCAGCGCAAATATGGTTTGATTTAGTCAGGGCGAGTATTTTTATGGTAAATTCAAAGAATTTAGTCAATAAAAGGTTATTTTAATTGGAAAATTATATGACTGCTTTTTTGAGTGTGTTATAATTCAAAGCTTCAAAAAATTTCTTGAAATCCATTTCTCTATCCATATGACTGTCATAACGGGTCTCAATAACCATATCTAGAGCTTCAGTTGGTGTATGTGATTCCTTAGACATTTCAAAACTTTTTGGTAACACGTTTAAGCTGTCATATCCCGGTTTAGAAAAGAAAATGGGCGTTGAATTATATTTCAGTGCCTCTATTCCTACAGCACTAGACCTATAAATGACGACTTTAGAATTTTTCAAGTCCCAATCTAATGAATTGGATGAGACTAAGAAATTTTTAGAATTACTTAGTTTTTTCACTCGGCGTTTGATATTTTTGGAATATGGCAAATTAGGATGGTATCGCAAGACTAAATTGTATTCTGGAATTTCTCTTTGAAAGAATTCAATAAGCGACAATAGTTCTATAGTTGCCTCTGTTGTCCCCTCGGGAGCAAACAATACATCTATTTTTTTATTCTCAAACTTCTTAAATTTGTTTATATCATTCTCTCTTAAGGCTTTGTTTGATCCTATAATTATCGTTTGCCTACTTCCAAAAAAACCGTCAAGATATTTCTTGTAATACTCACCTGTCGTAAACACTGTAAAATCGTGTTTACATTGTCTAAAAAAGCTTTTTAGGCCTAGATGTGCTTCTGTGATGGGACTATGCTGGTAGTAAAAACTTTCAAACTGATAATCGCTTTTCTTGAGTGAATCAATTATTAATTGCTCATAGCTATGTCCTTCAAGTGTCATAAATAATTTGGAGAATTGGCTTATTTGTGAAAATTCCTGCACCCTTTGTACAAGTAAATAGTTTGCATAGGTATCGCGCCTAAAAAAATTTATCGCAGCTGAGAAAAGAATTTTAGATTTAATGCAATCTTTATTGTGTAAGATCATAGCAATCTTAATGCACCTGATTGACTGTGGTAGAACAGCTTTAAGAAAAGAAAAATTCTCATTAGGAGTCAGAAATTTAGGCAAAAGATACCGTTCAATGTCACCACTCTTATGTTGTATTTTAGTTAACAACCTTTTATATTTAAATAAATTATGGTTTGTGTATATTACTCCTATTTTAAATCCTTCTGACTTGAAATATTCTGGCATCAATGCAAAGAATTGATCCTCAGTATCCTTAACTATATTTTGTCCTATTGCGTGAGAAAGGAAAGCAAAATCCATAGCTTTAATGTTTCTCCTGTAGATTAAATATTGAAAATAGAAAATTACACTCATAAAAACCTGAAAAACCACTAGTAGAAATTGAACTAGATATTTGAAAATTAGAACCAATATTTGAATTTTTTTAATAGAATTTGTGTTAATTGATCTATATCTTCGCATAATTTCCGGTGTAGCCTTTGAAATCCTGAAATATGGGTTTAAAAGATATTCAGAGGATAAATACTTATCAACTGTCATCTCTAGCTCATTCGCTATATTAGCACTAACTTCTGGCATTTTTTAAGTCAAGATTCTATTCAAGATATTTTTTTGGTAAGGGTCGTTCTTTAAAATACTTCGTGCTTTACGTGCGTCTCTCTTAGTATTTACTGATGGATAGTTCCTGTCTACTTGCACAGCCGTGATTTGCATATCTAGCTCAAGTATCTTCAATTGCTCGATTGACTCAGAATTTTCAAGAGGCTGATGTTTTGATTCTAAAGTTGATTTCAAGGACTTGGAGGAAATGGCATAAATACCACATATCTTTTTTACCAATCCCAATTGAGTAGATTTTTCACTAACCAATGGGCTTTTTCTAAAAATGTACATAATATAGCCACGAGCATTTAGTAGGCATTTAACAATATTCCTATCTTCTACTTCCTTAAAGGTAGTTAATGAGGTAACTAAGTTGAAAAAAGATTTAGTCGAATTGTTATTAATGGAGTCATGTAAAATTCTTAGACTTTCGGGGTCAATTAGCATTTCATCTGCTTGGACTACAATATAAAAATCCCAATTAAGTTTTTGTGCCGCTTCCCCAATTCGACTCAACGCATTTATGTGACTTTTAGATGTCAGTAAGTATTTTGCCCCAAAATTCTTACATAATTCAACAATTTTGGTACTATCAGTGACAATTACGGTTTCGATTTGAGGTATTGCAAAAGTTGTTCGTCGCCAAACATGTTCCAACATGGTTTTTCCCAAGAATTCAATTAAAGCTTTTTCAGGTAATCTTTTGGATTCCAGCCTAACTGGAATTACAATTCCAATTTTAATTTGGTAGCACCCCACAATCAATATTGATTGATTGCCCAGTAATTCCACTTGCACTTTCAGAACATAAAAACAAAGCCAGATCAGCTACTTCTTTAATTGTAGGTAATCTACCCAATGCAGTCTGCCCCATAGAAAAATTCTGGAGAAATTTATCTGAGTTGCCCTGGGCTGGAGACGATTTACTATTTAAAGCGGACATCAGACCAGGTGTTTCAATTAATACGGGGCACACGGCATTTACTCTTATTCCTTGGGGTCCAAGCTCTTTGCATAAACTCTGAGTAAGCGCTGTCACGCCAAATTTTGTGGCTGAGTAAGCGCTATTATTTAAAGATCCTCTCTTCCCAGCTATGCTTGAAATGTTTAGAATACTGCCGCCAGATTCAATAATACTTGCTGCTGCTTGGGCTCCATAAAAATATCCATACAAATTAGTTTCAAATATGTTTTTTAAAAAACTTTCGTCTATATCTTGTAGTGCTCGCCACTCAGAATAGCCCGCGTTATTTATGTAGACATCAACTTTACCCGTCCATGAGATTGCAGTATTAACCAACTTTTTATGATCGTCCCTAATTTTTGTATCGATTACTACTTGCCTTACATTTTCTTGGATTTCTGGAGGGATTTTTTCAGTTATAGTTCTAGAACCAGACAATACATGATAACCACTATGCGCGAAAAGTTGAACGAGCTCCCAGCCAATTCCTTTTGATCCCCCTGTTATTATTGCAGTCCGAAACATAAGTTATACCGTCATTGCGGAAAAACCGCCATCAACAACAACCTCGGATCCAGTTACAAAAGATGAAGCGTCGGAGGCTAAAAATATGGCAGCACCGACTAATTCGTGTGTTTCGCCAAATCTACCCATAGGGGTGTGATTGAGAATAGAGCTTTCTCTCTCAGGAGTAATAAAATTTTTCTTATTCCATTCAGTTGGAAAAAAGCCTGGCCTAAGGGCATTTACCCTAATACCTAACTTTCCCCACTCCCTACCTAGATTCTGAGTCAAATTACGAATTCCTGCCTTAGATGCAGAATAAGCAAAAGCTTTTGATAGAGCGGTCTCAGCAGATGCTGAAGAAATATTTATTATTGAACCCAAACCATTTTTAAGCATGTGCTCACCAAATACTTGGCAGCCTAGATAAGTCGCGGTCAATTGAGAATCAACAACTTCTTGCCAATCCTGTTCCTCTATTTCCAAAAATGGAACAGCACTATTTATACCGCCGCCATTCACAGCTATATGAATTATTGGCGAAAATTCAGTTGCTGATTTCATCACATTACTCAAATCGTTTTTATCTCTGGCGTCTGCTTGAACACTTAAGGTCTTGACGTTGAATTCTTTTTTAATACTCGAAGCAATACTTTCTGCTTTTTCGTATCGAATATCAACAACAACTACATTTGCGCCAGCACTTGCAAATCCCCTAGACAACTCTGAACAAATGTGTCCTCCCCCGCCAACAACAACAGCAGTCTTACCTTCAAGTGAAAATAGACCTTCCAGGTTTCTTGATGACTTTATTTGCTGGCTAGTCATGCTCTAAATTCTTTCATAATATTAGCTGCGTCTTGCGCCCAGGTATTTAATACAAAAAGATCTGATGAAGCAATTATGAATGTATAGCCCATTGACAAAGCTTGCGATACTGAATTTGAATTAAACTCACTAATTTGTGTACCGCAAGAAATGCCTTTTTTCTTACAGGAAGCTAGAACTTTAAATTCTGCATCTTTAACCAGTGGATGAAATTTTTGACCTGGTACACCAAGTGACCCGGATAAATCGTAGGGCCCTATCATGATCCCATCGACATCGGGATGATCCAAAATCGAATCAATATTTTCAACAGCCATTTTTGATTCGACTTGTGGGATAAATACGGACTTTTCGTTCCATTCGGTAACATATTTATCAAAATTACTTCCATAATTCTGGGCTCTGTTAACACCAAAACTTCTATTACCAAGGGGAGGATATTTAATATCCTTTACTAAGTTCTTAACCTCACTAACTTCATTAACCATAGGAGCAATTAAACCATCAGCCCCAGATTCTAGTAATGGTTTTATCCAATCGTTTGAATGTGACACCGGCCTTGGTAAGCAAGGAACACCAAAGAACTGACTAGCAGCAATTATCCTTTGTGCTTGCTCCAGATTTATTGTTCCATGTTCCATATCAATTGCTAAAAAATCAAATTTTTGGCTAGCAAAAATTTCAGCAATAGAAGGGTGTGCGAATGAAACCCAAGATCCAAAGATTAATTCTCTATTTTTGAGTTTATTTCTTAAGGTGTTAACTGACATCATGCCTATGCAATAATCCGATTAGTTTTTTGTTTGAATCAATAATAGGAAGGTCCCAGATTTGTTTTTGATTCATTACTAGTTTTAGATTTGATATATCGTCTTCTTCATGCGCAACAGTAGGTGAAGTGTTTCCAAAAATCAAAGCTTCACTTACTAATAATGCAGGGAGTGGGCTCTGTCTCGTCAATAAAAGTCTACGCAAATCACCATCTGTTAGTAAGCCCTTTAAAATTCCATTTTTATCAACAAAACATGCGATTCCAAGGTGCTTTTGAGTCATCAAATCCAAGGCTTTTTTCAGACTGGAATCTTCTAGGAGTACAGGAATTTCAGGTAATTTCTTCATTTTGTCTTTTGCTTTAATAGACATTATCGGCTCCGTACTTATCAAATAACTGTAGACGAAAATTATGAATATCTCTTGCCTGGCCTAGAACATGGCGCAGGTGTTCAATATTTAAAACTGTATTTGGATCTGACAACGCATTAGGGGGGTCATTATGTATCTCTGCAAAAATTGCATCTATACCTGCAGCGGAAGCCGCCCTTGTTAGTGACGGTATGAACTCCCTTTCGCCCCCAGAAATTTCACCCATTGAGGTCGGCATCTGGATTGAATGAGTAATGTCGTAGCACACTGGATATCCAGTTTTAGCCATTATGGAAAAGCTTCTCATGTCATTTACAAGCATGTTGTAACCAAAAAAAGTTCCTCTATCTGCAAGAAGAATTTGTGACCCTCCTGCTGCTTCAATTTTTTTTACCGAATTTTTCATATTCCAAGGGCTCATAAATTGACCCTTTTTAAGATGTATAGGTCTACCGGTTTTAGCGGCTGCTCTAAGTATGGAGGTTTGTCTACATAAATATGCAGGGACCTGGACTAAGTCACAAACCTCTCCAGTAGCTTGCGCCCAAGCTGGATCAGAAAAATCTGAAGTTACTGGAATTCCAAATTCACTTCTAACTTCAGATAAAATTTCTAACCCTTGATCTATTCCTACACCGTGAAAACTATCTGGAGAAGATCTGCAGTCCTTATCAAAACAAGATTTATAGATCCAGCGTACATTTAATTCATTACATATTTTATTAATTCGGTCTGCCATCATTAACGCGTGATCGCGGTTTTCTATAGCGCATGGTCCTCCTATTAAAACGAGAGGACCATTCCCACCAATAGTAACCTTATTAACTGATCCATAACCAACTTCAATAATCTTTGAAGGCACGCTTTCCGGTTCCAATCCTTATATTAAACGATATGCACATTTAGGCTGCGCCCTGAAGAATACTACTAAAGGCAAATTAATTCACTCTTTTGATTATGGCCAGCCGCATATTCCCCTGAGGGCGGAGAACTGGTTTAAAGTTACAATGTAACCATGTTTGCCAATAAGAAGATAAAGCTATTTTGGGATATTGATGGAACGTTACTCAAAACAAACGGGTACGCAGCAATCCCATTTGAAATAGCTGCTTCGGAGTGCTTAGGCCAAAAGGTTGAAATCGATCGTAAAAAATTCAGTGGATTTACCGACTATGAAATTGCAAAAAAACTAATTGAAAGCACTGGTAAAAATAGCAATGGTACTGCAGTTGATAAGATTTTGGAAAACTACTGCTCTATGCTTCCAGATTCACTTAAAAACGGAGTTGTTGAACCTATCGGTAATATTGACGCAGTTCTAAGATCACTTAAATCTATTGAATCACTTGGCTTAAGTTTAGGTACCGGCAATTGCCTTGAAGGTGGTAAAATTAAATTACAACATGTTGGGTTATTGCAGTACTTTAATATAAAAGATTCGTTCTTTGCGTCCTCATCCAGCTGGAGTAGAGAATTAGTTATCTCTCAAGCTAAAAAATCTTTGCGTTTTGATCAAATCGGTGTCGTAATTGGTGATAGCCCTAGAGATATAGAAGTTGCTAAGAAAGTTGGGCTACATGTTATTGGCGTTACGACTGGGGCGCACAATTACAATGAATTAAAAGCTATGGATCCTAATTCAATTCTAAGTGAAGATTGGGGCCTACTAGAGCTAACAAATACTTTACAGAAAATGGTAATCTAATTTTAATTAACTACAACCCCATCAAATTAGCTTGTTTATCGAAGTCGGGAACTTGATCTCGCACCTCTTTGAAAGTCCCAATAGATTTTATCTTTCCACCTGACATAAATACGACTTTATCGGCATTTCTCACAGAAGAGAGTCGATGTGCGATCATAATTGTTGTTGTATTACCCTTTAAAGATTTAATTGCATCTGTAACAACAATTTCTGTTTCTGCATCTAAAGCACTTGTAGCCTCGTCGAGTATTAATAATTTTGGTTTTGTGAATAATGCCCTAGCAATTCCGATGCGTTGCTTTTCACCACCACTAAGTTTGTAGCCACTTTCTCCAATTTTGCTTGAAAGACCACTTGGTAGATTTCTTACTAACTTATCCGCTCTTGCTAATATTAAAGCATCCCAAACTAGTTTTTCTTGGCTGACATCAATGTTAAAACCAAGTGTTACATTCTCCCAAACACTTCCGTTTACCACAAAGATATCCTGTGGAACATAAGCTATTGCTCCCGGCCAAGCGCTAATAGATGCTAAAGGATACATACCTGAAACAGTGACTGTTCCTTTAGTTGGAGAATGTATGCCCAATATTAAGTCTACCAACGTAGTTTTCCCTGCGCCGGAACTACCTACAACTGCAATCTGTTCGCCAGGAAGTATCTCTAAGTTTATACCCTCCAGCACCGATGCACCCATTAAGCTATAAGAAAATTCAAGATTTTTTATTAAAATAGTTGGCTTAAAATCTTTGTATACAAAATCAGGCAAATTGCCATTAACAACCTCGCCGGTAGACTTGGATAGATCTTCAATAATCTCTATAGTTTTCTTGGAATTACCCAAACCACTTTGAATTGAAAGAATACCTTGTTGAATTCTTAACACTGCTGGAGCAACTCTCGTCACGGCTGCTAGAAAAATAGCCAAATTTGATATCGCCTCTACCGCATCATTAATCACAAATTGTAAGCCTGCCACTAAAAGTATGCCTGAAATCATTGTGATTTCTATTAAATATTTATTTAACCGCGGAATATAATTTCTGAGCGCTTGAATCTCTGCAAGTTTAAATCTTTGATCTTGAATTTTGCTAATATAATTCAATCTGGTATTTCTAACTGTTGCTTCCCTATAGGTACATAATAATTCAAAAGTTTTTTCGTTTGAGTCTATAGCTAGATCAGATTCTTCTACCCCTAGAGCGAAAAAATGTAATTTCATAATTCTGCTTATTGCAAATGCCGCAATCGAAAACATAAAAAGGGCTGAGATAGAAACTATTGGATTTATTAGTAGCAATCCTAAAAATAACACAATTAGTAAAGCAAAATCTGATATCACAATCACCAGATTTGCTAAAACTCCAGTAGTTAAATTTGAAATACCGGTAGATATACAATAAATTATCTCTTGGTGTGAAAATTTGTTGTGTTTGGTGATTGAGTTAGAAAAAATTAAAGTAACCAGTTTCGAAGATAAATATGCCCCTCTTCGGCTCACAAAATACAAGGATTTTTTCGTCAAATATATGGAGCAAATCGTTTTGGTTGAGAATATAACTGCAATAAGTAGGCCAAGAGCTGCCACTCTTGACTGAATGCTCATGGTCTCAAGATTAAATAATCCCAAAATATAGGCTTCTCGATTGCCAATACTGCTAGATTGAAAACCACTAATCACCACGGTTCCTAGTAGCCCGATTAGGACTAGTCCTACCAAGTCAAATATTGATATAAAAATTTGGATAGCAGTAGTGAAAAAAAGTTTTAATCTATCTTTTGAATCAAACAGCAAAATAATTTTCTTTAGGTCTGCTACAAATTGACTTTTATTCATAATCTAAATTATTTTTGATTGATAACCATTGTGAGAAAAAGTCACTGAATTTATGCCCGTGGATTTGTCACTTAGGTTATTTTCCGTCCAATTAAGTACTGCTCCACCAGCAATTTTGTCGATCGGTGTGTTAATCCACTTGCTCACTTTATCCTGTGATCCATTAATTTCAATTACTTTTATTTCTGAAACAGGGTACCCATCACTGGAAGGATGATTGGTTGACAGCCACTGAACAAAATATGGTAGTTGAGCATCTTCTATGTTTCCAAGTACTCCAAGTTGTTTCCACTTAAGCTCTGTACCGTCAGGTTTTCTTCTCTGGCCTTCAATCGCTTTTCTTCCAATTAAATTTTCTAAGTCCTCTATATTTGTAGAGGCAATTACCCATGACATCCAACCACCACCCTCTTCTGCTTTTTTCTTAACCGCCCTACCAAAGGGTGTTGAATCTGTTGCTGGATGATCTAATGGACAAACTACCTCGATATATTGATTATTCAATAATGGAGCTGTGAAATTTCTGGTACCAAACTTTGGATGTATGCCACCATCTATAAATGCAGTCCCGATTTGAGAACCAATTCGATTTACTACATCAGAAATTTGATCATGGGATGCAACATATGAGATGTGGTCTAAACGCATGGGAGTATTTTGCCTTACAAAAGCAGGTGCTAATTACCACTTTTCTAACGTAATTCACACATTAATGCTTCA
>Ga0315903_10007852_pt1 | contig 13273 bp, 9 predicted proteins | sample LakEriMetagenome_7_FD_203524 | JGI IMG/M metagenome (GOLD analysis project Ga0315903, IMG submission 203524) | Freshwater fungal communities from buoy surface, Lake Erie, Ohio, United States - Buoy 2 MA119 | ecosystem: Environmental > Aquatic > Freshwater > Lake | place: USA: Lake Erie, Ohio...
GAAAACTTTTGGTATTGAACCTACTGGTGCCTACAGTGACGCACAGTCTAGAGGACATGCTGTGATGCATGCTTACTTTACCGAGAGCACGGCAAAAGAATTTGTTTCTCAATATGGGCATCCAGATTTAATTACTTTTACCAACGTTTTTGCTCATATTGAAGATTTAGGAGAAATTCTTAAAGCCATTAATGTATTGCGCCATCCAGCTACTTCTCTCATGATAGAAAATCATTATCTTGGGGCTGTTTTGGAGAGGCAGCAATTTGATACTTTTTATCATGAGCATCCACGAACCTACAGTTATGGATCATTCATGAAAATTGCGGATACTTTAGGTATGAAAGTTGGCCTTGCTCAATTTCCATCTCGCTACGGTGGCAACATTCGCGTGTTGCTACAGTCCCAGGAAGTCGATAGTGAGGTAGCGCATGACAGAGCTGAAGAAATAGGGCTTAAAGAAGCAAACTTTGCTCATGATTTTCAGACTTTAGCAACCAATATGGTTCAATGGCATAGTGCCAAAAGTGCTGAAATTGCAGCAGCGGTCACTCAGTACGGACCATTGGTAGCTAAAGCATTTCCAGGTCGCGCTGCCATACCTATAAAAATGCTGGGGATTGATCAAACTATGATATCAGCCGTTTATGAAAAATCTCAATCTGACAAAATAGGTCACTATGTTCCTGGCACACGCATTCCTATTTTGTCAGATGAATTTCTTTTAAAAAATCATAAAGAAAATAGCCCAATTTTGAATTTGGCTTGGCACATAGCTCAAGAGATTCAAGACTATATGCAGATACAAGGCTACGCAGGCAAGTATATAAATATTATTTAAGTTTACGCAGATCTATTTTCATAATATTTATGTTCGGAATCCTAGGAAGTGGTTTTGGTTTGTATGGGTACTTACCTGCGGCAGTTGCACTTGGATTTTCACCGATACTTTTTCCAGCTAGGTATCAGAATAAATTTTCTTCTAGAGATGAACTTAAAAAATTTAATGAAAGCATTAGTTGGGTAGATACAGATCAAGATCTCATTGAAATGGCAACAACACTGGTCATCTCAAAACGACCAATTGACCAATTCAAGGAATTACCTAATTACCTTTCACAGAGGCGGCTTAAAAAAATTATTTTCGAAAAGCCTTTGGCTATTGACCCGTTTTCGGCACTGAAGATGCTCGACATGGTGAAGGCTTCTGGAAAACAGTGCACCGCTGGATTTACTTTTCGCTTTACACCTTGGGCTGCTTTATTGCAGCCAAAACTCATATCAACTTTGCCAATAAAAAAAGAAGTTTGGTTATTGCAGTGGCACTTTATGGCCCATCACTTCAGCGCTGAACTTCGGAATTGGAAGCGAGACAATGCTCAAGGTGGTGGTGTAATTAGATTTTATGGTATTCATGTCATCGCGCTATTGGCTGAATTTGGGTACACAGAAGTGGTTTTGTCAGAAGTTTTGAACAGTCCAAATGATGAAGCTTACTCAGCTTGGCGTGCCATATTTCGTGGGGAAGAACTGCCTGAATTTAGAATTGAAGTTGACTCGCATGTTGATAAAACTTCTTTTATTTTGAGAAATTTAAATACGGATGCCACCATGTTCGAGGCTAATGACCCTTTCAATTTGCCTTTGAATCAAACTCATGAACCTGGGTTAGACCCACGTTCTATGTATCTTCAAGAGGTGCTGTCTGAGGATATTGCAAATGATCAACCTTGGCCCAAGCGGTTGCTTGATGCAACAAACTTATGGGCCTTGGTCGAACGAAAAACAAAAATCTTGTCCAGTTACTAAAAATGACAATCGATTGCATTTACAGATAAAAAAATCTGACCTATTAATACGCCACTGGTAGGTTACTTAGGTGGTGGGCTAAGTGAGGTGAGGACTAGATTAGACTGCAAGATTGAAGGGATGCTGTTTGTCTTTAATTGCTCAATGATGGTTCTGCTCACGGCTTTAAAACCGGATGGAGCCTAGATGATTTCCTGAAAGAGGAAGCCATATGCTGAATATATCTTCATGATGTGCCACAAAATCGGCATTTCAGACGGAGCACTCAACATCTTAAGCGCCATGCCAAGAAACCCTCTGTGAATATCTTTTGCGCTTGGGACACAGCACGGCAGAGTGTGGGCTTGGGCGATGTGAGGGTCTATCATTTTAGGCACTCACATGCAAGTTTCTTATTTAACGCTTGCAGAACTCTCTACGAGGTGCAGCGCTTCTTGGGTCAACCGAAGTTAAAACAACCCGGCGTCTGCGCACCTGAGCCACGACATCTTGCTGGATACCACCAATTCGGTCAATACAACCCTTGGTGGGATTGGCACGAGACGAGAGTGTGCGGTAAAGCGTTTCACGTGATAGGCCTGTCTTTTGCAAAACAAAGGTAATGCAGCCTTGGATGGTGGTGCCTACCTGCACCTTGGCTAAGATATTTCCATCATTCAGGTAGTCGACCTACTCCAAACCCCAAATAATCGGATATTTTTAAATTACCATTCCTTGTATGGCAATATAGTGTCTAGTCAGAGAATTTAATCTCATAATCTAGAGGTAATGGAATGCATTTACCAATTTAATTGATATCACCAACATCATCACAGTCGACTTAAATCATTCATATGAAAACCTTTCTCCACGTGGGCTGCGGCCCCAAGCACAAAGACCAAACCACACCCGGCTTTAACTCACCCGATTGGAATGAACTGCGGCTAGACATCGACGAGTCCGTCAAACCCGATGTGGTGGGCACCATGACCGACATGTCTTCCGTAGCAACAGGTTCAGTAGACGCCCTGTTTTCTAGTCACAACATTGAACATCTGTATCCGCATGAGGTGCCGCAGGCATTGTCCGAGTTCAAGCGGGTGCTCAGTCCCGAAGGCTTTGTCGTCATCACATGCCCTGATTTGCAGTCTGTCTGTGCACTGGTTGCCGAGGACAAACTGACCGAGCCGGCCTATACATCTCCGGCCGGCCCCATCACGCCGCTAGACATTCTGTTTGGTCACCGCCCGCCCATGGCTCGCGGTAATTTGTACATGGCGCATCGCTGCGGCTTTACACAAAAGGTGCTTACGGGCACCTTGCAAGCGGCAGGCTTTGCCACAGTAGCCACCAAACGCCGTGGCCATCCATACTATGACCTTTGGGCAGTGGGCACGACTTCAGCCATGCCGGAGTCTGAACTAAGGGAGCTAGCACAGGCGCATTTCTTATGAGAAAACTCAACCTCGGCTGCGGCTTTGACAAGCGCGAAGGTTTTGTCAATGCCGATAACTTTGTTGAATGTGAACCCGACGTTCACATCGACATTGAGCAGACACCGTGGTCGCTGGCCGACAACAGTTTTGACTACATTTTGATGAAGCATGTGCTAGAGCACGTCGGTGCCGACTTTAAGACCTTTGCCAGTGTCATGCGTGAACTTTACCGGGTCATCGCGCCAGGCGGCATCATTGAGATTCATGTGCCGCATTTCAGGCACGACACATGGTGGTCCGATCCAACCCATGTGCGCGCTTTCACGCCGCTCACTTTTCGGATGATGTCAAAAAAGCAGAACGATGAGTGGATCGCAAAGCGTGCCAACTACACCATGCTGGCTCATGTGATGCAGGTGGATTTTGAGATTGCCGAAGCTCTGCAAGTTTATGAGCCAATGTGGTGGCAAAAGGTGCAGGCTGGGGAGTTAAGTCAAGAGCAGTTGCGAGCCATGGCCGACCAGCAATGGGGAGTGGTCAAGGAGTTGCAAGTCAAGCTCAAGGCTGTCAAGGCTGTTTAAGTTTTATCGCTATTCTGCAATATGAAAAATTCACCTTCTTTTGCCATTTACTATGCGGGCGATGCTTACTCGACAGCCAACAAAATCATGGGCCGTCAAAGTGCTGGCAAGGCTTTCATGCGCGGTGTCGCGCGGACTTGGCCCAAGGCCGAGCTGCATGGTTTCGGCCAAGGCACCGAGGCGGCTAAGGCCATGTACACACAGCTTGCAAGTGATGGCTTTGACGGCCAGCTCAAGTGGATTGAAGTACCCAACTGGACGGCTTTAGGCGACGTGGGAACACTGTACTACCCATCACCCGCAGCCAAAGATTTTGCTTTTTCGCGCAATGCTTTCAACCCTAGCGCTTTCAGTGTCATGGGGGTCACCTTCACCTTGTCTTCTAACGGCGCTATGGACCAAGTGGCTGATCTGGTGCTGCCGCCTTATAAGCCTTGGGATGCCATGATCTGCATCTCACAAGCAGCACTTGATTTCACCACCCGTTTGCACGACGAGATGAAGGCATGGTGGTCTGCGCAGACCGGCGCAACTCGCTTCAACACGCCACAATTGCCAGTCATTGCGCTGGGTGTTGATTGTCCAGCGTTCACGCCCAAAGCTGAACTGCGCCAAACAGCCCGATCGGCGTTGCAGTTGCAAGCAAACGAAGTGGCGTTCTTGTTTTCAGGCAGACTCTCTTTTCATGCCAAAGCCAACCCTGCGCCGATGTACCAAGCACTGGAACAAGCGGCAAAGCATGCTTCTGTGGTTTGTATTGAGGCCGGTGTTTTTCCCAATGAAGCTATTCGTGCAGGGTTTGTGGCTGCACAAAAAGCACTGGCGCCCTCTGTGCGGTTTATCTGGGTAGACGGCAAAGATGATTTGCGATACCGACAGGCTTGGCAGGCTGCAGATGCCTTCGTCTCGCTGTCAGACAATATTCAAGAAACCTTTGGCCTGACACCAGTGGAGGCAATGGCGGCAGGCTTGCCTGTGGTGGTGTCTGACTGGAATGGCTACAAGGAAACGGTGCGCGATGGTATTGACGGATTTCGTGTGCCCACTATTTTGCCCCCAGCCGGCATTGGTGCCGACCTGGCCATGCGCCACGCGCTGGGCTTGGACAACTATGATTTTTACATTGGCCGTGCCAGTGTGGCCACGGTAATTGAGCCAACAGCATTGGCTCAGGCTTGCATTGCACTGGCATCGCAACCGGCGTTGCGAGCGAGCATGGGTGCCTCAGGCTTGGCACGCGCCACACAAGACTTTGATTGGCCAGTGATCTTGCAGCGCTACGCGCAGTTGGCCGATGAATTGAACAAAATTCGCTTAGAAGCAGGGCCGCAGGCGTCTGAGCCCTGGGTGCAACGCGCCGATCCATTTGCGCGTTTTGGGCATTTTTCAACCCACACGCTGGCTGGCAATTCAATGGTGCTCGCTCAGCCGAGTGCGCAGGCGCGGCTTAGCGATTTGCGCAGCTTGGCCATGGCCAATTATGCTTTTGAGGGCACCTTGTTGCCACCCGACACGATCGTCGCTTTGCTCAGTTTGCTAGACAAGAGTGGCAGCCAAACAGTGAACGAGCTGTTGGTGGCGGCAAGTGTAGCAACACCAGTGGGCGTGCGCTGCCTAATGTGGTTGTGGAAATTTGATTTGCTAAAAGTGGTACCAGCGCAGTCAGCTGTTTGAGTATGAACATTCTCTTTATTCACCAAAACTTTCCTGGCCAGTTCAAGTTCTTGGCTCCCGCTCTTGTCGCTCATGGTCATCAGGTTCTTGCCATGACCATGCAAAAAACCGATGTGAAGGATTGGCAAGGTGTCAAACTTGTTTCTTATTCAACCAACAAGGGCACCAGCCCCAACATCCACCCTTGGGTGTCTGACTTTGAAACCAAAACCATCAGGGCTGAGGCGTGCTTTAAGGCGGCGCTTAAGTTAAAAGATTCTGGGTTTACACCCGACGTGATCATTGCCCACCACGGCTGGGGTGAGAGTTTGTTTATCAAAGAAGTCTGGCCCAAAGCCAAGCTTGGCATTTACTGCGAGTTCTTCTACCACCCCGAAGGAGCTGATGTCGGCTTTGATCCTGAGTTTCCAGCGACAGACCCAGGCGAGGCGTGCCGCCTTCGCCTCAAGAACCTGAACAACCTGATGCATTTTGAAGTAGCCGATGCTGGTATTTCGCCAACCCACTGGCAAGCCAGCACATTTCCCGAGCCCTTCAGGTCAAAAATTACGGTGGTGCACGATGGTATTGATACCCATGCAGTTGTACCTAACCCTGCTGTGGCCCTTAGCTTTAAAAAGGCCAATGGTGAGGATTTAAAACTTACCAAGCAAGATGAAGTCATTACCTTTGTGAACCGCAACTTGGAGCCCTACAGGGGCTACCACATCTTTATGCGGGCTTTGCCAGAGATCTTAAAGAACAGGCCCAATGCCAGAGTTCTGATCGTGGGGGCAGACGATGTGAGCTATGGGGCTAGGCCCACACTTGAAAAGAACGGGGGCACGAAGTGGAAAGACATCTTTATCAGTGAAGTGCGCCCACAAATCAATGACAAGGACTGGCAACGAGTGCACTTCCTTGGCCATGTGCCGTATCAGTACTTTATTCCGCTCCTGCAATTGTCCACCGTTCATGTGTACCTCACCTACCCATTTGTGCTTTCTTGGAGCCTTTTAGAAGCCATGAGTGCAGGCTGCGCCATTGTGGCCAGTGACACACAACCTTTGCACGAAGCTATTCAGCACAACGAGACAGGGCGGTTGGTGAACTTTTTTGATGCCAAATCAATGGTTAAAGAAGTATGTGATTTGCTAGACAACCCTGCTGAGCGGGCCAGACTGAGCGCCAATGCCATGCAGTTTGCTAAAGAGACTTATGATTTGAACAGTGTGTGTTTGCCAAGGCAGCTGGCTTGGGTTGAAGGCTTGGGGCAATAGCAAACACCTGTATTCAAGTTTTCAAGCCTAGTGTCGATCTAGTGTGCGTACCATCTTCATCTAAGATCTAGAAAATGCCCAATTCAACCTCATTCAAACTGGCCTTGCTAGCAATGGTGGGCGTTCTATCGGGTTGCGCCACACTTCTAGACGAGGATACCCAAGAGATTTCGGTTTCTTTGCAGTGCAAAGAGAGACTGGTTCGTGCCCAATGTGTGGCCGAAAACAGCAAGGGCCGCTGGATGTTTAGAGCACCTGGTGTGGTGCAAGTCAATAATGACAATGGCGATCTCAACATTTCATGCAAAGTGCAGTACATGCCGCAGTTCACCGTTTCGGTGTCTGCCATGCCCACTTGGAATATGGCTGGAAATATCCTAATGGGCGGCATAATTGGGGTTGCCTATGACTTACACAACAACACGGGTTTAAAATACCCTGAAACTGTTAGCATTACAACTTGCGATTGATCACATGAATTTGTTCAAATTTTTTAGCGCTGTTGTTTTAGCCACTCAATTAATTGCATGTGGTGGCGGTGGGTCTGCTGTCTTGGGAGTATTGCCCGGGGCTTTAAATAGCAGCTCTTCAGTTAATAAGCCTCCTGTTGCCAACGCAGGCATCACTCAAAACGTATCTCTAGGGTTCGTGGGTGGGGTAGCTTCCAAGCTCGTCACCTTAGATGGCACTGGCAGTACAGACCCCGAACAAAACTACCCATTGACCTATGCTTGGACTCTGACCAAGCCAGCAGGCAGTGCTGCAGTGTTGTCAAGTGCTACAGATGTTAAGCCTACCTTTACCGCCGATGTTGTAGGCACATACACTGCTAAGTTAACTGTGAAAGATTCTGGCGGCTTGGCTGGCGAAGCTGAATCAGTTGTCACCATTGTTGCTTCAATCACAAACAGTACGCCAGTGGCCAATGCCGGAGCGAAGCAATTTGTTGTTTTTGGAGCTAGCACTACCGTCACGCTTGATGGCACCTACAGCACAGACGCTGACAATGACCAAATCACTTACAAATGGACACTGCTGCAAAAGCCGTCCTCCAGTACAGCTGTTTTAAGTTCAAGCACTTCTGCACGCCCTACATTTACAGCCGCTGTTGCTGGTGATTATGTGGCGCAACTCATTGTCAATGACGGCAAAGTAGACAGCGCACCTAGTTCTGTCATTGTGGTAGCCAGTGCTGCCAATGTACAGCCTGTAGCCAATGCAGGAGACGACAAAAACGTCACGGTCAGCACGGTTGTAACTTTAGATGGCACCACCAGCACTGATGCCAACTTTGACACCCTAACTTACCTGTGGAGTTGGATGGCCTCGCCTAGCACAGCGCCTACTTTGTCTTCTGCAAGCTCTCCCAAACCAACATTTACACCAGCCACAGCAGGCACTTATGTGCTTTCTTTAATTGTTAGCGATGGCAAGTTATCTAGCACGCCCGATCCCATCACCATCACTGTTTCTGCTGCCAACTCTGTGCCAGTGGCTGTAGCAGGTGCCGACCAAAATGTGATCACGGCATCGGTAGTAACGCTAGACGGCTCTGGCAGCACAGACGCCGACAAATTGGATGTTTTAACTTACCAATGGTCGCTTAACCGGCCAACAGGCAGTGCTGCTGCTCTTTCTTCTGCAACAGCGGCCAAGCCAACCTTTACAGCCGATATTTCTGGTATTTACGTCGCAAGCTTAATTGTGAATGACAGCAAAGCCTCAAGTACCAATCAGTCGCTTACCAGAGTGACTGCAGCGGTGGCCAATTCAGCACCAGTGGCCAATGCAGGCACTGCCCAAACAGTCACTGGCACAGGTACAGTGACCTTAAGTGGCTCGGGCACAGATGCAAACAGTGACACAATCACCTACAAGTGGTACCTGACCACAAAGCCCACCAGCAGTGTGGCCACTTTGGCAAATTCAACCACAGCAGCGCCCACATTCACGCCAGACATAGTTGGCATTTATGTAGCCACCCTCATTGTGAATGATGGCAAAGTAGATAGTGTGCCCACCACAGTGACCATCACACGCGGCTCTTAAACTTCAGCCTGACTTCCGGGACATAATAAGCCAGACTCCAAAAGGTCTGGCTTATTTAATTTGAAAAGCGCCAGTGATGGTGATTTCCTCAAGTGGCAGACTTTTTTCGCCATTGAGCATGCCTGTAGCCTTGGCGGCTATGGCATCTACAACATCCATGCCCTGCACCACTTTGCCAAAAACAGCATAGCCAGCAGAAGTGGTGCTGTAGTTCAAAAACAAATTGTCAACATGGTTGATGAAAAACTCTGAAGTCGCAGAGTCAGGCACATCGGTACGCGCCATAGCTACAGTACCGCGCAGGTTAGACAGGCCATTGTTGCTCTCCAAAATAATGGGATCTTTTTGCCCCTCCTTTTTAACCATGCCCGTGGTGTAGCCACCACCTTGAATCACAAACCCAGACATCACTCGGTGAAACAGAGTGTTGCTGTAAAAACCACTGTTGGCATAGCTTAAAAAGTTGTTCACTGTGATGGGTGCCGCAGCAGGGTCTAACTCCATCACAATGTTGCCAAGTGACGTCAAAATGCCCACCTGAGGCTTGGGTACTGTCAGGATTGTGGTGTTAACTACAACCCCGGCCTCGGTCTTGACGGTGAGCGTAAAGTTACCTGCTAATTTGACTAAGCAGTTGAGAACCAGCGTATCCGTGGTGCTGTTTGAGGTAAAGCTGGGGTTGATGCAAGCACCGTTGGTTTCTACAACCATATTGGACCGCAAGTCTTTGCCGCCCAAGAAAATGGTGGCAGATTTGCCATATTGAAGCGTTTCGGGTTTAACACCTGTAATGGTGGGCTGAAAACCAGTGCCGCCACCGCAACCGGCTATTAAAAGTGCAAGAGCGACGCTTAGGAAAAATTTGATATGAAGCATGTAGAGCAAGGTGGATGGTAATGTGCGTATTTTAACTTCCATGTTTTATCCAAGAACCCGAAGCATCGCAATCATCATTGCTACCTTGAAAAATAGTAATAACAGCGTTCACATTAGCTATGTACTCATCATCCGAGAATCTCGTTTATTGTGACTTTAAGGTTCAATGTATATTAGTTCTGGCGGCAAATCAGCCAGATAGCGCCGATACATTTCTGTGTATGCCGCCTCAATGTGACGGGTGTTCCCTACAGGATCAAATAAGGTGCTCGTTAACCTGTTTTCTTTCAACTTGTCTGTAATGAGTTTCAACTTTTGCGGATCACGCGCTAACTCTACAGCTAAATCCCGGTACTCTTGAGCCGTGTTTGTGACCAACTCAGGAACTTCAATGGCATTTAAGACGCTTGTGGCTAGTCTAGCAACCATTGCCTCGCCAGCCTTTGTCAGCACCGGCAGGCCTGCCCATAACGCATCGATCGCTGTAGTGCCAGCGTTATAGGGCCACGTATCCAAGAACAAGTCGGCTAATTTGTAGCTCGCCAAGTAGCGCCCGATGCGAGCTCTTTCTTGATCTCCAGCGACAGGCTCACGTTTCGTGAACACCAAGCGATCACTCTCAATGCCTCGTGCCTGCGCCTCTTTTATCAAGTTCGCCATCGCAGTTGGGTGGGGCTCCATTAACCACAATACACTTGCAGGCACAGCCTTCAAGATATCCATCCAAATGCTAAAAACTTCTGGTTGAAACTTTTGGCAGCCGTTTTGACAGGTAAACACAAACCCTTTTTCCGGTAGGCCAACGTGTGCCCTGCTCAATGGCTGGTCACTAAGTTGGCGCTGCCTGTCGTATGTGTAACCACAAGGTACATAAGCGATCTTCTCTGTGTAGTATTTTGCAGAGCTTTCTGGTAACAAATGTGCATCAGCGATCACATAGTCGATGTAATCGGCGCCCATAGAACCAGGAAATCCCAAATGATTGACTTGAATCGGGGCTGCTTGTAGAGCAAAGATTCCAGTGCGACTGCCTCCTGTGTAGCCAGTCAGGTCAAGCGCAATGTCAATACCAAGTTGACGAGATAGCTGCGCCACTTCCAAGTCTGACATCTTGTCTACTGAAATAAAGTGATCAAATGCAGCCTCAAGTCTATCGCTCATCGGGTCTTGGATGTCTGATCTGAAAGAAAAAGCAAATAATTCAAACTTAGACTTATCGTGATTCTCTATTTGTTCCGCCAACAAGATGGCAACAGGGTGGTAATAAAAATCTGCAGAAAAAAAACCAAGACGCAACTTACCCCCAGCAGTGCGCTTAGCGATTTCCCCCAGTACTTGATTCTTTGGGTGTTTAGACTCCACGAAAATCTTTGCGGACTGCAAATGGAGAGCCGGCTTGTCAACCAAGGTTAGGGCAGTAAATGGCGTAACTGCTGGTTTATTACTGGCAATTTCCGATTCATAGACTAATAAACTTTGAGTTAAATTGCTCCAGTCGCATACAAACATTCTTGCATGCTGCCTCACGCCAAGTAAATAGTGGGCCTCAGGATTTATATCAAATGCCTTATCAAAGCTTGTAATTGCAACATCTAATTGGTTGAGTTCTTTCAGTGCATTACCGCGGTTGTAATATGCACCTCCATAATCTGGTTTCAAGGAAATAGCTTTATCGTAGCTAGCAACTGAAGCTTCTAATTGCTTAAGCTCTTGCAGTGAAATTCCTCGGTTGTAATAAGCTTCAGCTAAGTAAGGTTTCAGTACAATTGCCTTGTCGTAACTTGCAACGGCATCATCTAATTGCTTAAGCTCTTGCAGTGAAATACCACGGTTGGAATAGGCCTCAGCATAGTCAGGTTTCAGGGCGATGGCCTTGTCGTAGCTTGCAACTGCATCAACTAATTGCTTTAGTTGATGCAGTGAAAGACCTCGGTTGTAATAAGCTTCGGCTAAGTTAGGTTGCAGTGTAATGGCCTTATCGTAGCTAGCAACTGAAGCTTCTAATTGCTTGAGTTCTTTGAGTGCAATGCCACGATTGGAATAAGCAAGTGCTGAATTAGGGTTCAGAGCAATGGCCTTGTCGTAGCTGGAAATTGCAGCTTCAAACTGCTTAAGTTCTTTCAGTGCAATGCCTCGATTTGAATGGTATCTTGCAACATTGGAATTAATCTCAATGGCCCGATCAATCATATCAACTGAATTTTGATGGCTACCAGTTTGACAAGCTATCACACCGAGCAAGTGAAGGGCATCAGCATTTTTTGGATCAATCGCGAGTAGTTGCTGATACATTGCTCCTGCTTGGACAAGCATTCCTTGCGAATGAAGCGCAATAGCATCGAAAAGATTTGGCGTTACAGATACTTCATGGGCTAGCAATGGTCCCTTCGCCTTGGATAATGCGTTGGTATATTGTCTGATCTTGCGGGTCATGGTTCATTTTAGGTGAGTGTTACTTGATAACGTTACCGGTGATTCAGGGTCAAGACCAATCGCGGCCACTGCCATGGAGTCATACGACAACAAAGCGGTGTTGCGCATAAAAGAAACCCCGCGAAGCGTGTAGTTATTTTCTTATATAAACAAGACGCCTCAAGAACATCTGCGATTTGTTGGTGGAACTGTCCACACTCGAATTTAACAAGCAAGGCGTCTTTGAGTTTGCGCATAGTGATCTTTGAATGGGTAGGGGGCATCTAAATAGATCACCAAATACTTGTGCTTTGCCATTTAATCAGGAACGGTTTGGACGGCGATTGCGGCTATTCAAGATGGCTTAATTTGTCCGATAACATTGTCTGACTGCACCACCTATGCCACATTTTTCTGAATGCACTTTCTACATCATGCGCAAATCCCACTTCATCCATTAAAGGAGACGCCTTCATCCGCTCACGCATACCAGCCCTTAGTCTTGCTAGTTCTTCTACGTTATTTGCAAAACTCTCCGCTTTGTCAACATACTCGTATTCATCGTTAGCCACCCAATCCGCCAATCCAATATTTGTCATCGCACTCGCCCCAATCCGGCCTACAGGAGGACGACTTGCCAAGGTCAATGCCGGAACCCCCATCCACAATGCATCAAAGATCATCGTTCCACCATTGTGTGGAAAACTATCTAGCAATATATCTATATCTCCTAAACCTTCGAATATATTTGAACTGTAACGCATGGTAACCCTGTCCACATCAATGCCATGTTTTCCTAAAAAATCCCGATAGTATTCTTTCGTAGCTGCATCAGCAAATATCTTGTAGTCCAACACCAACTTCGCAGTAGTCAGCCTTTTCAGTATCTCTCCCCATGCATGAAACACTTTGTAATTCAAGCGCTCCGTACGCCCCGTATAACCAAACGTCACATACCCGTTACTTATTACAGGAGCCGTCTTTACCGCACACCGGCGGGCCTTCTCGCCCGGCCTAAAAGCAGCCCAAGTACGCGGTAAGCGTACGATTTTCTCGCTCACCGCAGTACCCTCAGGCGCCATATGCGGGTCAAATAGCACATAGTCCATTTGCGGCAAGCCCGTAGTCCAAGCCGAACCCAACCAAGTTACCTGAATTGGCGCGGGCTTGTGGGCAAAAACAGTCAGACGCGTGTCCA
>Ga0315903_10007853_pt1 | contig 13272 bp, 13 predicted proteins | sample LakEriMetagenome_7_FD_203524 | JGI IMG/M metagenome (GOLD analysis project Ga0315903, IMG submission 203524) | Freshwater fungal communities from buoy surface, Lake Erie, Ohio, United States - Buoy 2 MA119 | ecosystem: Environmental > Aquatic > Freshwater > Lake | place: USA: Lake Erie, Ohio...
ATAACTCATCGGCTCGTCACCCTTCACCCGCGCCATCAATTCGTCCCGGTTGGGCTTGGCCCAGTCCTGAAGGGGCAGGTTCTGTTTGACGAAATCGATGTATTTCGGGTCGCCGGTGGCCATCAAGCCGAGCCAACCGGTTTGCAGTTGGCCTTTGCCCGCGTTGAACTGGGGTGTCTTGCCTTTCGCCTTCGCGGGTTGGATGAGATAGTCGGCCGCCTCGCGGATGATGGCCTCCGACTTCGGGCAATCGTAGGGTGCGGTGTCACTGTAGCGTCCAATTACCTTCAATTGGAGGTCCACCGTCCGGTTGCCATCGAGCAGAAGGGTGAGTTTGCCACCAGCCTCTTTGGTTTCCGCCTCGTCGATGGCCGTAGCGAGCCTGCGCCTGCCGTCCGGGTGGAGCTTGCTCGTGCCGCCGGCCCCGATGATCACATCACCGGGGCGGATTTTCCCATCGGCGGGTGAGCCTTTCTCCACCTTGGTGATGGTGATTCCCTTGTTGCCCGGTTGTCCCACCATACCGGTGGGGCCCAAGAGGTTTTCGCTGTTGCGGGATCCCGCAAAGACGGAGCCCGCGGCAAGCAGAGCCATCAGATGCACTGTCAGATGTTTTGGAAGTTTCACGTTTTTACTTTAGGTTGTTGAGTCCCGTGGGAAGGGCCACCGGATTGGAAGAATCAGGCAGAAGAATCCGCGGAGTGGATCCATTGGCATGAGATGATTCTCATTTGGTTTGGCTGGTAATCGTGGAATGGCTAAAGGTGATGGGTTCCCGTGGTCCTCTATTCTGCTCCGGGCTTGTCGCCCTGCCTGTACCTCAGCGGAGCTGCCCTGGCGAGGAAACTGGGGAGGGTGGCGGTGGGTTTCATGGTGGACATTGTTTCCAATTCCGCAACGGTGAGAGGAAATGCGAAGATTGGAAGTTCAGTGGTTCTCCAACGGGCTGATAACGAAGACGGAGCTTATGGGTTCGAGGGTGAGTTCGATGGTGGTGATGTCCTGATTTCCGGTGGTGTCACGCGTGAAGACCGCATCGGATATCCTGCCATCATGCGGATTCCATAGTTCCGGAGTGAGTCTGCCGCGCAAGCGCACCTTGGTGGCGACTGCTTCGGAGCCAAGGTTGGCAAACAGGAAGACATGGCGGCCCTGGTGGATCTTGTGGATGTAGCGCAGCGGCGGACCATCGATAGTCACGTCATAAGTCTCGCGCATGGCGTCGAGGGCCTGGCGGATCAAGCGGGAATCGGGCTTTGGCAAATGAAGCGCCATGCCACCGAGATCGTTGCGGAGGATTTCCCCGGGTTTGGGAAACATCGCGGCCACGGCGGCAACGACATCCGCATCATGGCCGAACTCCGCCGATTTGGTCGGCAGCATGCCGGTGGCGATCACCCGTCCGCCTTGGACGAACCATGTCTGGATTTTCCGCAAATCGCGCCAGCGGATCGTCCGGTGGCCGGGAATCATCAACATCTGGAAGCGGGCCGGGTGCATTTGGTTTCGCATGATCATGCTATCGCCGTCGAGGCGGCAGCGTTCGTCCAAGGTCTCGGGGTGCAGGAAGACGAAGTCGCGGCCGATCCCGCTAGCGAGGCATTCGCCGATGTCCACATAGTCGGCCTCGGGAATGGTCACGCCACCCTTGTAGGGGCCGAGTTCACCGTCGAGACGGTGCCCGCCTTGCAGCGTGGCGATGGGATAGAGCACCGCGATGTCGGCGACAAACCGCCCGTCGTTCCGCAGCATCAGGTTGAGCCGGCTGAGGAACTTGTTGAACTTCGGCAGTTCCTCCGCGTAGAGCGGACTGCGCCAGGAAAGCTCGGGGGCGTAGCGCCCGACCTTGGTGTCATCATACCACACCGCGTGCGGGATGAGTTGGTTGATGCCCTTCGTGTATTGCTCCATGGCAATCTGATAGATCGTGCGCCACGGGATATCGCCCATCGCGCCGTAGGTTTCCGACATCACCAGCGCCTTGTCCCAGTTATAGGCCGCCGAGCTGACCACCTTGTAGAAACGTTCCGCCGGGCGGTCGCCGCCGATTTTGTCGATGCCTGGGATGTCCATGTGGCGGAAGACCTTCATCAGGTCGCCGGAAACGCTTACCGGATTGACCACTTCCTCCTGATCCTGGTGGCCAGTGGCGGCAATGCCATGGCGGGTGGCCCACTCCTGGATCACCTTGTGGAAACCGTTGGCGTAGAGTTCCGCCCGGAAACCGAAGAGGTAATTGCGCGCGGCTTCGGTGTCCGGCCCGATGTCATACCACAGTGACGGATACCATGGTGCGGGGTCGAAACCGTGTTTGGCCCTGAACTTCGTGTTGAATTCCCCCGTCCACATCCGGCCTGCCGCGCGATACATCGTCGGCTCGTCATGGAAAGTGGCATCGATGGTGCTGCCGAAATGTTCCTTGAGGCGCTTGTAATATTCCGCGTGCGTCATTTCCACGAAGCGAGCGGAGGCTTCGGGGCACAGGTAATCGACATTCGGGTCGCCGTCCTTCACGCACAGGAACATCATGAGTTTCCAGTTTCCCTGAGGTGCCTGCCAGGTGATACGGCCGTCCCTGACGTTTTCTGCTAGATCAATGCGCCGCTTCGTTTCCGTTTCCATGGCCACCACGCTCATCAGGCGGCCCGGGGGGATGTTGGCGGTGACTTCCGCCGGTCCGGTCACATCCTGTTCGTGTTTGTCGAGCCGCTTGATCGTGTGTTCCGGGTGCTGGTTCGCAAAGCGCGGGACTCCATCGCCGTGTTTCGCGCCGGCGCTGCCGCTGGGGTAACCGAACTCATCGTAGAGGCACATCGTCATGCCGAGATCGCGCGCCTTTGCGAGCGCGTGGCCGTAGGTCCTGAAATATTCCTCGCTGAGATACTTCGGACCGAATCCCTTGCCGAATGGCAGGATGCCGAATCCGCCGTAGCCGGAAAGATCGCGTGCCTTCCGCATCTGGCTGGAAATCCCGTCGCGGGTGACTGGCGTGTCGTTCCAGAACCATAAAGGGCGTGGGGCGTGAACCAAGGGAGGATCCGCGAAATCACTCCGCGCCGTGTCGGCGGAGGCTAGCCGGCACACGAGCAGGCAAGCAGGCAGGACCCAAAACATCCGGAAAGGCATCTCTCGCATTACGAAGCCATGACGGCGATTTCTTCGAATGAAACGGATTACTTGCGAAAGACGCGGATGTCTTCGAGCCATGTCCCGGAGCGATCCCCGGTTTGATGCGGGGAGTGAAATCGGATCATTTCGGTGTCGACGGGTCGCGCAGTCGCTTGATCGCGGCCTCGGCAAAACGTGCGCCGAGTTTGGGATACTGATCGGCGGGGTAGTGGAGTTCGCCCTGTGGCTGATTCACATCACCGCCATTGAGATCATCGGTATCGATCCATGCACCGAGCGGGTCGGATTCCGCCAGTTTCACCTGCACCTCGCGCATGGCCTTCCAGCCCCCGGCTTGCGGGCCATGCAGTCCGTGGTCGCTGATGCGGCCAATGACGAAACGCATGTTTGTGATGCCAAGTTCGCCTTTGAGGCGGGCAAGCAGGGTGGTGAAGCTTTGCGCGTAAGCGGCAGCGAGGTCGCGGTTGGCATCCGACTCGCCCTGCATCCAGACGAAGGTCACCGTGGCGAAAGATTTGGGATCACCGGCGCTTCGCGCGGCCGCGAGGAGCTTGGGGAACTCCTCGCCATTGCCTGCCTTGAGCTGGCCGTGGAGGGGGTGGCCCTCGGGGAGGCCGTAGTTTTCGACCCAGAAGCGGATGCCGCGCCCGGGCTTGCTCTGGCGCACGATCGACACCCCGCCCTCCCCCAACTCCCTGTGCACCACCTCCCTGAATCCTCCCTCGAGCGCGGCCGTCATGTTTGATTGTCCGGACAGGATGAAGAGATGGCGAAGGGTCTTCACGGATTCCGTTGCCGGGACCTCTGCCACACAAGGCAGGAGGAACTGAAGGGCGATCAGGCCGCCAGCGATGCAGGCGCGGACGCTGGAGACGGCAGGCATGTGCGGGTTACGAGGGTTTCATGCGGTTCTGTCAGTCTTGACGGTTTCCAGGAAGGCGGATTCATCACCTGGCAGGATCCCGTTGCCCTGAGGCATGTGGACCTTTCGCAGCGCTGGTCGGCCGGTGGCGGTCTGGATCGCCTCGTTGGATTGGGATCTCCCGAGCCGGGGTTTTTCGCCTGATGGTTCCAAGTTCGAGTCCCGGTCTGTCCTTGCACTTCGGCGGCCGCCTTCAGTCGCGGTGATACGGCGCGCCGGCCTTCAGCGAGGCGACACGGTAAAGCTGCTCTAACAAAACCAGCAGTGCCAGTTCGTGCTGGAGAGTGAATGGCGAGAGGGCCAGCAGCAGGTCGCTTGACGCGCGCAGCCGCTCGTTGTGTCCGTCCGCCGCGCCGATGAGGAATGCGACCGCCTTCACCTCGCCGCGGTTTTCAAGCACGGTCATTCTCTCCGCGAAGGCGCGCGTGCCGAGCGACTGGCCGCGCTCGTCCAACGCGATGCGGTAACATCCCTGCGACCGCTCCAACAGGCGTGCCGAGGTTTCGTCTGAAGATCCGGCCTTCACCGTGACCAACTCGCAGCCGCCGAAGCGCGACAGGCGCTTGAGATACTCGTCCACGCCCGCCTTGGCGTAGGCGAGCGCCGGTTTTCCCGCGACGATGATCCTGGTTTGCATCCGCTTCCCGAACGAGCTTGCCCGCGGCGCTTCGCCACGCCAACCTCAATCCCGTGAAACATCTTCCGCTCTGCCTGCTGCTCACCGCCTGCTCGTCCGCTCCGGGTCCGGTCGTGCCGGAAACGGCCGTCGAACGCAAAATGATCGGGCTTTTGGAAAAATTCGACCTCTGGGATGACAATGGCGACGGCGAGTTGGACCGCGCCGAGCTTACAGCCGGCCTGCAAGGCACGGATCACACGGCCGAGGGCGTGATTTCGTTCTACGACACCAACCGCAACGGCCGCGTTTCGCTGCGGGAGGCGCAGGCCGGATACCGGCGCTCCGCCGAGGCCGAGGAAATCGTCAGGCAACGCTCCGCCCGATGAGCGCGATCTACGAATCCGACAAACTGCTGGCCGAATACCTCTTGTTCCATTTCGGCTCGGCCGACGAGATTCTGCCTCCTGACCGGCCGTGGCCCGCAGGCATGCGCGAGGCGCTCGACTTCGCTGTTAGAACGCCGGCCCGCTTCTCGCCAGGCGTGGCGGATTCCGGCCTCGACCTCGGATGCGCGGTCGGCCGTTCGACGTTTGAAATGGCCCGCACCTGCCGCCATGTCACCGGCATCGATTTTTCCCACGCCTTCATCCGCGCCGCCGAGACGCTTCGCCAAGGCGCGGAACTGCCCTACACGCGCCTTGAGGAAGCCGCGCTCCTCACGCCGCTCGTCGCCCGCGCTCCGGGCGATGTCGATGCCTCGCGCATCCATTTCATCCAGGGCGATGCGATGCGGCTGCCCGCCGATCTGGGTGCCTTCGACCGCGTGCACGCCGCCAATCTGATCTGCCGTCTCACGCGGCCGCAGCTTTTGTTAGAGCGGCTGCCGTCGCTGGTAAAGCCCGGCGGCGAACTCGTTCTGGCCACGCCCTGCACCTGGCTGGAAACCTTCACTCCTCCCGACCACTGGCCCGCCACCACCACCTTCGACTGGCTGCTTGCCTCGCTGGCGCCCGGTTTCACCCTCGTCGAAACCGCCGAGGAGCCCTTCCTCATCCGCGAGACAGCCCGCAAGTTCCAATGGACCAGCTCGCTGCTCACCCGCTGGCGGCGGGCGGAGTGATCCGGCTCAATCCTGATCGTCGGCAGTCGCCTTGATGTCGGTGAGGGCGGCGATGAAATCGCCCAAAATCTCGGCCGGAACCATGATGGTGTCGCGGTTGCCGCTGACGTCCTCGGTGATCTTCACGACCATGCCGCGGGCGTTGCGCTTCAGGTCGAGAAAGAAGACTTTCCGATCCGCGAGAATTTTTTCGGTGTGCAACAGGTCGCTATCCACGGCGGTTTGCGGTATTTTGTTAACTTCTGTAAAGCACCGTGATCGGCCGCTCTTGTCAATGGAATTCCTTGGCGCGAGCATCCCGCGGCGATGCGGAATTTTCTACCCACAGAACGGCCGGCACTGGTGCTGGCGCCGATGCAGGCGGTCACGGACCTGCCTTTCATGCGGGTATTGGCGCGGCGCGGCGCGCCGGATTGGTTCGTGACGGAGTATTTCCGAGTGCATCCGGATTCGGTGGCGGACCGCTACATCCTGCGCTCGATCACCGAGAACCGGACCGGGCGGCCGGTTTTCGCGCAGATGATCGGCAGCGACGTGCCCAGCCTGATCCGCACCGCGAAGCAACTCGCCGAGTTGCCGATCGCCGGGATCGACCTGAATCTCGGCTGCCCCGCGCCGATCGTCTGCCGCAAGAACGCGGGGGGCGGCCTGCTGCGGCAGCCGGAGCACGTGGAGCGTCTGTTAGGCGCGCTGCGGGAGGCGGTGGATGGCATTTTCACGGTGAAGACGCGCGTGGGTTTCGAGAGCGAGCGGGAGTTTCCCGGGTTGCTGGAGATTTTCAGACGGCATGGGATCGACGGCCTCACGATCCACGGCCGCACGGTGGCGGAGCGCTACCAGACACCGGTGCACGAGGATTGCGTGCGGCTGGCGGTGGAAACGATGGACTGCCCGGTCATCGCCAACGGCAACGTGGTGGACGTCGCCACCGGACGCGCCTACCACGACGCCACCAAGGCCGCCGGGCTGATGGTTGGCCGCGGCGCGATCCGCAATCCGTGGATCTTCCAACAGCTCGCAGCGGGTTTCCTCGGCACGCCAGGGCCCAAGCCCACCCATCGGGAACTGCTCGATTACATCACCGACCTCTATCAGGAGATTGCGGCGGAAACCAAACGCTTCCTGCCCGAGCCACACGTCCAGCGGATGAAGAAGACGCTGGCCTACATCAGTCACGGACTGGCGGACGGTGCCTTCGAGCACGAAATGCGCCGCGCCCGCACGCCAGAGGATTTTTTCGGCATCTGCCAAACGCATCTCGATCACGATGCCCCACTTCCGGATCGTCCGCCCGAGGGATCCAAGCTCTTCTGCGGTTTTGAATCGCTGCTGGCGCAAACACGCAAGGCCGGGGAAAGAAATCGCAATTGCCCCGGCGTATGATCGGCCCGATATATCCCGGCCTATGAAGCAAACCCTCATGCAACTCGCCACCGCCGCCGTGCTCGCGGCATCGGCCGCCGCCGCGGACGCGGTGCGGATCATCACGCTGGACCCCGGCCATTTCCATGCCGCGCTGGTGCAGAAGACCCAGCTCGAAGGCGTGTCCCCGGAGGTGAGCATCTACGCGCCCGATGGTCCCGAGTTGGACCGCCACCTCGCGCTCATCGAGGGTTTCAACACCCGCGCCGACAACCCGACCAAGTGGGTCACCAAGGTGCACAAGGGCGACGATTTCCTCGAAAGGATGCTCGCGGAGAAACCCGGCAACTTCGTGGTCATCTCGGGCAACAACGCCCGCAAGTCCCGCTACATCCTCGAATGCGTGAAGGCCGGCCTCAACGTGCTGGCGGACAAGCCGATGGCGATCAACCCGGAGGGCATGAAACTGTTAGAAGAAGCCTACCGCGTCGCCGCCGAGAAGAAACTGCTGCTGCTCGACATCATGACCGAACGCCACGAGATCACCACGATGTTGCAGAAGGAGTTCTCGCGTTTTCCCGAAGTCTTCGGGCAACTCGACAAAGGCACCCCGGAAAACCCGGCGGTCACCAAGGAAAGCGTCCACCATTTCTCAAAGCTGGTGAACGGCGCGCCGCTGCAGCGTCCGCCTTGGTTCTTCGATCCCGCGCAACAGGGCGAGGCCATCGTCGATGTGACCACCCACCTCGCGGATCTGGTGCAGTGGGAATGCTTCCCCAATGAAATCATCAGCGATGCCGAGGTGAAGATGATCTCGGCCAAGAGCTGGGACACCGCCATCACCAAGGAGCAATTCGCCAAGGTCACCAAGCTCGACGCCTGGCCCGACTACCTGAAACCGATGGTCGGTGCCGATGATGTGCTCAAAACCCCGGCCAACGGCGCGTTCACCTACACCATCCGCGGCATCCACGCGAAGGTCTCGGTGCTTTGGAACTTCGAGGCCCCTCCCGGCACCGGAGACACCCACGACTCGCTCATGCGCGGCACCAAGTGCTCGCTGCACATCCGCCAGGGCAAGGAGCAGAATTTCAAGCCCATCCTCTACATCGAGCCAAACAGCCAGCAGGGCGACGCCTGGAAGTCCGCGCTGGACGAGGCCAAGAAGAAGATCGCCGACCGCTTCCCCGGCGTCACCCTCAAGGAGCTCGGCGGCCGCTACGAGGTCTCCATCCCGGACTCCTACAAGCTCGGCCACGAGGCGCACTTCGGCCAGGTGACCGCCACCTACCTCGGCTACCTCAAGGGCAAACCCGTGCCCGCATGGGAAGTGCCCAACACCCTCGCGAAATACCGCACACTCATGCAGGCCTGGCGCATGAGCCGCTGAGGCTTGGGTCGATTGTTGCGGCGTGTCTGCGACCGCCGCAGCCAAAGGAACGCCCTGACCGGCGCTTCCGGCCTCCCGCTGGAAAATCCGGTGCCGTCCGTTCGTAAGGAAAGCCGAAATTGCGGGGCTTGCCATGCCCCGTACGCCGGTTAAACTCCCAGCACTTCCATGAATCGCCTCCTCCTGACCGCCGCGGGCCTGATCCTCACCGCGACCCATGCGCCCGCCCAGGCGGCTGCGGAACAGGAGCCCGCCTCCAAGCAGATGGACTTCCTCGAAATCATCGCCGCCGGCGGCATCATGATGTATCCGCTCGCACTGCTCTCGGTCGCGGGCGTGGTGCTCGTCCTCATCTACCTGCTCACCATCCGCCGCAATGCCGTGGTCAGCGACCGTTTCATGGACGCCGCCGAGGCGATGATCCGCAAGCGCGACTACCTTGGCCTCATCGCCTACTGCCACCGCCGCAACGAGTGCATGGCCCGGGTCACCCAGAAAACCCTGGATTTCCTCACCAAATACCCGATGGCCTCCTTCGGCGGCGTGCGCGAGGTCGCCGAGGCCGAAGGCTCGCGCCAGGCCGGGCTGCTCAGCTCGCGCATCACCTATCTCGCGGACATCGGCGCCATCGCCCCGATGGTCGGCCTGCTCGGCACCGTGCTCGGCATGATCAAGTCCTTCCTCCAGATCTCCTCGGGCGACGTGGCCGGCGTGCGCCAAATGGAACTCGCCGAGGGAGTTTCCGAAGCGCTCATCACCACCGCGGCCGGACTGATGATCGGCATTCCCGCGCTCGTCTTCTACTCGGTGTTCCGCGGCCGTGTGCAGAAATACATCGCCGAACTGGAAGCCGCCGCCACCCACCTGATGGCGCTGCTCCACTCGCAGGTCGAGCGCCAGCAACCGCACGTCGCCTACACCCACACCCCGGCGCAGCGCGCCCGCGAGGACTATGCCATGCCCGTGCCCTCGCCGCTCGCCGGCGAGCGCCAGGACCTTCACGGCATCTAACCGATCCGCCGCATGAAATTCACCAGTCGCCAGCCGGAACCCGCGGGCATGCAGCTCGCGCCGATGATCGACATCGTCTTCCTGCTGCTCATCTTCTTCATCGTCACCTGGCAGTTCTCCCGTTCGGAAACCGAACTCAGCGTCTCGGTCCCCACCGCCGAGGAAGGAGCGGATCCCGAACGCCAGCGCGGCGAAATCATCATCAACGTGCTGGGTGACAACTCGATCCGCGTCGAGGGCAGCGCCGTGGATCTCACCCAACTGCACGAGAAACTCGCCGCCATCGCCAAGCAGTTCGAAAACCAGCCGGTCCGCATCCGCGGCGACGGCAAGGTGGCCTACCAGCGCATCGTCGAGGTCATCGACACCTGCCAGAAGGCGGGCATCTGGAACATCTCCTTCGCCACCCAACGGCCGCAGCCCGGGCAATGACGCGCCGCCTCTAACCGCCAACGCCCCATCCGACCTTGAAACGCACGCTCGCACTGCTCCTCCTCGCCGCCCTGCCCGCGGACGCCCAGGTTCCACGGGCGGAACCGGTCGATCCGGCGCTCACTCCCGACGCGGGCAACGATTTCTTCCTGCGCGGCAAGAACCTCTACGATGCGGCCAACACCGCCACCGACCTCGCCAATCGCAACGACCTTTTCCAGCGCGCCGCACAGATCTTTTCCGAATACCTCACCAACTTCCCCAACCACCCGAATGCCGAAATGGCCTGGTGGTATCTCGGCAACAGCCACTACCAGTCCGGCCGCATCGAGGACGGCAAACGCTGCTTCAGCACCCTGCTCAACCGCTACGCCCAGGGCAAATGGGCCGCCGCCGCCGCCTATACCCTCGCTGCCGACCACTACAACAAGGCCGAATACGCCTTCGCCGCGCCGATGTTCGAGCGCTACGCCGCGAACGCCGCCAAGCCCGAGGAACGCCCGCGCGGCAACTACTTCGCCGGCAACTGCTACCGCCTGTTAGGACGCGACCGCGAGGCCGCCGCCGCCTTCGGCAAAGTCCTCGCCGATCCCGCCGGCGGCCTCTTCGCCCCGCAGTCGAAACTCGCCCTCGCCCACCTCTCGGTCAATGCGGGAAAACTGTTAGAGGCGCTCTCGCAGTTCGAGGAAATCGTCGCCCAGCCCTACCTTCCCAAGATCCGTGGCGAAGCCGCGCTGCACGCCGCCCTCACCGCCACCAAGCTCGACAAGAACGACGTCGCCGACCGCTACCTCGCCCTCATTCTCCGCACCCAAGGCATGGAGGACTTCCGCGTGGACGCGCAGACCGCGCTCATGGGCAACCATTTCGCCAAAAAGGAATACGCCCAGGTCATCCAGGTGTTCCGCTCCAGCGGCATCAAGGCGGAGGGCGAAAAGGAAGCCTCCCGCCTGATGATCGCCGCCCGCGCCCACATGCGCCTGAAGCAGCCCACCGAGGCGCTCACCCTCTTCCGCGAGGTCGAAAAACTCGTCAAACCCGAGAACGATCTCGCCTTCCAGGCCTCCTACTACCGCCTGCTTTGCTTCTTCCAGATCGAGGGCCGCCATCTGCCCGATCAGGTGGACGCCTTCCTCCAGCTCTATCGCAAAAGCCGACCCGAGGACCAGCGGATCCACACCGCCCTCATGATGAAGGCGGAAACCCTCTTCTCTAACAAGGAAACGGCCGCCGCCGCCCAGGTTTACAACGAGATCAACGCCGCCGCCGTCAGCGACAAGAACCGCCCCGGGCTGCTCTACCAGCGCGGCTGGTGCCTCTCCGAAGCCGGCGATCATCAGGGAGCCATCCGTTCCCTCAGCGACTTCATCACCCGCTATGCCGATGATTCGCGCGTGCCCTCCGCCCTCGCCAAGCGCGCCAAGTCGTATGCCGAGAGCGCAGAGCCGCAAAAGGCCATCGCCGACTTCGACCGCCTCACCGCTCCGGGCACGCCTTCCGATCTCCAATCCTTCGCCTGGCTCGAATCCGCCCGCATGCGCCGCGCCGAGGGCAACATCCAGGACATGATCGCCCGCTACCGCGGACTGCTCCAGAACATCACCGACCTCAGTGACAACGTCCAGGCCGAGGCCAACTACTTCATCGGCTGGGGCATGGTGAAATCCAACGCCGCCGCCGAGGCCGTGCCCTTCCTGGAAAAAGCCCGCACCCTGCGCCCCGAAGCCTACCGCAGGCACGCCGGTATTCTGTTAGCCCTCGGTTACTTCGCCTCCCAGGACGCCCCCAAACTCGCCGCGGAAATCAACCTCGCCATCGAAGGAAAATACGAGGACGACATCCCCGAACAAGCCCTCCAGTGGTCCGGCATGCAGTCCTACAACTCCGCGGACTACGACATGGCCGCCCGCGCCCTCGCCCTCATCGCCAAGGCTGACGAACCCCGCGCCACTCCCAAGGAAGTCTGGCGCTACCTCGGCAAGTCCCGCCTCGAAATCAAGGACGCCGAAGGCGCTCTCACCGCCGCCAACAACGTGCTCGCCGTCGAGGACAACCCCGCATGGAAAGCCGACGGCCTGCTCGACCGCGGCCGCGCCCTCTTCCTGCTCGACCGCTTCGCCGAATCCCGCAAATCCGCCGACGAAGCCATCGCGCTCCGGCCCCAGGGCCGCACCAGCGGCGGCCTGCGCATTCTGTTAGGCGACCTGGAAATGCAGGCCGGGGACGCCAAGAAGGCCGCCGCCGAATATCTCATCGTCGTCCAGTTCATCGACGACAAACAACTCAAGCCCCGCGCGCTTCACAAACTCATCGACGCCCTCGAAAAACAGGGCGACAAACCCGAGGCCGACAAATACCGCAACCAGCTCCGCCGCGATTTCCCCGACTGGAAACCGGAGTGACCGGGGATTCCTAGGGTAGCGGCCCGCTCCTTCGGAGCATTTTGCCGATTTGGTCATATTGACAGATCCATGCAAACGGATTGAGCATCGTGGTTTCATACCACCAATGGCCTTCCCCGATGCCCGCCGAATCCCGAGCGTTTCCAAGAGTCCCGCCGATTTCCGCGGGGGGGGGGTACATCACCACGGACAAATGGCTGTGGTGGCTGGTCCGGCCCGGTAATCTGCCTCCCGTCCAACTGGAACCTCTCCTGCGTCGTGCAGCTTGGAACATCGGCGAATTGAGCGCCCTCCTCGGTATCGGAACCCGCACGCTGACCCGCCTCATCGAGCGATCCACCGGCCTTTCGGCAAAAATCTGGTTGCGGCAGACCCGCGCCGTCATCCATCTCCACAACACCCGGCAGCGCCGCAGCCTCGACGGACTCACCCCCGCCCAGGCTTACTTCCACCACCGCCCCCGCCCGTGGTCCCGCGCACGCCGCCACGAAATTTTCGACTGGATCCGCGCTCACGCGCGGACCATCGTCGAAACGAAATGGGAAATGGCCGATCACCACGCCCGCGCCGCCGCTTGGCGCCGCTCCGTGGCCGCCTGGCTCCGCTGCCAGCACCTGATCACCGTCTCCCCAAAACCACAACCGTCACCCCTTTTCAAAACTCAAATCCGCTCATAAATGCATTGGCTGCACAAGAATGGTGGAGTGAACCTGTATGGGTTTGTGGGAAACAATTCTATCAACCAATTGGACAAGCTAGGGCCGCGCAAATTTTTTTCTGTAAAATTCTTCAAGGCTTTTAGCTGAAGCAGGTGGCTTTGGTTTGTTGTTTCTGTTAGTTTTGTGGTTTCATGTAGGATTTTCCGGATTCCCAGGCTTCGGAGAT
>Ga0315903_10007855_pt1 | contig 13272 bp, 15 predicted proteins | sample LakEriMetagenome_7_FD_203524 | JGI IMG/M metagenome (GOLD analysis project Ga0315903, IMG submission 203524) | Freshwater fungal communities from buoy surface, Lake Erie, Ohio, United States - Buoy 2 MA119 | ecosystem: Environmental > Aquatic > Freshwater > Lake | place: USA: Lake Erie, Ohio...
TTTGGTTGTAAAAGGGCTTGAGAAGGATTTGTTACTATTTCTTTTAATCTTTGATTTATTTGTGTTGACAATGTTTCAAGATCTAACCCTATGGGTAGGTTTAACATTCTAATTAATGAAACTCCACCAGTGGTTCCTGTTAAATCAATATCTGTATCATATCTAAAATTAGAACTTAATGTTAAATATGCCTTTTCGTCGGTCCTTAAAGCATAATAATAAAGTACAGCAGTAAATGCAGAAAACTGATTATCGGGATTTATTACGTCGTATTCTACTAAATATTTAATTGGTTTGTCGTTTGGTACTAATCTTGTTTTAGAATAAGGTTCACCATAACTTAATTTTGTGTAATTTTTAGTTAATTGTAAAAATGCTCTAGTTTCATCGGCGTCAGGTATCTCTCCAGTTCTAAATTGTTTATGTTTACCCGCTCGTAATAAAACTTCATTTTCTTTTAATATTAAATCGGCACTATCTCTCCCATTTATTGAAATGTCAACAGGTTCAACAAAAACACCTTTATTTTTTTCATTTTTAAAACTACCATCTGAATTCTTTATTGGTTGTAATTTTTTTCTAGAATTAACAGAACCTGAATCTAATAGGGTCTGAGCGGAACTATAATTTTCATATTTTATTGTTGTCGGTGAAGAAAAGGTAGATATCAAGTAAAACTTATTTTTTGTTGTTTTACTTTTTAAGTCGTAATAAAACAACAAAACGTTTTCTCCTTTTTTAGGAACTTGGTTAACAAAATATGGTAATAATGGTAAAAAAATAAATGGGTCTTTATCAGACCAAGGACCATTTTTTTCAGGAGTTTTAGATTCAGGATCAAAGTTAGGATAAGACCCCTCCATTGCCGTAATATTTTTATCGTATGGTTCTACCCTAACTCTACCAAGCATTAATGGATCTTCATTATCCAAACAAACTCCTTGAAAAATATTCTGTATATTATCAGACATTATTAATTCTTTTTTTGTATTCAGTATAAATTGTATTATAAGATTTTTCTGTAGTATCTAAATGTTTTGTTAACTTTATTATTAAATCTTTAGTGTAAGAAAAATCTTCGTTTAAAAAATCCATCAAATTTTCTAAATCTTTGTTTGGTATATTTTTATAATCTTTTAATAATTCTATTGCTTTTTGTGGTTCCATATTTACATAAATTTTCCAAAACTTTTTGATGGTATAGTAACCCCAGGCCCCGCACCTAATGGTGGAACGACAACAGTAAGTTGCGGTATAAATGTTTCCACTTTTCCGTTTGTAAACATCTCCAAATTGTTTCCGTCAATTTGAGCTTTGAATGCTAAATTCATTAAGTTGGGACCTCCATCAGGCGCGTCACCTGTTGGTAATCCTGCAGCCTGCAAGTTTTCAATAACATTTGAAAAAGCCCTCGTGTTAGATACTCCACTTAATAAAGATGAACCTGCTAATGCAAATAACGGTAAACCAACATTAAGTTTTGTTAATCCTAAATTTAGTAGTTTTAATAATTCATCAATAACGCTTTTACAGTTCCTGTAATCAATAAATGTTTGACCTATCACTAATAAAGCATATATTATTGAGGAATACATAGCTAGTTGTTTGTTTTTTGCTTCTTTGACTATGTCTGAAATAATTTGTTCTACTAATTGTTTTATTTGTTTTTTTACTATTTCAAATAATTTTTCAACAAAAACAGACGTAACTCTTTGCATAAAATTTACAACAAACTTTTTAAAAGTTTTTGCAAAGTTTACTAAATCGTCAAATAGTACATCTATTTGGTTGGCAAATTGACTATTAATTGCTTTAATCATTATCATAAAACCTAACATTACTTTAGGTGTTAAAATTGTTTTGAAAACGATTTTTGGTAGTTGTTTTATTAAACTAGTATCTAATGATGCTTTTAAATTTATATCTAAACCTAAACCTGGTACTAAGTTTTTCCAATTAGGATCATTTACCATTTCTTTTATAGCATCCTGAACCCTTTCTATTTTTTTTGATCCGACCTTTTCTGTTATAATTTCATCTAAAGAATCTCTCGTTGATTTTGGATTAAGTGGAAGTTTTACTGTTCCACAATCTTCAAACTCAACAACACCACTAGTAATATCATCAACTCGGGTTTCTATGTTTCTCAACTCTTGATTTGAAATTTCAAAAAATGAGTCGTCTATATAATCTTGTTCACTTAATTTTGCGGTTCCCGCCACATCTATTTTTTTTGCAGGATCTGTACATATACCCATAATTCGTTTAAGTATTAAATCAAACTTGTTTTGTTCTCTCAATTCGTCAGTACTTAAACCAATACTAAAATCAAAAGAACCGCTAAGCGAATTCATTAATTCTGCAGATAATACATCAAATTCTAAAATATCTATACTACCGTAGTAGTCGTTCAAAAAATCAGAGACATTTGTTGCATTATTAATTTGTGGCTTTAACGTTACTTTGAAAAAGTCTCCAAAATTTGTTGGGTTAACGGCCGGATATGATTGAACATATTCAATATCAAATAAGTCTTGACCTGATGCTCCGATGTAACCACTACCAAATTGCGTTTGATAGGATTGACCTAAATTTTGAAGTCTTTCATATAAAGATCTATTAACTGAATTAGGTATTACACCAACAGTTGTTGTATTTGTTTCGTAAAAATATTTTGCATTTTGATCGTCTGGAGAATATTTTAACTTTTTAAATAAATCAACTTGGCTTACTTTTATGTAAATGGGTTGATTTAATTTATCTTCATATGATTGTTCTTCAGAACAACCTATTGTTGAAATAACCTCTTCTATTAGTATTTGATTTAATTGGTTTTTGGTGGATTCCGCAGCCTCTAAAAAAATCTTTGTTATGGCATCTAACGATTTATTTCCTGTCTTTGGTAATGATTGTTTAAATAAATCTAAAAGTTGTTCTAATTGATTTTTAACGTCACTTTTAATTTGATTTTTTATATTATTTGTGCCACTTTGTAATTCGTTTAATTGTTTTACAACATCACTTTTTTTGTTTTCAAATGTATTACTAAGTTTTTGTTTCTTTGTTAGTAATTCATTTTTTTTATTTTCTACAGTGGTTCTGTAAGCGCTAATTTTATTTTTAGCCTTTTCATAATCATTATTTAAATCAAGACCCATTATAGTTCAAATTTAGTGTTGTTATTATTTACGTCTTTATCTATCAACATTTTTAAAGTTTCATCATCCATATCTGTTAGTGTAAAAGACTCTTCTTTACCTCCTTTAGATTTTTCCCATAGTGTTGACTGTAGTTTGGATAGTGATAATTTTTTTTCGGTTGTCTCGTTAATTATTTTTTGTTGTTTTTCAATTACGGGGCCAATTAATGTCATATCTTCAGGGTCTTTTAGCATTGATAACATTTTGTTTTGAATTCTAATTGCCGTCGACCTCTGTTCAACAAGTTCGTTATATATTTCTTGCATAAGACTTAAAACCGAATCTTTAGATAAATTTATCTCTTTTTTTCTTGTTCTATTCATATAAATAAATATTAACTCATTCGTTATGTATTTTTTTCAAAGTCTCAATATATAATACTTTATATTTTTTTAAAAATAATCTTATTTCTTTAGTACTCATATTTGTCATTTCGCGCAAAGTAAGTAATACAATATTTTTATTAAACTTATTATTGTCGTTACCAATAAAAATATTACCGTAGTTGTCGAAGAGTTCTATCAAAGCCACACCTAATCGATGTTCATTATCTTGTAGATTTTTTTGATCAACATAATCTTTAAGTTTACTTAGAAAAACGTCTATTATTTTTTCCGCAGATATGCTTTCATTTTCTATATAATATATCATGTCAGGTCTATTTTCTAAACTTTGTGATATATCTTCATAAGAAATTTTTCTATTTGTATCTTTTTGGTCTTTTAATATTTGACCCATTAAATAATTTTTACAAATTGTACCAAAATATGAATACGCCTTTTTGTTTTTTGCTGGTTTAAATTTGTCCACTTTAGTCATTAGAAAAGAATGTGTGTCACTATGTAAATCACCATAATCCATATCTTTTCTGTAAAGCTTATACCTTCTAATTATGGACTCAATCATTTTATCTAGAGGATACCTAAGAAATTCATTATAAATTTTTTCTTTTTCTTCTTTGGTTTCTGCCGTAATGTATTTTTTTACCGCTTCCTCTTCACGTATGTCAAAATATACGTTTGATTTTGGTTTTTTTAGTCCCTTATTCTCTTCATCTATTTTTGTTTTTTCATTTTCTAATAACATTACATTTCAGGAACAAACTTTATGTTTCTATCTGCTGTAAAGAAATGTTCTTTTTTTGCCGAATCAATCCAAAATTGTACCTCTTTGTCTGAAATTTTTTGATCTCCATTTTTGTAATTCCAAAATATTGATCCCTCCCTTAGATTCATGTGTTTATAACCAATTCTAGGAATAGTCATGACTTTGTTAGAGTTATATGTTAATCTCAATAAAAATTCATAAACAAATGTTAATTTAAAAGATTTTTTTAATCCCCCAATTTCTTCAAAGGTTGATTTTTTTACAACCATCCCACTTGATTGGAAGTTTTGATAAGATAGTAACATTTCATTAGAAAGATATCCTATTTCATTAGTAAAACTAGCGGCAAATGTTGCCTCATTAGTAAACCCGACAAACATACCTTTTTCGTCTATATCAACGACTAAAGGTAAAAAACCATCAACATCTTTGTACGCTTCAGAAAATCTAGCAACATTTTTAAACCATATTGTTGAGTATTCGTCATCAAATTCTAATATACTAACCCACTTGCTTTTAGCATTTTTAACACCAATATTTACTTGTGATGCAAAATCAAAATCAGAATCATTTTGTATTAAATTTACAGTTAATCCACTATAATCATAATTTTCAATTTTATTTTTTAAAGAATCTTCACCACTATGAACAATCACTAGTTCATTTATATCAACTTGTTGTATTAACAAGGATTTAATACACCTATCAAACAATTCATCGAAACCCCTTTGTTTAGACGAATGTAAAGGTAAAATTACTGAAACATCAAATTTTTGTTTTTCCATTTTTAATTAATTTTCTTCTGTTATTTTTATTTTTTCCAACTGAGCAGAAAACATATCGGTCCTTACTTTAAAATATTCTGAAAATATTTCTAAAACTTTATTTTTAAACTTATCATAATCTGAATATTCAGAGGCCGTTTTTTGCATATTATCATAAAGTGTTTCAGAAATATTATCCTCCAACCAATTTTGAGTATAGTTTGCAATTATATCTACAATCTCATTTTCTTGATATGTCCAAATTCCATTATCTTCTGTCATCCACGAAGGTTTCATGTTAGGGACTTTACCAATTACCGGTGTGTTTGATTTCATAGATTCAATCGGAAATGTACCAAAACCGGACTCACTATCTACCCATACCGAAACATACGATTCTTTCAAAAATTTAGCAAAATCTTCTACTTTGATTCCTCTCATATCTCTAAACGTAATCCATCTATATTGTGGATATTTTAAATAAAAAGTTTTAATTACTTTTGAGGTTGATCTAGGGTCTCTTGTGTGTATTGAAATTATAGGTTTAGATGGTTTTTCTTTTTTTGAAAAGTTTTGATCAATAACCGGTTCTATGATATCAACAGTAACATTTTTTATTACTTCATTTATATATTTTTTTTGTGTTTCTGAAGTTGTGATTGATTTAAGAAACCCGTAGTTTGCCCAAGTAAAACCTGGTGGTAGTGTCTCTAACATATAATCATATGATTGGCATAAAACAATTTTACCACAAGGGAAATTTTTTAATTGTTCCATTACATGTGCGTAAAGTTCAGGAATAATTATAAAATCTTCAGGAGATATTCCAAGATTTTGATTTTCTATTGGTTGATGTTCTATTTTCATATATTCTTCACCCATCCATTCAGATACTCCGGAATAGTCTTTAGTTTCGTGGATTATTATAACATTATACCCATCGTTTTTTAATGTTAATGCGATGTCATAGATATATTTTATACCAGCCTTTGGGTTACCTTTTGTGTCTTGTACTAAAAAATAAATTCTTGATTTTTTGTTTTTTAGATTTTCTAAAGACAATTCTAATTTTTGTATTTTTTCTAATTCCATTTTATAATTTTTTTAGGATATTGTTTATTAAAAGTGTATTAAATGCTATTTTAAAAGGTATGGTTAAGTCTTTTGCCGCATGTAAGCCAAGACTCTCATCTAATTCTTCACGTTCCGTTAATATCACATCTATCAAACCTTTAAAAGTTTCGTATCTAGTAACGCTTATTTGTTGTTCAGGTACTTCGGTTTCTCCCGACGTAGATAATGGTAATACTGAGTTTTCATAACTAACTTGTCTCTCTAACTCATTAATGTCTAAATAATAATTTTCACCAAGGAATGTTAACATTATATTATTTTTTTTATTATGTCACTAAACTCTTTCAAGTTATATATTTCATAGTCTGTGACAATATTTTTATTATATGTTGTGTTATATTTAACAACAACTTTATCTTTTGGTTTATTCAATAATAAGTTAGGATTTGCAGTAAGTAAAACGTCCACCTCATCCCAAAGTGTATTAATTGTTACATTTGAATAAAATTTTATTTTTTCTAATAAACAACCAAATTTAGACAGGAAAAAAAGAGACGCTGGTTTTGATTTACCCATCTCATCAGAAACAATAATAAGTTCATTACTATCTCTTAATTCTAAATACAAATCATTAAGAACATTAAAAGTAAATGTCTCAGTAGATCCCGCATGACCAAAAATTTGCATAGCAAAATCTTCATACATAAATTCGTATAATTCATTTTCATCAATAAATTTGAAATGATTTATTAAATTTAATGTTGTAACATCATTTAAAATTTTATATTCAAACTCTTCAGGTGATGATAACTCTTTGGTATTTCCCGATATGTCTAACTCAAAAGTTTTACTATCGTCATTTTTTTCTTCAATCATATGTTTTTCATATAATTGAGTAAATTTACTAATAGTGTCTCTTAATACTCCGTTAATTTCAATCCCTATTCTCTTCATACTTTTTTAATAATTTACTAATAAGCGGATTTCTAACCACATCACCGTCACCAAATTCAAAAACACCAACATCAGAAACATCATTAAACTTCTTAATTGCATCATAAAGACCTGATTGTTTTTTGTCTCTATAACGGTCAGTTTGTTCAATATCTCCCGATATAAAGAATTTACTATTGAAACCTATTCTTGTCAATAGTAATTTCATTTGATTTGGACTTGAGTTTTGGGCTTCCTCAAATATTAAAATTGTATTATCTATATTCATCCCTCTCATATATGCTAACGCAAAAACCTCTATCACCTCAGCATCTTTTAATCTTTCGCGAGCATCTTTACCTATAATTTTATTTAATAGATAGTAAGATGGAAAAATATAAGGATCTAATTTTTCTTCTAAGTTACCAGGTAAAGAACCTAACTTTTCTTCTGCTTCAACCGCTGGTCTAACAATAACTAATTTCTCATAAGAATTATTTGGGTCCATTAGTAAATCAACCGCAGCTTTCATAGCGATATAAGATTTACCAACACCCGCTGGACCTGAACAAATTGTTATTTGATTGTTTCTTAAAAGATTATAATAATGTTCTTGACTTTCAGTGAGGAATTTGTTTTTATTTTTTTTCTTTATTACCGAATTAATAAAGTCTTTTTTAGAAAAAGGTTTGGATTCTTGATCCTCGGTTGGTGGGTGTTTTTTTCTTGTCATATTATTTTCTTATAATATTATAATGGTTTTCAAAATATTCAATAGTTTCTTTTAGACCTTCGTAAAGTGGTGTAAATTTAAAATTGGGTAAATATTTTTTTATTTTTGAGTTGTCGCTAGGTTTTCTGTATTGTCCATCAGGTTTTTTATCGTCCCATATTACATTACCTTTAAAATTCATTAATTCTATAATTATATCAACAACTTCTTTTATAGATATTTCATCAGATGTTGAAAATATAATTGGTTCGTCTTCTTCGTAATTTTCTAAAACCCACTCTGTTAATTTTGCAACGTCTTTACTAAAAATAAATTCTCTTAATGGTGATCCCGTACCCCATATTGTAAAATCGGTTTTATTTTCTCTGGCTAAATAACATTTATGTATAAGTGAAGGTATCACATGACCATTTTCTATGTTGTAATTGTCGTTAGGTCCATAAATGTTTGTTGGTATTACCGATGTATAATTAACTCCGTATTGTTCTCTATAAGACCTTATTTGTATATCTGTCATTCTTTTTGCATACGCATATGCGTCATTTGAAAAGTGAGGAGGTCCTAAATGTATTTTTGATTCTGTTAATGGATAATTTACATGATTTGGGAAAACACAAGTGGACAAAAAAGCAACTAATTTTTTAACACCAAAACGTCTGGCCGATTCAATAACATTTGTATTGATCATTATGTTGTCGTAAAAAAACTCCCCCTTAAAATTCATATTACTACCAACACCACCAACTTTAGCGGCACAATGAATAACACCATCAAAAATATTATTTTTAAAAAACTCATTAACTTGACTTGTGTTTCTAAAATCAACATCAATTGATGTCGGCTTGACGTATTTTTTTTGTGCAAATTCAGTTCCTACTAAACCGTAACCGCCGGTTACCAATATTTTATTTTCCATAATAGTTTAACCAATATCCTATCATTTCATCTATCATAGTTTCAAAAGTGTAAGAAGGTTGCCATAATAATTCTTTTCTTATTTTTGAAGAATCTCCTTTTAAATTTTCTAATTCTTCAGGTCTAAAATGTTTTTCATCAACAACAATATAATCTAAATAATTTAAACCTAACGAACTAAATGTATATTCACACAAATCTTTAACTGAATGAGATACTCCTGTTGAACAAACATAGTCGTCAGGATTATCTGATTGTAACATCAACCACATTGCTTTAACATAATCCTTAGCATGCCCCCAATCTCTAGTGGCTGATAAATTACCAATATGTAATTTATCCTGTAAACCTAAACTAATCCTTACCGCAGCCTTTACAACTTTATTAGTTACAAAGTTGGTTCCTCGTCTTGGTGACTCATGATTAAAAAGTATTCCATTCCATATTTTCATACCATATGAGTTTCTGTAATTTCTACAAATGTTATATGAAAAAACTTTAGCGCAACCATATGGAGATACAGGATTCATAGGTGTTGTCTCTCTTTGGTAACCATCTTTGTCTATTGAATTACCAAACATTTCTGAAGAGGATGCCTGATAAATTTTTGAATGGGAAGATACCATTCTGACTGCCTCTAGTAAGTTTAGTACTCCCAATCCTGTTGCATTTGCGGTATAAATAGGTTGATCAAAAGAAATCCTAACGTGAGACTGAGCCGCTAAATTATATACTTCATCGGGTTGTACTTTTTGTAATACTCTAATCAAAGACGCCATATCGGTTAAATCTGCGTATTCCAAATTAATTTTATTTTGATCCCTCAAATGGTTTATTCTACTAGATTGTGTTTCTGAAACAGAATTTCTTTTTACCGTACCCCAAACCTCATATCCTTTGTCAACTAAAAGTTCCGCTAAATACGAACCATCTTGACCATTAATTCCTGTTATAAGTGCCTTCATAATCTAATTAAATATAATTTTTTTTTTATTTATTTCAAACTGAAAATATAATTATATTCAATTTTTTTGTGTAGGACATATCCTCTATCTTCCATAAAAGAAACGTATAATGGATTATGTTCATAGTTTTCTAATAATATTACTTTTGGTTTGTATTTTTTTAAATTTAAACCTTCTATTACTTCCATTTCAGAGCCTTCAACATCCACAGAAACAAAATCAAAATTCTGAACATCAAGTTTATCTAGAAGAGTATCCAATTTTATTACTTCTACCTCAATTTTTTCTATGTTCTCAGTATTTATCGGATATTTAACATCAAGTCCCGAGTAACTTATACCATTAATATCTTCTGCCCAATGTGTAGAAACAATATTAAAAATACTTTTTCCTTCAAAATTAGAACACGCCAATTGATGTATTTCATTTCCTTCATTTAGGTGTTGTTTTACAAATTTTGGGTTTGGCTCAACACATATACAACGCCAACCAGATTCTCTAAAATGTTTAGACATACTGTAAAATGTAGTTGGTCCTGCACCAACCTCTATCATAATACCTTTATAGTTTTCAGAATTAAAAAAAGTTTCTTTTATATACTTATCAGTATCAAATTCACCATAAAAATTAACCATCTTATTTACTTATTATTTTAAATTTAGGACAAGGAACAATAAATTTACCACCATTTGTTAAAAATTCATTTTCCCTTTCAATAAATTCATTTATGAAGTGCCAAGGCAACACTAACAAATAGTCAGGATTTGCCTTTCTCATTTCGTCTTCGGAATAAATAGGTATATTTGTGCCGACAGTTTTTAACCCAAACTTGTAAATACTTCTTTCGGCAATACCATCGATTAAACTATCATCAAGATTAAAATATTGTAACAAGGTATTACCTTTAGTTGACGCACCATAGCCCCAAATTTTTTTACCTTTATTTTTTTCTTCTTTTATAAAATTTACAGTTTCTTCTTTTAATTGGTTTATTTTTTCATAAAAATTAAACCATGTTTCTTGATCATCAAGTTTTAATTTTTTTTCATACTCTAGCAAAGATTCTATTCTGAAATTACAAACGTCCCTATATGGCTGGGTTCCAAATTTACTTGTATCGGATTCTTTTTTCATACAATACACTCTAAAAGAACCTCCGTTTGTGTCATTTAGCTGAGTGTCGACAATCATCATTCCATTTTCCTCTAACATTTTTTTTAGGTTAAATAGAGAATAATAATATATATGTTCATGACAAATATTATCAAAAGCTAATTGTTCTAACATGAGAGGAGTGTATGATAACTGTAAAACCCACAAACCATCTTTATCTAAAATTTTACAAACGTCCTTTATAAATTTTTCAGGATTTTCTAAATCATAAAACATTGCAATAGTAGTCACAACTTTTGCTTTTAAATTACCAAATTTACTTTTTTCGTAAACCTCTGAGCTAAAATAATCTTGAATAATTAAGTTAGCCACTTTTTCAGATTCATGTTTAAAACTATCGTCAACAGGATCTATACCTATCTTTATTAAATTATTAGGAACGTATCCAAGTAACGTTCCGTCATTACAGGCAATATCTATCCAAACATCGTTTTCTTTTAATTTTAAAACGTTTTTTACTGAGTCTACAATTGAAGATAACTCCAACTTCATGGTATTGTTAATACCTGATCTGTACCAATATTTTCCGTACATAGTTTCTAAAGGTGCTGACTTTTCTAACCTTACTGTACCATTATTTTCATTTAACAATAACTTCATTTCAACTTTTCCTCCTCTTGGGGTTTCTCCGTCTTTTAAAAAGTCAGAAACAAACAAATCACCCAAACTAAACAACTCTTTCATAATTTTCTATCATATTTTTAATTAATTTATTTAAATCTGTTTTTGGTTTCCAATATAAATCTTTATAAATATTAGTGGTGTCAGCAACCATAGAATACTCTAATTTTTTTCTATCTAATTTTTCGTCAAAACAAACATATAAAGTATAATCTAAATCTAAATAGTCAAAAACAATTTTGACAAAATTCTCCAACTTTACCAAATCACCGGTACCTATAACGTAATCTTTTGGTGTTTGGTTCTGCATCATTAAATATGTTGCCTCCATATAGTCTCTTGCGTATCCTATATCTTTTTTTATTGATAAGTTTCCTAAAAATAATTTTTTTCTTATTCCTTTTTTTATTTCTATCGCCCCTTCTACAACTTTTTGAGTAAAAAAGTCTTTTCCTCTTCTTTCTGATTCGTGATTAAAAAAAATACCAGAACAAGCAAATATATTATATTCATCTCGATATAATTTTATAATTTGATCTACGAAATTTTTAGCAACTCCATAAGGTGTTTGAGGATTTTTTGTTGAGTTTTCGTTTTTGATTATCTGATCGTTATTTTCAAAAATTAAACATGACGATGATTGAAAAAATTTTGTTTCTTTTTTTACATCCACAATTAATTTTAAAAAATTACAGGGAATTTTTATAGTGTTATCAATAAGAATATCTAGATTTTGGAATGGTTTAAAAATATTTGTAATTCCTGTAAAATTATAAATTTCATCTGGATTTATTTTTAAAAATAAATCTCTACACTCTTCAAAATTAAGTAGATCTATTTCATGGAGATTAATCCAAGGAAATTTCTGTTTTATTTTATATTTTTTTTCCTCTTCGATATTTTTTCTTAAAACACCATGTACTTCATAACCTTCACTATTCAAAAGCTCTGATAAAAAATAACCGTCTTGACCTAACACCCCTAATATTAAAGATTTTTTCATATACCTAAAAAAAATTTTGAAAATTTTTGGAACAATTTTCGTATGATACCATCCATGAAAAATTATTATGATAATTTTCTTCACCAATATAGTGCTTACCGTCTATTGTTGGACTTACATTTAGTAACCTTTTTTTATCTAAAGAATGGGCAATAACAAATGGAGAAGATTGATTCCCAACAAAAATATTACATGAATTAATTATTTCAAAATGTTCCCATAAACTTGTAACTTGATAAAACGGTAAATTTATATTAAAATTTTTGTGTTCGTTCTCATCGCTAGATACAAATATACAGTCGTTAGATTTCAAAATCTCGCCCCAAGGAAAAGACGGGTTGTTTCTTTCTTTAATTAAACTACAATGTATTACAACTTTGTTATTAAAATTTGGGTTTATGTTGTCAAAATTTAACCAAGATCCTTTTTTATAATTTAAAACAGAATAGCTATGTTTTAGAATATTTGTCCAACAGTCATTAAATAATAATTTAGAATTTCTCCAAGTGTTTAAATTTATGTAGTCATCAATTGGTTTTTCTAAAATTGAAAATTTCTCTATAAAATTTTGATTTAATATTATTGGTTCTAAATCTTCGTATGTTTTTTTTAATCCCTTAGAAAAAAAATCTCCTCCGTATTCTTTTTTGTCTGTAATGTATAACGTGTGTTTACCTGGTGTATTATATATAACCCAAAGACTGTGTAAAAAATCACCTAATTTTCCACCACCTATAAAATTCATAATTTTCCATACATTTTTGTATCTCCTTGACTATACAGT
>Ga0315903_10007856_pt1 | contig 13271 bp, 17 predicted proteins | sample LakEriMetagenome_7_FD_203524 | JGI IMG/M metagenome (GOLD analysis project Ga0315903, IMG submission 203524) | Freshwater fungal communities from buoy surface, Lake Erie, Ohio, United States - Buoy 2 MA119 | ecosystem: Environmental > Aquatic > Freshwater > Lake | place: USA: Lake Erie, Ohio...
ACTAGTACCTGAAGAACCAGAAGAACCGGCACTTCCACTAGTACCTGAAGAACCAGAAGAACCGGCACTTCCACTAGTACCTGAAGAACCAGAAGAACCAGAATCGATACCGCCACCACCCGTGACTGTAACATTAACTGTATCACCTGACATGCTTACAGTTACACCTGTACCAACAAAGTTTAATCCTGTCGCATTTGTTGCGATTAAACTACCCTCATCATAGATGTTATTTAATGAACTTGCACCTGAAGAACCAGAACTACCACTAGAACCTGATGTACCAGCACTACCTGAAGAACCTGATGTACCACTAGTACCCGATGTTGTAGATGTAAAAGAGGATCCATTAATTACTAATGACCCTGTAATTCTTAAACTTCCTGTAAAAATATGTAAATCGTCTAAACCATTACCAAAATTAGATGATCCACTTACATTATATGCGGTTATATTTGTTATTGATGAACTGACAATATAATTTTGCGATATAATAGACCCACTAACAGTTAAATTCCCTAATATAGACTGACTACCAGTAAATGTATGTGAACCACTATCGACCAATACTTGTCTAAGATTATTAAGTGATAACTTGTATGTTCCGGTATCCGTGTCATATACCGTATATCCGGTAAGACTTGGATTTGTAACTCCTGTTAAATCGTGTATGAATTTGTTTGTTGCCATTTACATAAATATTTTATCCGTTATAAATTAATTGAGACCCATCGTCAGTTAGTAATATTCCTCCGTCATTTTGAACCATGTGACCAGCATTATATGGATAAAGATCATTATCCACACATTCATCCACACATTCGTTAATAAGATAGTCCGGTTTTGTTGAGACATTATAATGGTGCCAAACCTCAGGAAATGTTAACGGTTCTTCAAAATATTTAACTCGTTTTATATTAAACTCAGTTGTCCCCGTATGTAAATTTTCTGAACCTCCCGTACCTCCACCCCATAATTGAACAATTGGGTTTTCATATTCTCTCGGTATAATCTCCTCCCAATTCTCAAGTTTATATATTGGCCTACCATTTAAATAAATTTTTAAAGTACCAAATCTTTTACTTCTTTCAGAATTCCATTTATTATTTAATTCATATATATAATACGTTTCTTCGGCATCACCAACTAATACATCCATTGGGTTTAAAACGGTAAAATCTGAAACCAAATCATTTAACCCACCCTCATTCTCCAAATCACACTCACCATATAAGTCTAGATTTCTATCAAATGTTATTGTTATATTAAAATCTTCGGAAGTTCCTCCCGTACACATAACGGGAGTCTGTCCAGATGATATGTAAGTCATCTCGGAATATCCGTCTTCAGTATCACAATAACCCGAATATCGTATTGATTCCCATTTAATTCTACCATCAGAAGTGAAAGAAAAAGATAGATTATTATCTATGTAATATGCGGGAATGGTTTCATCCTTGATACCCCAATAATAAAAAGTACTACCACTTGACCATGGTAAATCTTCTCTATTGAATACGAAATCCGCGGTCCAACCTTCTTCTGTTCTTTTTCTTACCTTAAAATTACATGTATATGCGGTATACACAACATCAATTTCGATTTCCCATGGTTTTATTGTGTTTAATGTTGTACCTGTTATACAACTTGAACTGAGGGTTAATCCTGTAAAATTGATTTCGTTATCAAAATCTAAAACTAAACCATCGTAATCGTACTCTGTTTTTCCTATTTCATAGTCATATAATTCCGAGGTATCTAACCTCAAATCCAATCTATACCCATAAAATTTTAAAATATTTTGACTACTCATGTTTATATAAATATCTTTCATAAGATTTGATATTTATATAAAAAGTCTATTTACATGAATAATTTTATAAAGGGTATTATTGAGGAAAAATTCGTCACCAAAAAACAACAAAGATATTTCTACGCTAAGGCGAATGATAAAGATTTACCCAAAAAAGAAAGAAATAAGTGGGGTAAATGGGCTAAAGAATTCTCAAGTAAGACGGATTTTGAAAATTTACCAGACGAAGTGGAAATGGAAGTTGATGAAATTGTAGATGAAAAAGGTAATATAAAAAGAGGAAAAAGAAGAGGAGACGCCAAATCTAAAGGAATCACACAAAGAAAAACAACTGACCAAGTTGTTAAAGCTGGTGCCGGTTCTATGGGAATTCATGGTGTTCATGGTACACACACATCTTTAAGATATTGGGCAGAATCTGACATGAGTAAAGCATTAGGTTATGATGATACATTGGGGTCCGATGTTAATTATGATACCGCAAAAAAACACTTTAAAGATGAATTGGGTTTAAGTGATGATGAGGTTAGAGACAGACTGAACCAAATGGGTTATGATGAGGACTTGGAGAATGATAAGGTTAGATTAGTTGAGAACCCAAAAAAATTCATGGAAGATTATGTCGAAAGTGTTTTGAATAAAAAAACTAGTGATAGTGAACTTGTTAAGGGTAAGGATACAGAAATGAAAGAAGTTAGTCCAATAATTAAAAGACAAATTAATTCCTTAAAAAATAGTATGGAAAGTCACGGACTTTCAGTTGAGGATGTTTTAGAATACTTAAAAAATAATGAATAAAGATTTAAAAAATAGATTTTTTGACATACCACAAAATGTTTTAGACCAAATAAACTCTTCTTTACAGAATTTAAATGGTCAACATGTCCATGGTGTGAATCGAGCTAAAAAACTTTTGAATGATAAAAAAGTTAAATACGGACAATTAAAAAGAATTATCCACGACATAAAAAACTTAGATAAGAAAAAAGATATTGTAAAATATAATTTATTCGGTGGAATGAGAATGGAAGAATGGGCAAAACAATACTTACAAGGTGAAAGAGACTTAATTAGTGATAAAAAAGATTCAAGAAAACGAGCAGATGATATTGGATCTATAACAGGGGAAAGAAAAAATAGTCATCTTAGTAAACATAAAAAAAGTTTTAGTTTTAAAATCCCAACTAATTTAATTAAAAGTAATTCACATAAATCATCCATATCACCAATAAAATTTTCTGGTCTGTTTGAACAAATAGACAGAATTAAAAAATTAATGTAATGGCAACACAATTAGAAACATTAGCAACACAATTTAGAAAAGAACACATCGCGAGAAATGGTTATACTATGAACGGAGAATATAGTTCGAATAATAGAAACGCATTATCTGATGGAGATGAGAAAGGAAAGGGTGAAAATGATGGTAAAATTGGGTCAAGCGTTGATATTCAGAATAGAATCGACAATCTAACAAGAAATCGTTACAATACCAATAATGGTTATTCATATGCAAATAGGGATGCCATATCTGATGGTGACGAAAGAGGAAAGGGTGAAAATGGAAATTCAATTGGTTCATCTGTTGATATTAAATTAAGAAAAGAACACATCGCAAGAAACCAATACAATCAAAATACAGGATATGGTGTAACAAATAGAAATGCAATATCTGATGGAGATGAGAAAGGAAAAGGAGAAAATGATGGTAAAATTGGTTCGAGTATTGACATTCAAAACAGAATTGATAATATTGGTAGGAATAGATACAACTTAAATAATGGTTATTCATATGCAAATAGGGATGCAATATCCGATGGTGATGAAAGAGGTAAAGGTGAGAATAATGGACAAGTTGGTTCATTGACAGATATTAAGACAAGAACCGATGTAGTTGCTCGAAATAAATATAACACACAAAAAGGTTATCCCGATTTCTAATGAATTTAAATAATATCATATTAGACATATTAACTGAGCAACCCGCAATACTTAGAACTACCGCAACTAAACCAATTGTTGACGCTATTAAAAATAGACGTAAAATAACATTTGATTATTATGGTCCAAGAAAACCAAAAAAAGATAGTGTTAGACCAGGTAAAAGAATTAAAGTTGAGCCAGTTGCTTTAGGATTAAGTAAAAAAGGTAATTTAATCATTAGGGCGTGGGTTCAACCACCATCTGTATCAAAAAAAGGATTTGAAAAAGGAAATTGGAGAACATTTATATTATCGAGAGCGAGAAACGTTGAAGTTACCGATGAAATATTTAACCAAAAAAGACCGGGTTATAAAGAAGGTGATGATAAATCAATGACCACTACATACGTAACACCTGATTGGGCAAGTACACCTAAAATAAAGAAAGTTACAAAACCTACAGTAAAACAGGTTGAACCTACAGTAAAACAAGTTAAAAAACCAGAATCTACAGTAAAACAGGTTGAACCGAAACCCGAGGAATTACCTCAACCAAAACCAAAGGAAAAACCAGAACCTCCCGATACCCAAAAAGAACCTACCCCTCAAGTCACCCCCCAAGTCACCCCACAGGTCGAACCGAAACCTGAGGAATTACCTCAACCAAAACCAGACGAAAAGCCAGAGGAAAATCCTGAAGATGATGATAAAAACCTACAGGAGTCAATTAAAAAAATTAAAAGTTTAATGTATTATTAAAAAACATTATTATTATATAAAATATTTATCAATATGTCACAAGGCCAAGGAGTAATATCATCAAATGATTTAATGCATAGACTTGTTCAAGCAAAAAAAGTAATGAATAAGGTGGATAGTGGGAACTATGAAAAAGGAAATGTTAACGAAGCTATGATAATGTCATCACCCGAAGATTTGATGAATTCACAACAACAAGTAACTCAACCAACACAAGTCGCCCCAAGTCAAATGAATTTCGATAAAATACAACAATCAAAATTGCCTGATGCAATAAAGAAAGCAATGATAGAAAATCCAATACCACAAATCTCATTGAATGATTCTTTAGATATGAATTTCATAAAAGGCGCTAAAAGATTAATGGAACAAGAAGGTGTCCAAACTAAAAAATCACAACCACAACAAAAACAACAAGTTAGTTCAGGTGTAAATATTGATATGAACGCCATTGCCGTTTTAATTGAAAATACCGTAAGAAAGGTTATGGACGAAAAACTTAATCAAATACTAACAGCACAACAAACTCAAACTATTAATGAGAACTTAGTTCTTAAAGTTGGAGACTCAGTATTCAAAGGAAAAATTACAGGAGTAAATAAATCCAAGTAAGTTTTGTTTTTTCAAAATTTTTATTTATTATTTAGACATATAATATAAGATAATGTCTAAAATAAGAATATTAGCAATTCCACCAGACACACATGGTGTCGGTAAGTACAGAATTTTAGATCCATACAAATATATCGGTGATAATCATTCTAATGAAATACACGTAGATATTGCGTTTAAAGTGGAGGATGATGATGAGATTTTTAAAAATTATGATGTTGTAGTTTTTCATTCATTTATTCATCAAACACAACATGAAACAAATATCAAAAGAATTAATTGGTTAAAATCTAACGGTATTAAAGTTGTCATGGATATTGATGATATGTGGACGGTAGATCAACGACATCCCATGTATCATCAAATCAAGGAAAATAAAATCGCAGAGAAAAAAGTTGAGATGTTAAGGTTGGCAGATTATGTCACAACAACAACACCAATTTTTGCGGATACAATTAAAGAAAGAATTGGATTAAAAAATGTTTTTATTTTTCCAAATGCGGTTGATGAAAATGAATCACAATTTCAATCAAATCCGATAGAATCGGAACTTGTACGTTTCGGATGGTTAGGTGGTTCTTCACATTTACATGATTTAGAATTACTTGAAAAAGGAATTTCCTCAACACATAGTTCATATAAAGATAAAGTTCAATTTGTATTATGTGGGTTTGATCTTAGAGGTACAGTAACCGAAATTAACAAAGAAACTGGTCAGATTAATAGAAGAGATATCAGACCAATGGAAACTGTTTGGTATAAATATGAAAACATGTTTACCGACAAGTATCAAGTATTGGATGAGGATTATAGAAATTATCTTTTGTCCTTTGTAAATTCTCCTTATGGTGGTAATGATTTAACTAAACCATATGTGAGAAGGTGGACAAAAGATGTTAACTCTTACGCAACAAATTACAATTATTTTGATGTATCTTTAGCACCACTAGTTGAATCTGTGTTTAACGATAATAAATCACAATTAAAAGTCATTGAGGCGGGATTCCATAAAAAGGCATTAATTGCCAGTGAAACCAAACCTTATACCTTGGATTTAGTATCGGCATTAGAAGAAGGTAAATTTAATAGTAAGGGAAACGCTTTATTGGTTTCACCAAACAAGAACCACAAACAATGGAGTCAACATATGAAGAAATTAATGGATAACCCAAATATGATTGAAGATTTGGGTAATCGACTATATGAAACAGTAAAAGACAAATATTCATTAAGAAATGTTTCAAAAGACAGAATTCAATTTTTCAATTCAATTATAAACAAATAAAAATTTAAAAACATGCATTACTTAGTTACAATTGGTTACGAAACCGAACAAATGGATAGAAATGGAAATCCAAGACTTCAAAAATTGAAGTATATTGTTGAGGCCGAATCTGTTGAAGAGGCGACAATCGTTGCGTCAAAATATAGAGCCGGAGACATGAGGTCAAGTGAAAGTATTTCAATTGCCAAAATGGGAATCGAATGTGTTATTGATAGTAAAAATACACCTGAATATTACAAATAAATCATATGGAATTTCACAATAGAGATATACAAATTTTAAGACAGTCCCAAAGTAAAATGGCTTTAGAATATCTCACAAGTAGGGGAATTAAAGTTAGTGTTGAAGAACTACAAAGGGTTACTGATGTTTTTGTAGAATGTTGTCTTCGTCCCGCTGATGACGATTTAAAGGAGAGAATAAAAAAATTGGATAAGTGGTTAACTGATAAAAAAAATAGTTAAGATGGAAAAAAAAGAAATTGAGGATTATATAAGTAAGTTACAAAAATTAGAAAAAGAATTAACTGATGATGATGATGATTCTGAAGATATTGAATATCTATCAGAGTTGGATGGTTTATTGGCGAATTTACATAGTGACATTTTAAATGGTTATAATAAATCAAATTCAGAAATGGTTGTTAAGGTAAAAAAAATGGTTCCAGAAGCAACAATTCCATCATATTCAAAGGATGGTGATGCCGGTATGGATTTAACCGCCGTTTCTGTTGAACATACACCTGATTATATAAGTTATAAAACGGGTCTTTCATTTGAAATTCCTACAGGATATGTTGGTTTATTATTTCCGAGAAGTAGTAATTCAAAAAAAGATTTATTGTTAACTAATTCGGTTGGTGTTTTAGATAGTGGATATAGAGGTGAGGTGGAATTTAGGTTTAAACCCATTTTAGGTGGTGTATCCATATATGGTGTGGGAGATAGAGTTGGTCAAATAATGATTTTACCGTACCCTAAAATAAAAATGGTAGAATCCACAGAACTTTCAAATAGTGAAAGAGGGAGTGGTGGATTCGGTAGTACTGGATTGTAGTATATTTATTGGAAATAACATTATTTAAAAACATTTACTTTGTTAAAATCAAAAGCTAGAGTTACGGAAGAAAAGAGGACCACACATAAACAAAGAATTAGAGAAATCATAAAAAAACCAAAAGAAAAGTTTTTAACTCAATCCCAAGAAGAATATTGGAAAATATTGGGTGAAAATCAAATTACATTATGTTTTGGTCCTGCGGGTGTTGGTAAATCATATATCGCAATGAAAAGAGCGGTTGATTTACTTTGGGATGATACCAACAAATATGAGAAAATAATAATTGTTAGACCTGCTGTTGAAGCTGAAGAAAAATTAGGTTCATTACCTGGTGGTTTAGAAGAAAAATTGGACCCATACATTTATCCATCATATTATCTTCTAAATAAAATTATCGGTAAAGAAGCGAGAGAACGATTGAAAGATGAAGGATATATTGAAATTGCCGCCCTTGCATACATGAGAGGATGGAATGTTGATAATACAATTCTTGTATTCGAAGAAGCGCAGAATGCAACTCCTGCACAAATTAAATTGTTATTAACACGTATTGGTTTCAATTCTAAATTTTTCTTATCTGGTGACTTAGAACAATCAGATAAGTATAAAGACAAAACCAAATCAGGACTTTACGACGCTAAAAAAAGATTAAATGATGTTAACGGAATTGGAATTTTTGAATTCGGAAATAATGACATTGTTAGAAATCCAATCATTGGCGAAATATTAAATAGATACGATTAACGATAAAGTAATTTTCACATTATAAACCCATATCATTATGATAAATGATATGGGTTTATTGTTTACTTATAAAAATAACGACATTATATTTTACATATGGAAATATTAATTAGTGTTGATGGTGTAATTAGAAATACTATACAAAAATTTGATTACCATTATAAGGATGCTTACTTAAATTCAGAATATGAAAATGAAACCAATTTTGAATATGGAATAATTGAACCAATATACAATGATAATTTACTTAACTCTTTTAAATTTCAGTCAATAGAAGAATTTGAATATTTTCTTTTTATTGAATATCCTATAGAAATATTTGGACACGCAGGTCTTAGTTATTCAACAACATTTACTGATTTAAATAAAATTATTTATGATAATCCTGAACATAATTTTACATTAGTTGGGTTAAATGAATTAGGTAAATCAAAACCCGCAACACTTTTCTTTTTGTCTAAAAATGGATTTTTAGGTAATAATATTAAATTCATTAAAACAAATGAAATAGAAAAAATGTGGTCTAACTGTGATGTGTGGATTACAGATAATAAATCAATTTTAGATTTATGTCCTGAAGATAAAATGGGAATTAAATTTAAAACAACATATAACGAATTCTTTACTTATAAAAAAGAAATATCTAAATTAACAGAAATAGAAGAACCATGGTTGAAATCTTTGGAAAAAACTACTACATCGACATCGACGGAATCACAGAAAAATGTAAAACCGGAAATCAAATAAAAGATGAAGATGGTGGTGAGACACTTGAAGTAAACATCTTCAAGTATGAAATAATAAAAATGTGTCTAGAACGAGTATTAAATGATTTTCAAGATGTTGATGAAGATATGGGTGTTTTTGGTCAATCAGAAACAGGCATATCATTTAAAATCGCATTTAATACTTTAATAAAAAATGAAATATTAATAGAAGAAGATGAATAAAAATATAGAAGTACTACAATCAGCATTAGACAGAGTAAATAATAAAGAAAACGTGGTTTATTTTTTAGTATACGATACAAAAAATAATCCAAGAGCGTCCGTGAAACACATTTATGATTTGGCACTTACTTTGAAAAAAGAAGGTGTTGTAACTAAGATGTTAGTTGAAGACAAATCATATGGAGGTGTTACAAATTGGTTGGGTGAAAAATATAATGACATTCCCGTAGTCTCAATTAAAGAAGATAAAATCGAATTAAAAATTGATGACATTTTAGTTATTCCGGAGTATTATTCAAATGTATTGGAACAACTTTCAAATGTTAGGTGTGTGAAAGTAATGTTAGTTCAACAAAAAGAATATATTTTTGAAACATTACCTATTGGTAGTAAATGGTTTGATTATGGGTTTGATAAAGTAATAACCACAACAGAATCCGCAAAGAAATATATTTTAGAATATTTCCCACAATCTTTAGTTTATATTATTCCACCAATGATTGGTGATAATTTTAAACCTTCAGATAAACCGATAAAACCATTTATCGCAATTAGTTGTAGAGATAGAGTTACACATAGAAAATTAATTTCCGAATTTTATTTAAAATTCCCACAATTAAGATGGATAACATTTAAAGATATGATTCAGTTATCATATGAAGAATTTTCAGACTCATTAAGAGAGTGTATGGTTTCTTTATGGGTTGATAACGATTCGACTTTCGGTACGTTCCCATTGGAATCTATGAAGTCAGGAGTACCTGTGGTTGGTAAAATACCACAAACTGAACCTGATTGGTTAAGTGAAAATGGTATGTGGACATATGATGAAAACAAATTAGTAGATATCTTAGGTACATACATCTTAGCGTGGTTAGAAGGCGTAGAATTAACTGAAGAAGTTAAGGAAAAAATGAAAAACACATTACTACCTTATGATTCATCAATAACAGAGCAAAACATTATTTCAATATTCAATTCTTTAAAAACAAAGAGAGTTGAGTCAATTGAATCGGCATTAGAAAAATTAAAACAAGAGGAAACTTTATGAAAAAAATAACAATATTATTACCAGTACATAAACTCGACGATTATTATCAGGAAATGTTGAATAATGCGTTAGGTTCAATTGAAGATTTTCATAACGATGTGAAGGTTTTATTAATTTGTCCATCTAGCGTACAAGAACAATTACAAAACTTATCAAATAAGTTAGAAATTAAAGTTCTAACAAATAATGGATTAACCGATTTTTCTTCACAAATAAATTTAGGTATTGATAACTGTGATACTGAATGGTTTTCAATTTTGGAAATTGATGACGAATATAAAAAAGTATGGTTAAAGACAGTAAACGAATATGTTAATGAATATACCGATGTTGATGTTTTTCTACCAATAGTAAAAGATGTAAATGTTGAAGGTAAATTTATTAGTTTTACCAATGAATCTTTATGGGCATATGGTTTCACTGAAAAACAAGGAATATTAGACAATGAAGTATTATTAGAATTCCAAAATTACCAAACAAGTGGAGGTTTATTTAGAACAGAAAAAATAAAAGAATTTGGTAAATTTAAAGAGAATATTAAGTTAACATTCATATATGAGTTTTTATTAAGACTTACATTTAACGGTGTTAAAATTATGTCTGTCCCAAGAATCGGATATCAACATGTTAATTTTAGAGATGATTCTTTATTCTGGTTATACAAGAACAATGAAGAAATGATTTTAAGTGAAAACGAAAGTAAATTTTGGCTTGATACCGCTAAAAAAGAGTTCTTTTTCAAAAATAAACGAGATGTAAATTATGTGAAAGATTAATGCCAAGAAAAAGGACCCAAAAAATATATTTTGGGGAGGATCAAGAAAAAGCGGTAGTACGATATCTAGAATCTGAATCCGAAGATGATAGGAATAAGATATTCAATGAATATTTAAGAGAACCCCTAATTATAATGGTCGAAAGTATAATTCGACGTTATAAACTTTATAGAAAGGATTACGAATTTGAAGACACACATACGGATACCATGTCTTTTTTAATCACTAAGATTAACAAATTCGACCATACGAAAAATCATAAAGCGTATTCTTATTTTGGTACAATTTGTAAAAATTACCTTATGGGTACAATACAAAAAGACACCAAAGAAAAGAATAGAAGTGTTTCATATGACGACATTTCCTCAGACATGGAAGATAATCCCGAATTATCCTACACTATTGACGAGTACCAGATTGATTATAGAGATGTGATTATTAAATTAACCATAACTCTCGAGGAATTTATTGAGAGGGAAGAATTGACCGATAATGAACAAAAATTAGGTTACGCTTTACTTGAGATATTCAGCAATTTCGATAAGATATTTCAAATAGGGGATGGTAATAAATTCAATAAAAATTTAATTTTATTGTCATTAAGGGAAATGACATCCCTATCAACCAAAGAAATCAGAATTTCCTTAAAAAGATATAAAAAACTCTACGATGGTATATTAGGTGGGTTTTTGGAATAAAATCTATTTATTATTATGAGAGAGAAAAAGAATATTATATCATTAGATGTCGATTCGGCCTTGGCACTAATGCAAGAAATTTACAATGACATTGTTGAGCAGAAGAACACCGCTTCTTTAATAATGAAGAAAATGTTGTCTTTCATGAAAGATGCTGAGGATATGAGTGTTATCGGTCCCGTGATTAAAGAACAACAAAAAATTCTTAATGAATGTACGGAAAAAAAGATATCATTAGTTAAATTACAAGGTCTTTTACTAAAACAATCCCAAGGTTCTGGAGGTAAAAATATGCCAATGGGTAAATTAACTCTTTCTGATGAGGACAGGGAAATACTTGATAAATTGGTTAACGACTCTAATGGACAAAATCCCCAATCCGAAAATTACATGTTATAATGAGTAAGATTAAAAATACCAGAAATGCGATAAAATCTAAAATTGAGGCCATCAAGAAAATAAATGATGACCCCAAAAATGTTAATGAAAATATATACGATAAATTTTTAAAAGATTTACCATCAACAGACCAATTATTTGGTAAAAAACTTGATGATTTTTTAGAAAAAAGGAGAAGAAAGAAAGAAAATAATAAAGATATTTTTTCAGAGTTTATTGATATTGCCGATTCGTTTATACAAACTAACGAATCATCTAAATCATTAGATAAAATTGTATTCAAACAAAAAATTAAACAACACGCATCCGATTCCGCGTCTGTTACTTTAGATAACTTAAAAGAAATTGTAACAACAAATGTGAAAAAAGCGTTTTTTGCTGGCGAAGGAATATGTGGTGCAAATTCAAAAATTAGTGTTGATAGTATAAACATACTACCAAAAGAAATTGATTTTTTAAATATATTAACTGTAGACCCCAATTCAAATGTAGGTAAAATAATATACGAACCACAAAGTCCAAGTATCAATAAAGAAAAGGTTAATAGAGAATTATATAATATATTTTCTGGTGGTGTGTACGATTTTGATTCAAATAATGATAAAACATTGTTTAGTGCGATATGGAATAGTGGTAATCAATCATTTACAATTAGTGGATTAACACAGTCAACCGCAGGAATTAAAGTTGAGGATTTTTTTAACGATTATTATTCATCAATAGAATTGCCTGATATAACAGGTATAACTAAAACTGCGATGTTAATGACAATTCAAGGTGATGGAAGTGAATCTCAAGTTTTTAATAAAAGTTTAAATGATTTAGACCGTTTACTTAAAAAACTTTTCGCTGTATGTGGAACACCAACAGATAGAAGTAATTTAAAGAATCAAAACGCAATTGATTTATTTGATGAAAATGATGAAGATTTAGAATTCTATTTTAATTTCGATGATGTTGAAGGAATTGATTTAGATGACGAAGAAATGAGGTATAAAAAAGTCATGAGATTCAAAGATTGTAATAACTTTGAGATACCGGTAAATACAGATATTATTGAAGATTTCGTATATCTTACAGATAAAAAAACGTTAAATGATGTTGTTAATTCTACATTAGGGAAAGTTGCGTCTGACGCATATGAAAAATCACAAGGGAGTATTCCACCGATAAATTTTAATTTATCTATAATGAATTTATTCA
>Ga0315903_10007860_pt1 | contig 13266 bp, 20 predicted proteins | sample LakEriMetagenome_7_FD_203524 | JGI IMG/M metagenome (GOLD analysis project Ga0315903, IMG submission 203524) | Freshwater fungal communities from buoy surface, Lake Erie, Ohio, United States - Buoy 2 MA119 | ecosystem: Environmental > Aquatic > Freshwater > Lake | place: USA: Lake Erie, Ohio...
AATAAACTACTCCGTAATATTTAGTTTCATCTTCATGTTCTACAATTAATGATTTAAGATCATCAATTCTTTTTTGAGATTGTTCAAATCCTTTACCTTGACGATTAGATCTAGCATTAAATCGTTGCTTAACAAATCTTAATTGAGCTAAGTTTAACTCATGATCTATTTCTTCAGGTAATAAGTTGTCAACCTGGAAGGATGCAAGTTTTTGCACCCCCAGGTTAACAGCTATATGCATTTCATTTACAGTCATTATTTAACTTCTTTTAGTTGTGCACGCATTGCGTTTACAGCTCCAGAGTTTTTCTTATTTTTAAAGTAAATGATTGTGTCAGTCATGTTTTCTCCTAATGTAGCATCTTGGTAAATAATTTGATTACCAATACGACGAAGAACTCCATACTCAATCATTTGCTCAATTTCAGAACGTAACTCTAAACTTTCATCTAAACAATACTTCAAGAAGCGTTCTGGATTAGAATCTTTAACATCATAAAGTTGATTTTCAACTTCCATGTCAGTTAAATTATCAGGATTTCCTTTAGATAATACACGCAATAATGTACGCATTTTATCATACTCTCCTGTCAATTTAATAAACTCTTTATCCGCATCTTTCTTAAGTTGAATTTTGTTATTTTTCTTAAGTAAGTCTTTTTGAGGATCGTAGATATAAAACCGTTTGTCGGGAGTTGTTTTCATTTCATCCTCTGACATTGCAACATGACGATGTTTAAGTGCCCATTTATACTTGATATAATCAATTGCATTAACGGGAGTTCCATCTTCAGTAGTTTCAATGTTTAATTCAACACCTTCAAATGGAACTGTAATACTTAAACTAGACCAGAAGTCTTTTGTTTTAGCAGGCCAGTCATTGTGTGTCGGAGGAACATCAATCAACTCTTTTAATAATTTTTCTTCTTCTTTACCTTCTACTCCTTTGAGTGGAAGTCTGTTTACAAATAAGGAACCGATTTTAACTTTAGCTCCTGCTCTGATTTCTTTTGGAAGGTGATTAAGTACTTCCTTTCTTCTAATAATAATTGTTCTCATAATTCTTGTTCTTTTTATTTTAATTATTGCCTTAGATAAAGAATAACTAAGGACTGTTTTTATATTTTAAAGAAAAAGGGAGAGGAGTTTCCTCCCCCTCTTTTCTACCTTAAACCTAACACAACTTACAGAGCAGTACACTGAAGATCCAAGCTAGTGTCGAAACGACGAAGCAAGATACCAGCAGTCTTCAACATATGCACAGAAGCACCATCAATATCACTAGCACGAGTATCAGTTTCAGTAAATCCTTTTGGAACTACAGAACCTGCTACGCACCAACGCAATAATTCACGACCTTTTTTGTTTACCATTTGCAAGTTGTTTTCACCATCATAAGTAGATTGGTCAACAAACACCATGCGATAAGATTCCAAAGGCAAACCAGAAACTGGATGCTTTTTAGAAGCTTGAGCAACAGGACCGTGATCAAACAAAGGAGATTTAACTACGTTAACTCTATGACCATCAACATGCTCATAACTAGTGAAGTAACCAGTAATACCCAAGTTACGACCAGAACCAGTAATGAAGGTTGGTTGAGTGGTTTGCAAATAAGAGTTAGAAGAGTAGTAAGTTTTCAAAGCGCGGTCAAATTCACGAGCACCACCGATACCAGTATACAAAGTAACTTGCTTATCAGTAGCATCAGTCATACCATAGAACAAATCACCAATAACTTCTTCAATTTTAGCTTGAGTCAAATTAGAGTAAGTGTCTTTGTTAATGATTTGCTCAAGAAGACCAGGACCAGAAACTACAGGTTGACCATTCTCATCAAGCATAGTGCTAACACCATTTGCATCGTGAGTTTTTTGACCATACCAGTAGTACATTTCACACTCTTCTTTAAACTTCAACATGTGGCGATACTCTTCATAATCCATCCACAATTTAGTTTTGCTTCCTTCTTTCAAAGGCAATTCGAATTGAGCAACATAATCTTTAGCATTTCCAGAGAAATGGTAAGATTTACGTACAGTACCAATTTTAGAACGAACTAATCCAGGAGCAGTCCAGTTAGATGCATTACCACGAGAGAAGTCAATTCCTACGTTAGCATACATCATTCCCCACAAAGCACCTGCAGCTCTATCAGTAGCATCAACTGAACTTTGATCAGGAGAAACTAATTTTAAAGTATATTTCCAACCTGCACCATCAGCAACTGGCTCACTCATAATACGAGCAAGAACTCCAGATTGAGATACCAAAGTGTAAGGGAAAATAAACCATTTGTCAGGAAAAGTAATAGTGAACATAGATCCACCAGCACCATCTCCACTATTAGAAATAACAGGACGAACATTAATTTCGTGAGTTTTTACACGATATTCATATTCGTAGCGATCAATTGAACGAGTGTTTCCAACACCTTCAGTCAAGAAAGACAATGGAAATTTCTTTTCCTCACGACCAGCCAAGTGAGTAATAATAGGAGAGATCTCCTCTGGACGTTCCATAAGTGCGTTAACCAACGAGTTAGTGTCGGTCATTTGGGCATCGTTATAGTACGTTTTTAGAACTTGCATTAGAGCCATAATTTATATTTTTTAAAGTTAATTGTTGTTATTGTTTGATTACCCAAACAATGCTTTTAGATCCAGATTATCTGCATCAAATTTCTTTCCTTTTTTATCGTTAGTTTGCATTGACTTTACACGCTCTTCGTTTTGTCTAACTTTATCTCTTAAACTAGTAGCGCTAGCAGTCTTTGCTTTTACATCTATAATATCTTTTAAGTTAAATCCTTTGTACATTAAATAATCTAATGCCAATTTAGCTTCTATGTTAGCTTTAGAATAATCAACATCTCTACGAGTTTGACCATTCTCATTAATTGGTTCAGAAATGTAATCAAAGAATTTAGCTTTCTCACGATCTGGAATACGGATACCTGCAAACTCTTTTCCTTCTTGAATAGTATTTGCTACCCCTTCCCAAAATCTTTCATTTTCTTCAGCTGCACGTTGTTGTGCTTCTTGCTGTTGCTTTACCATGTTGTCACGTTCTTGCTTTTGAATATTAGAAAGATTACGTTGAGCAACTTTAGCACGATCATACAATTTACCAGAATCTTCGTAATCATTAATCATGTCTTTGATAAATTCATCATCATGACCTTTAGATCTTAAAAATTCTGTAATCATGTACTTTTGAGTACGACTATCGTCTTGCTCAATTTCCATGTTTTCAAAACTTTTATTTGGATTATAAGCATCAAAGAACTTTTCAGGATCTCCTCCAGCCATTACAAAATCCAAATGTTTTTGTACTAAAGGAAATTGCTTAAATAAGCCTTCAAGTTGATCTTCAGCTATTTCTTGAGCAATATCTTTAGTAAATTCTGCTAAACCTTCTTCGGTTTCTGCATACTCTTTTTCCAATTCGTAACCAAGAGATTTAGCAATAGAAGAAATAATACTGTCATCATCATTCCTGCTATTATCCCCGTTATCGTCAGAATCGTCATCATCATCAGAATTATCATCAGAATCATCGTCATTATTTTTATCATCGACGTCTTCATCTTCTTCATCATCTAATGGATCATTAATAGGTTTTTTATCATCTTTATCTAGATCTTTGTTTTTATCAATGTCTAGATCTGAACCGCCTTTTGCACCTTCGTCTGTGCCAGTTGGTTCGATTCCATCCCCTAGAACATCGTCTAAAGAAATGTCTTCAAATTTTAGTGTTGGTTTACTCATATCACAAAGATATATTAAGGGTTTTAATTAAAAACTGTTTAATTATTTTTTATAATTTGCTTTATTATATAGCACTTTCAATTTTGAACTATTACAAGTATAGCATTTTTTACCTCCAGTCTTTCTAATCTGAATAGGAACTTCAGTATTAGACATTACTAAAGGTTGAGCTTCAGATTGTCTAGGTTGCGGAACTTTATAATTAGGAACTACAGCAGGAGGAGTTGGCATCTCAACTGGCATTTGTTGTTGAGGTTGTTGCTGTACTTGTTGTTGTTGAACAAATTGATCTAGAACTTGTGGATTTTGGAATACATCTAATATGCTTCCAGTATATCCTACTTGTTTTGCTTGTTCAAGTAATTGCCTTCTAGTTGCATTATCCATTTACTTTTATTTCAAAAAAGTCAACTTATATTTTGCCTTATTAATATCTGCTTTAATCTCATCTAGTAAGTTATTGAATTCAGAGAACTTACTTTCTTTCTGAAGATCATCTACTTTATTCTTTAAAGTATCTAATGCAGTTAAACAGTTGGTTACGTCTTTAAATTTTGGGGATACATTAAAATCCATAAATGTAAGTAATGTTTCTGCAATACCTTGGTAGTTTTCTACAACTGCATCTGCTTTATCTCTAAGATTATCATATAAATCTCCAAGAGTTTGATGTGCAGCATAAGAACCTTGACCAGTCATTCCCCAATGAAGAAGATGAACTTTATTAGCAACTTCTAACATACTTAAAGCTAACTCAGCTACTAAAGTATCTAATCTTCCAGAACCTCTATATCCTGCTTCTAAATCTTTAATTACTTCTGTTCCGTTTTTCTCCAAACTATCTAGAGGAGTAAGATATTTAGACATTAAATCTTTAGCCATTATTCTCCAGTATTATTTTCTATTAATTTATTATTTATCTCTTGCTCTTTAAGTTCAAGTTGTTTTTGCTTAATTTCAAAATCTCTCATCATTTTTTCTAAACTAGCTGAATTCTTTTTGTCATCATTTTCAGCATTGATAAGAGCAAGTTCAATTTGCAACTGACGATCTTTTTCTTTATCAACTTGTTGCAATTGAAGTTGTTGTTGTTGAATCTGCATCTGTTGTTGCTGCTGCTGTTGCTGAGCTTCCTGTTGAGCTTTATTAAGTTCTTCTTGAGCTTTTTCAGCTTGTCTAATTTTATCTTTAATTTGTGGGAAGCTGTCGCTTTCAAATATTGAGATAGCTGCTGACATTGGAAGACCATTCTGAACTGCAGCTTGAGCAAACCCTCTAATTGCTTGCAATTTCTCTACATCTTTACCTGCATCAGATACAAAGATTCCGTATTCAGTTTCTAAATGTCCTAACCCATCAACTTCTAATTCTGCTAAAGTATTGTCTGGCATTACAAACATTCCTTTCTTCCCATTAATCCAAGCTACTTTAGAATAGTCAATTAAACCTTGCAATTCACGTTGCTCAAAGTTTGAGAACTTTCTAAATAAATCTTCAGTGATATGTGAAGATTGTACAATGGCTTGTTGAGATGTTCCCTTTCCTTCATAGGTTCCCATAGAACCTTGACGTTGTCTATTAACACCACTTAACTTCTCCCATTCAACCATGATTGATTCTAAGAGGGTAAGGTATTGGGTGATTGTCTTAATTGACATATCCAACACAGATTGGTGTTGCGGAGAAAGTTGTATTCCCTCTTTATTATAATCTACCCAAGCAATACCTGTACCCTCTACAAAGTACATAAACTTATCCATATCCCAATTCTTAGGGATCATGTTAATGTCGAATTGAGCAATAATGTCTTTTGACCTGGCTATTGCTAATTCCATTCTGTATTTGTAAATATTGTAGTTGAGTTGGTAAGGTATTCCAAGGCTAACTAAAGAGATAGGTTGCGAGTTAATATCAGAGTATTTTCTTCCATTAATTGGCAACTTACAAATAGAAGGGTTATCCATGCTAGTTCTTTGAATAGCTAATGGATTCATCTTAATGTAAAATCTTCTATCAATTCTAATTCCTTCCCATACTTCGTTAACCCATTCCCATTCAAGAGTTGCATTGGTTTGCTCTTTCATCTCTTTGGTAAGTTTAAAAGTTTCATCAACTTCTTTAACTTCTTGAGTTCCTGTATTGGGATCTATGTAATTTAAGAAACCAATTCTTTTTCTTGATTTCCAATAAACTGTAACAATTTCAATTAATCTGTTACGGTAAATATTATCATCAGCACCGCTTGCTTCAGCTCTATACAAAAGATAAGCTTCTGCAGATGTATGCGTAGGTGATTCTAATTCTAGTATTTGTTCATCAGATAAAAACTCTCCATAAGCATCAATAATAGTTGAGGCATGTGAGAACTTTCTAATAATTGCCCAATCCCCATCTTCTACAAAGTCGATGTCTGGGTCTTTATCAAAGTCAACATCTAATGGATTAATAACTTCATAAAATGGTTCATTACGTCTAACTCCTTTGTGTGAGTAACATTCTCCTGCAACTAAAAAGTGAAACCATTGTTTTTGAAATTTATCATAAATCTCTTGTTGACTCATAATATAATTCAAAGAATACTGTCCTCTAATTGCTCTTGAATCTACATAAGAACGATTGAATTCTTCTTGAATTTGTTTAGGGAGTGGAACCTCCTGTGGTTCTCCTTCTACTTGTCCTAATTTAATTAATTCATTTAAAAATTGAGTACGGATGTTATTAAGAAGTAAGTTTTGTAACTGTTCTTCTTTTTGACTTATAGCATCAGCATTTTGTATAGTAACTGAATACTCTAAAGGACGCTTAGATTTCTCTCCAAGAAGTAAATCAATAATGGGTTTAATGATTGGATAATTTCGTAACTTAGTTGGGAAATTCTTTCTAGTTTTTCCGTAAGGTTTAAGTACATAATTATAATCTTCTTCATCTATTACACCATTATAGTAGTCATACAAAGATCTTAAGTACGCACGACGCTCACTAATTCCAAACTTTGACAAGTTAATAAATGCGTCAACACAATCTTTTTTCCATTTTTCATCTTTTTGAGATAATGGAATTCTTTGTTTAGGTATATGAGCTTGTCCGTACATTAATTACAAAATTAAATTAAATTCTTAGTAAAGATACAAAATTAAATAATTATTTGGTTATTTGTATATTTTATCAAACCAATCATTTGCAGAGTTATCGTTAATTTGAATGTAAACTTCTTTGTTATATAATTCTCGCATATGATACATTGCTATCATTAACGCCATTGCACGGTCAAAGTTGCCTTTACGATTAAACTTAATTAACTCTTGCAATAAAGCTGGGTCATAAATCTTATGTAAGTTAAGGGTAAAGTTTCCTTCTTCGTCAGCACCTCTACTATCAATAAGCCAGTCTCTAATGTAAAGTTCTCCTTGATTCTTACGTTGCTCAGTCATGTGCATTCCATATTGCCTCTTAACATTCTTGCTTCGTAAATCTCGTTTATCTAACATTTCAAACTCTTCTTGAAGTAAATGCAATTTTCTAAATCGTTTAGCATATGGTATAACTTCTCCTCGGTCATTCTCAAATCCTATTTTAGCGTTATAATATTCTGCTAGCATAAACAGATTTCTATTGTACTCATCTTGAGTTTGTGGACGGCCTACATAAGACGCTACAATTAAGTCATCTGGTTTAGACATGTTATTTGGAACTTTAATAACATAGGCTGCTCCCAAAGATCCAGAGGTTCCTGCTTGTGCATAAGGGTCATGCCCAATTATGTACATATTTTTTGGGGTAAGTTGCTCTTGATCTGTCTTAAATGGAGGTTCGTATATTACTACCGCACCTGTTACGTCGTCATCTTTTCTATGTGGGAATTTAGTAACTGGTTTAAATGGAGTGTTACCACGGAAATCTATCTTACCTTCAGAGTTATAATACAATTCTCCTGCTACTCCAATAGCATCTAAGTTGTTTGCTATCACTCTATTGTATTGTTCTTTTAGTGAAGTAACATCAAAAGTATTTCCAGTTACTTGAAGTGTAGCTTCTTGCGGAGTAAATGCATGTTCTGCCACATATTGGTCAAATGATTTAGCATCATTACCTTTTTTTTTCTTTTCTCTCTGCTCAAGTTCAAACTCAATTGCTAAGTTTATGTCACTATTTCCATCTTTATCAATAAACCCATCTAAGTTTTTATAAATAGGGTGAAAAAATCCACAATTAGTGCCAAGTGCTCCTGCATCCCACTCATTTTCAAATGCAAGACAATCATAAGCTTCAGGATGATAAAATAACTCCTCTAATCCTTCAAATCCAGGTCCTTCTTCCCCACCAGTACCAAATGCTACCATAGTTCCTAAAGTTTTAGATCCTTGTTTCATAGTTGGCATTGCTACTTCCCATGCTTTTAGTAATCCTGTAAAGGATCCTGCTTCTTCAAAAAAGATTAATTCCCCTGCTTTACCACGTACTTTGTCTGGATCATCTTTCAAACTTACTGCTAGTATTTGAGACTTAAAACCTAGCGTTACATCAGCTCCATTTACATTCTTTTTATATCCAGATTGTTTATGCATATCTGTATCCTTAATTCTAGGTTGAGTCCAAGCTGTATTGTCATCAATAAATGATAGAATATCCCATGTTTTAGACATAATACCATCCCCAATTAAGTACTGTTTATCTGATGCAAATACAAAGTTTTTAGAATTACGAAGATGATAGTAATTTCTTGCTAGCATTGCAGCGGCTTTGTACGAATAACCTTTACGTCTAGCTTTAAGTACTACAATATGTTTGTTAGTTTTCCTAGCTTTTTCTATTGCTTGAAAGTAATCGTAATCCCCATCATAAAATGCAGGGAAAGTTCTTTCACGTTGTGAATATTCTTCATTAGTTACTGGGTCGACTACATCTACTACTCTATCTATTACACAATAGTTTAGATAAAAGTAATGAAACCCTGTAATGTGGACCCCATTTACTTCGTATCCGTACAAACATCTATGCTTTTCTTCATCCCAAAATTCATAATACCGCTTTGAGTTTTTTATCTCATCGGTGTAAAAGCCTTTAGTTAGGTAACTTGTTGCTGCTGGGGAGAATAGGTGAGTATTTTTAAATGTCATTGTTACTATTCACTATACTTATTTGTTACGACACCCCCACGGTTTGGATTATCTTTTTCTGCTTGCCTTTTAACTAACTCTTCAAGTTTATCTAACCCTTCAACTACATCCCCCATCTTAGATAAGTTAGCAACCAAGTCTTTTGCCTGGTAAATCAATCGTCCATTCTCATCCATCTCTGTTAGATCAATAGTTGCAAAATACTTTTCTAATTTAGTTACTGAAATACGTGCAGCTTTAAGAAGTTTAATAGCATGTGTTTCAGATAACTCTTTATACTTAAGCATTCCTGCTTGAAGTTTTGGGGTGATACTGATATTAAAATCTTTAATAAGTATTTCCTGTCTTTCGTTTTCTTCATATGTAGCATAACTAGATCTGTGGTCCACAAAATGATACAAGAAAGCTAATTCGTTTTTAGATAACTTGCTAAACTCTGGAATTAGCAATGCATATGGAGATGGGAGTACTACGTTCTCACTTATTGTAAGTAAATCTTTCATATAGTTTTTTGTTTTTCTAATTTACGCCTAGTTTTCTCATTAATATGAGCTATTCTTCCTTTTTTTGCATGAAATTTTCCAAAATAAGGTAGTCTAATTGACTGAAAACCAGGCTCTTTCATTATTTCAGCTACAAACTTAAATTGATGAAACACAATTTCTTCTATAGTATGTAAAGGTAGATTATACTTTGTCGCTAGTTGGATTATTATCTTCTTTTCTTTTTTCATTAGGTTTAGTTAATGTAATCTTTTTACCTGTAGAACCGATAACAGTTTTAGGCCATTTATTAAGAGGACATACTGCTGTTTGTCTTTTAGCTTTTATTCCCATTGGGCATCCACATTCTGAACATCTAAAAGATTCTGTAATAGATGGGCAATTACTACATATTTCTATACGCTCTTTGTATTCAGCAGATGGAGTAGGAGGACACCCTTCTTTAATATAATCCCATGTATCTACAGAATAATTTTTAATCATCTGTAATATGCTGGGTTTGATCTTGTTGCTCATGTTCTTCTATTTCTATTGCGATTAATTTACCTTTACTGTCTTGTATTGTAGCTATGTAATATGGAGATTTATCAAACATCCATATTACTTTATTATCATACCTCATCAGCTATTATTGCTATTATTCTATTCTGTTTAATTAGCATTGGATTAAGTTTATAGTTAGCTTTATCTTTGATAATAGCTTTTTTATCCTTAAGCCTTTTTACATAATTGTTGAGAGTATTGTGATCTTTAATTTCTAATATTTCAGCTATCTTCTTTTTATTAGATGCAGAACATAAATTATTATCTGTATCTTGGTTATCAACTAAAGCTGCAAGAACTTTAAGTTCATTTTCTGTTAGCTTAAATAACCCATTAAAAAAAGACAAATACTTGAATGTAGTTTGTGCTTTAATCTTGATCGGTTTCATTTGAGTTTAAATTTAAAAGTTCTATTTTAGCTCGCCCATCTATTAATCTAATTCTGCATGTTTTAGCATGGTTATTAAACTCAGTTAAATATTCTTCAATGTTCTCTCTAGTACATAGAAAAGATAAGAATACTTCTAACTCTTTTGCAGATTTGACTAAGGCTTGCTTTGTATCTTTTACGAAGAGTTCTTGATTGCGTAACTCATCGTAATCTTTCAACGAAATTGTTACTGTACCATCCATGTTATTATAGATTAGTTGGCCCTTCTAATTTAGAATTATTTGGAACTACCCCAAGAATCATAAACTCGTTAACTGCTGCGTATTTCTTTCCATCAACTTCAAAGAAAAATCCTTCAGCTGTTGGGTGAACTAATACTTCATCCCCTACTTTAACTTGTGTACATTGTGGACCACATGCTACGACTGTAGATGTAGGTTTCTTTGCTGCCATAGCAGCCCCTTCTGATAATAAGATTCCGCTATCTGTTTGTGTTACTGACGGATCTGGAACAACTACCCAATCACGGGTAGGATTAAAATTAATTGCATTCATATTAGTTGTGTTATGACTGCAAATATAAGTAAATCTTTTACATAACAAAAAACTTTAGAATAATAATTGTACTGGTAACTACAGTAGCAATTTGAAATGCTCTAAGTCTATTAGTTTTAATTTCTAAATCTCTTTGAAGTTTCCCAATTTCAAAATTTTGATTATCAACTTTTTTAGATAAACTTAAGACTTTATCTTGAAGCTTTTCATTTGAATCCATTAAAGATTGAGTTAGTCTAAAACTTTCCATGAGCTTATTATTTAAATAGTTAATTTCATTATCTCTTGCTTCAATCTCTAGGTACAATATTGTTTTATCTTCAAGTGCTTGTAATATTTTATCTTCTTGAGATTTATTCAATACTATCTCCCCAGAGGGGTTTCTCAAAATGCACTGTCCAAATACTGTCTTTGTACTTAGAATTAGCATCAGGAATAAACTTAATAATTTTACCAATTTCATGTTTCTTTTTATTTATAATATTCTGTTTCTCTTTTAATTGAATAAGATGTAAGCTATCTACTAACTCTAGAGAATCTACTAATGCTTTAAGTTTTTTATTCTCTAATTCAATCTCTAATTTACTATTGTCTACAGTTGAAGTAGTTTTTAACGGGATTGGAGTAGTGTTTAGCATTAACACTAGTAACCAAACTATGCAAATTGTTCCTATCCCTAAAATAGCAAAAATTGCAATCTTTTCATCTTTTGATAATTCATTGTGCATACTAACTTGGGTTTTGTGGTTGTTTAGCTTTAATAATATTTTCAGCGGCTGTACCTCCAAATCCTGTAAGGACTATTATAACAAGCCAATCATAAATATAATCTGGAGTTTTTGATTCTGTTAAAGTACTAATAAAAGCTAATACAAATAAAACAATTAGAGTTATTCCTGAACCAACTCTTTTGAATGATAGATTCCCGTCTGCGGAAAATACGCTTTGTAGCATTTCTTTAAAATTCATTTAGTAAAGTATAAGTAAATCTGTTAAGTCCTGATTGTTTACATTTAGTAAGTAGATAATCAAATTGAATAGGATCATTAAGAACTTGACATCCTGCACTCCATTTATCAATTAACTTAGATACAAGTTTAGGGTTAGCTCTGTGAATGTTAATTCCAAACATTCCAGTATCTAATGTAGTAGTAACTTCAGCAATGTTATTTTTATTATTATCTCTGTAAACAGTAACAGGTCTACATTGAGTTAAAGCTTCATATTTACCTTGATGTAATCCAACTTGCCAAGTGTCTACATATTGTCCAGGTTTAAGAAGAGCTGCACCTTTTGGATTGAGTAAGTTTAACAACCAATATTGTCCAGGGTTTGTAGTACAAGAATACCATGCTACATATTCCCCATCTATTACTCCAATCAAATCATCAAATTCATTTGGTTTATTAGCATTAGATCTAATACCAACTAAATGAAATTTAGGGAATTGATAATTATGTTTAGCAAACTCAGCTTTGAGTTCTGTTATATTATATTTTTTTATCATGGTTCTGCTGGTGATGGATTAAATATTTTAAGTGCAATTAACACTTTTCCTTCTATTCGTGCTGCTACTAAAGTATTTGCTCTAATTGTTTGTATTGAAAATTCACCTGTAGTATTATTTATAGCTGATACTTTTGGAATAAATATAGTTGCAGAATTTTCAAATATAGTTAATTGAATATTCATAGTAAATCCAGTAAAATTTGTATTTGGAACAAAATCATATTCTGAAGTTGTATTATTCCAAGTTACTGTATAATCTAAAGTATCTCCACTATCTATAAAATTTGAAGTGTTAGTATAGTGATAATTAACATCAGCAGTAGTTCCATCATCTACTAACTCAAAATATGATTCATGGTAATTGATTCCAAGCTCTACAAGAATAGTCCCGTTTTCAGGGTCATCTTGAGTAGGGGTAAAAGTAAAAGATTTTCCTCCTCCTTGAAATGTAATATTTCCTGTTAACCCATTAACTGTTGTAACTCCTCCAGTAGGAGTATTATTTAATAACTCTTCACGAATTTCATTAACATGCCAGACTTTAGCAAAGTTATTATCTAACTCTTGAGTGCGTAATTCGTTATAATTAGTCTTAGTAATTTTCATTTAATTTTCTTTAATTTTTGCTCTAATAAAAAAATGTTCTTTTTCTTGCTCAGCAGCTATTATTCCCATTATCCCACGTAATTCTTCATACGTAAATTCTAGAATAAGTTCATCCTGCTCGTTAAGAATTTGTACTGTACGATCACTAACTAATACTTGAGGAGTATAGTTATCTTCAGTATTAAGAACATCATTTTTGTTAACTAGAATCCCTGTATATAGAATAGTCATAAAACAAAATTACTATTTATTTTTAAATTTATTAGTATAAT
>Ga0315903_10007864_pt1 | contig 13260 bp, 14 predicted proteins | sample LakEriMetagenome_7_FD_203524 | JGI IMG/M metagenome (GOLD analysis project Ga0315903, IMG submission 203524) | Freshwater fungal communities from buoy surface, Lake Erie, Ohio, United States - Buoy 2 MA119 | ecosystem: Environmental > Aquatic > Freshwater > Lake | place: USA: Lake Erie, Ohio...
TGGACATAGCTACGGAGGCACTATTGCGTGGAATATGTCGATGGACACTCGCATAAAAGCTATTGTGTCTTGGTTTGGTAATGGGTGGAATGTTTATTACCGAGACAAAAATCTTTGGAAATATAAGCTGCCAGCAACAGTATATCCCACTTTTACGACTGGTGAAAAAATTTATCTGAATGCACCTACGGCAGAAGCAACGGCAAAGTATACAAGGGTTCCAATTCTTCTTATCAACGGATCAGCGGATCATCACGGAGGACACGATAGAGTAGACGATACTTTCGATAAGATACCAACTAGCGTCCCGTGGGATTTCTCGCATGATGCGAATAAAATGCACGATGTCGTTATCAATGTAGGAAACGAACTTCTGTGGCTTAACAAGTATGTTCTTGGTTCTGCTATTACTTGGCCAAAACGACCTGCGTCATGGCTGTCAAAAGTTTCGGGAACTTGTCAATTCAATGTCCAACCAGATACATCGCTAACAATTTCTTCTGTTGAGTTTTGGAAGGCAGAAGTTCAGCCATTTAATATGGATCGTGTCTGGTCTAGCGTAACAACGACTAATGACGGGCGCACTTGGATTGGCTCGATGCCAGTAGCGGATAATAGCAAATATCTATTTGCATACGCCAATATTATCTATACAAATGGTGTAGTCACATCCACAAGATTTAATGCTGTAATACCAAATACTCTAAACTAATCATGAACTCCGATAATGGATTATCAACTGGGACAGGATATATTGGCACGATTTACAGCGTGTTTGCAGTAATGATTTCTATGTTACCTGAGTTAGATATATGGTTCCGAATCTTGGCATCCTTTAGCGCAATCGTCGCCGCATGGGTTTCGATATTTATGATGCTTTCCAAGATGAAACGCAAACAAGACAAATGAAACTATCGTTAACGATAATCGCGGCTATACTACTTTCCTCCTGCGTGAGCATACCGATACCGCCAACTGGTCAGAACCAAGGAAAACTTGGCTCGATTAAATTGGCGGTATCGTATGTTCCATACCAGAACCCAGACCGAGAAGCTGATGCTAATGTAGTGTATGCATGGCAGCACTTCTCAAAAACAATAAAAGACAAATGAAAATCGTAAACATCGTATTGGAACGCTTGTCAGAGAATTCGACATGGCGCGGAATCATCCTAGTAGCGACTGCTCTTGGAGTAAAACTTGATCCAGAGTTGCAGAACCAAATCTTGGCCGCAGGGCTAGGGCTGGTCGGACTCATCAATGTCCTTCGTAAAGGCAAATGACTAGGGCCGAGATAGAGAGTATGCAAGCCCGTATTGGCGTTACGCCAGACGGGTGGTGGGGGCCAAAGAGTATGGCTGCTCTAAAGAAGCACCTTGCTGTTATGTCTCCCAATCCTCCTATCTCACCAAAGCCTACCACAAAAGCCTGCACAGAGTTCTTCGGCGAGCCGGGGAAAGTTCCTATCGTCCGAATCAAGCCTCCATACAAAATGTATCTGTATGACGGGCCAGAGACGATCAGCGGGATTCCAATCCACGCCAAGTGCGCCGAAAGCCTCATGGAAATCTTTGAGGACTTGCTAGACATCTATCCGACACCAGATTCAAGAAGCGCGGCAGGTATCGACAAGTTCTTCGGAAGCTATGTGAATCGACCCCAGCGCGGAGGCTCAGAGCCAAGCAAACACGCATGGGCAGCGGCAATCGACCTAGATGCTAATCACAATGGCCTACACACAGTATGGCCCACAAGATCGCGGATGCCGCTACAGGTGATCGAGGTCTTCGCGCAGCATGGGTGGATAAACCTTGGCGCGGTGATTGGCCGCGATGCCATGCACTCACAATTTAGCCAATAAAAACATTTGACTTAAACCCTAACTATCGTTAACGATAAAATTATGTCCTGCTGCAACTCTAATTGTAACCACGACCCTTGCGGTTCATCTTTCAATCAATCCCTCACAAGGACTGCTCAGTATGCCCAATACGCCCAGACGCAGGCTAACAAGGCCGAAGACCTCTGGCTTGAGTTTAATGCACTCTACCTCGGAGCATTCGCGGTAGCACCAACGCAGGACAACCAAGGGAATCCACTTCAAGTTGGAGCGTTGTATTGGAATACTGGAGCCAACGAACTTTATGCTTGGAATGGACTGGCATGGGTGACTGCTACTGGGTTCAATGAGTTCACTCCATTCCTTTCTACTGGATCGACTACACCACGCAATCTTGCTACACGCATGGCTGATGTGGTCAATGTCAAGGATTTCGGTGCGGTTGGTGATGGAGTTGCGGATGATACTGCTGCGATTCAAGCTGCGATTAATTCATTAGGTGTGAATGGAGGGAAAATAGAATTTAACGGAGAAGAAACATACCTTTTAGGAGTTGTAAGCATTACTAAAAACAATACATTTATAGATGGTAATTTTGCAAAAATAAAACCTGTTTCAAATGGAAATTGTTTTGAATTTTACAATCCATCAAATCAATTACAAAATATCAAAATTGAAAATTTTGTTTTTGAATCATCATTAATTAGATCAGGTGGTTCATGTATTAAATTATTAAACGTAAAAGATTCAACCATTAAAAATTGCAAATTCAATAATCAATACAATGGAATTGAAGTTGCTGGAAGTGGTGCGTGTTATATTTCAAATTGTCAAGCAAGAGAGTTTGCGGGTTCATTTATATGGGTTGATGGTGGAGATGGATTTTTTATTTCCGATTGCGCTTGTGGAAATTCATCTACACAACCAAATAGTAATGGTATATTAGTTAATGCTGGTGGAGGAATTGTTATTTCTGATTCAGATTTTACTACAGCAAATAACGGAATATATTTTTATCCTAATACTATTTCTAAAAATGTTTCATGGGTATTTATTAACAATGTATCCGTTGATACTTGCAATTATGGATTATTAGCTGATGCAAATATCGGTTCAATAAGATCAATTCACACAAGTAATTTTTGGTCTGCTTCAAATGAAGAAGATGGAGTTAGAATTATTGGCGTTGATGGATATTCGTCTGTAAACGATAGATATTTTTTCAATAAAAAACATGGATTGCTTATAGGTGGAAATGCGATTCGGATTAAATTGTGCAATAGTATATTTGCAAATAATTCAACCACTACATTATCAGGGTATGATGGATTGTTTATAGATGCAAATGTAGATCAAATTTCAATCATTGGAAATTATTTTGGGAATGATTATGTTAATATTGGTGTAAATAGCCAAAGACATGGAATAAATACAATTTCGTCATCTCTTGGTAATATCATTATTCAATCAAACAATTTTCAAAATAATTTATCGTCTGATATAAATTATCAAAGGTCTTTAACATCTGAAAATATAATCATTAAAGACAATCAAACAAATAAAACAAAAACAATTGCATCAGCATCAACTATTGCAATAGATATTGTAAATGATATTATTTATGTATCTGGAACAACTCAAGTGCAAAATGCAAATTTATGTCCAAAAGGAAAAGAAATAAAAATTATGCTAACAGGAATAAATTCAATTCAAAATGGATTTAATTTTGGAATAGGAAGTAATTTTTCAACAAATCCAGATGGCATATTGACTCTAATATCAACAGGATCAATTTGGAGAGAAGTATCAAGAAAAACACTATAATATTATGGCACTACAAAAAAACATATCGCTAACAAATAATTTTGGTGAACAAACAATTATTCCAAACGCTTATATTAAAGTAGGAGAAGTTATTTTTAATAAAGAAAAATCATTTGGTAAAATCTTTTTTAAGAAAACAAAAGATTCAGATACAATTGATATTAAAAATTTTGAATTTGTATCAATTGTCGGAGAAAATGCAAAAGATGCAATTGCTCAAGGATACGATTATCTTAAAACCTTGCCAGAGTTCGCTGACGCTACCGATTGCTAAAACCTATGAGTAACTGCACACCCTGCACACCAGCCAACGACGAGCTTCCGATCTTTTGTGATCCGAATCCTGCTACGGATACCGCCAAGCGACTTCTTGTAGAAGATGAAGCATTCTGCCAAAAGGCATTGACCAGCCCTACCGCTAAGTCTTGGCTCATCTGGGACAATACAGATAACAGGATCGAGTGGGAACCGTATGCTATCACCTTCGTCAACAAGACGGGTGACACGATGACTGGGCCGCTCATCCTTTCTGGCGATCCGACTACCGCTCTCGGCGCGGCTACCAAGCAATATGTAGATGCTGCTTCTTCATCGTTAACTTCATCAAAAGTTAGTAAGGCAGGCGATACAATGACTGGGCCGCTTACTACGAACAGCACGATTCTAGCTACTGGCAACTCTTCCAAGATTGGATACAATACTGGAGCAGGAGGGTCTATTACACAAGGCGCAGGATCAAAGGCAAACTCTGTCACGCTGAACCGCCCAACTGGAATTATCGTTACCGATAACGCTGCGCTTAATGCCGCTACTGCTGTCACATTCAGCTTGAGCAATTCGGTTATCGAGGCAACTGACATCGTGGTAGTCAGTCATATTTCTGGCGGAACACTTGGCTCCTACAATTTCGCCGTAGCCCCCGCTGCTGGTAATGCGAATATCACAATCCGAAACATCACCGCTGGCAATTTGTCTGAGGCATTGACATTGCGTTTCATTGTCCTTAAAAGCGTTAATGCCTAATGCCAACAGAGGGATCAGTATTCGATGGATTCACAAGTATCGTAGCGCAAGACGCCGATACTCATCCATCGTATCTTCCAGAGTTCTATGTAGCCGAATCGGTCAACCGCACATTTCGCGGGGGAATTAACCAGACTAGACCAAGTATTCGGAATCTCCGAATAGTTGCAGGTGAAGGACAGCCAGCGACTATCGTTAACGATATTGAGACTGGCAACTTCCAAGGGGCATATCCATACCGCAAGGTCAACGAGGCGGCATTGGGAGATGGATTACTGCTCTCTGTATCTGGGAAGATATACTTCCTGCATATCATCAATAACTACGCAACGGCATACATCTTGCCGGGGCTGACTGACTGGAATGACGCTTCACTCATGCACACATGGTTCGTGCAGGCTGAAGATCGAGTCTACATCCAGAACGGCTACCAATACGCAATAGCATGGGGTGGGGTAGTTGGGGCGGTATCTGCCACACTAATCACAGCTAATACCTACTGCGAGATCGTCACGATAGGCACGACTGACTACACGCTAATTGGCGCACCATCTAATACGGTTGGTGTTAAGTTCACGGCAACTGGCCCAGCAACTGGAACTGGGACGGTAGCGATGCCAGCGTATAGGCTATATCCAGCTAAAGGCCAGATGCCGATTGGCACGATCATGGAGTATGCCTTTGGGCGAGTGTTCGTATCCGACAAATTCAACCAAATCTACGCATCGGACATTATCTTCGGGGCTGGATTTACAGATACTACAAATACCCAGAACTTCACAGAGATTACCTACTGGGCAGAGGGTGGAGCGTTCTCGACTCCAGCGATGATGGGGAATATCACCGCCATGAAGGTGATGCCATACATCGGAGGAAACCTTCGCGGCCAAGGTGAGCTAGTAGTTCTTACAACGAATGGCGCGTTCTCGATGGATGTCAGTATCCCAAGAACATTGTGGAACACATCGAACATCCAGCGTATTTCCCTGCTAGGTCGCGGCTGCACCAGCCCGTATGTCTCTCTAGTTAATAGTGAACTCTGGTTCCGCTCCCACGATGGTTGGGCGTTCTACTCCAATAGCCAATCGGAGTTCGGTAGATTCTTCTCATTGCGAAAGCTCTCCCGCGAGGTGAACAAGTGGGTTGATTTGGATACGAAATGGTTGAAGCAATTCGCCTCGACCATGTATATCAACAACTACTTGGTAAGCACAGTCGCGCCACAGACAAAGAAGAACCAAGCACAAGGACTGCATAGATACCACAGGGGAATGGTTGTTCTCGACTTGGATCAAACTGCTAGTCCGTCACCTGACGCCGATCTTACCTTCCGCTGGAATGGTCTATGGACAGGCTTCCGCCCAACTCAATTACTGACTGCGATGATTGATGGAGAGAAGCGCGGGTTCGGATTCAGCTTTGACCAAGACGAAAAGAATCGTCTGTATGAAATCACGAATGATGGCGGCGATGACTACGGGCCTAATGGAACCAGCCAGATTAAAGGCTTCATTACAACTGGACGCTATGACTTCAACCGAAGCGGACTGACAAACAAGTTTGTTCGGAAGAAACTTACTGGTGGAGAAATGTGGATGAGCAATATCCCCGGCGAGGTGACTAGCCAAGTTGAATATCGCTCGGATAGCAATCCCTGCTGGTCGGAGTTGAAGGTTCCTACTACCTACGGATGCAACCCATGTTCGCCTACTCTGATTGATGACTGCACCCCACAAAGAGGCGGGAATCAATACAAACGCTACAAGTTCACAACGCCAGACCCATCGGAGTGCAATGACATAGCTGGAATCCCATCGGTGGAAGGTAGTGAGTTTCAACTGAAAATCAGCTTGACGGGAGTAGCTACCGTGGATAGGGTTCGGATCATGGCAAACATCAAGAACAACGAAGACTCGCCTATTGGTGATTGCCCAGAAGACCAACAAGAATGCGCTGAAATCTGTTGTCCCGAAAGATACTGGGACTACGCTATTTATGGATAATCAGGACTCAAACCCTCAAATCATTTTCCCGAATGTGCCAGATGACTTCTGCCCATCTGGTGACTGGCGCAATATCTTCCAGACTTTTATCGACACAGTTCTAGCTAATGGAACCGTCAACATTCCCGACTTGAGCGATCTCAGCCCAGAGGCTATCGCGCAACTTACGACTGATGTATCCAATCTTCAGACTGAAGTTAACGACATCCAAGCTGACATCGTTACGATTGAGGCTAACATTACTGCGCTTCTCGCTCGTCCGATCATTACGGTTCGGACTGGGTTGATTTCAGTTACTGCTGGAAACTCTACTTTGAATGTCACTTTCGCCGCGCTACCTACAGCAACCTACGGGGTATCTATCACTCCAGTAGGAACAGCTACATCGGTGGCGGCTGGTAAATATATTTTGCAGACTGGGCAAACAACAACAGGCTTCACCATTCTGGTTAACGACAATCCAGCAACCGTTACCCAGTTACAATGGACAGCCACACACACTAACTAAACTAATAATATGACACCTCTTAAAGGAACAGACCCACGCCTCGTTAGCGGAGGCTCAAGCACCCGTGGAACCATCCGCGAAGGAATGGGCAATATGCCTAACCTCGGAGCTAAGAAGCCAACTCCCTTCTCTAGCAAACCACTCCCAACTGTTGGCAAAATGGTCACGCAGTTCGGTGGCCCTCAGTAATTATCGTTAACGATAAACCCTATGGCCGATACCCTCGATGAGATGGTGGAGGTGGTGAAGGGCTTTGTTGGTGATTCTGGCGTTTGCTCGTCGGAAAGGGCCATCAAAGCTATTAACCAAGCTCGCAGACTTTTGTGGAACAAAAGGGAATGGAATAACACCGCAGAGTATTTCTGCGTTAAGTGTGCTGATTCCTGCTTCACGCTGCCTAATCGCTACGAGCAAATCCGTCTTGCTTGGATCAACGGAGAATCGGCCAGTCTCGCGGATGAGTGGTTCAATGCTACTCAATGGAAGAACCTCTACAATAGCGGCAACTCCTGCCACAAGCTAATCACCGAGGCCGGGGGATACCATGTATTGTTCCGCGACTATACCGCCCGTCCATATCAGATCGCTGTAATGGCAGAGAAGATGGAAGACGCAGGCGTGAAGCTATTGTTTGAGGCGCAGAACGAATACCAATCGTATCAGAATGTCGAGGTAACAGCAGAGAACGGCCCAAGCATCGGCAAGTCAACTCAGCTAGTCACGGCAATTCGCACGGTCAGCAAGCCAAAAACATACGGACGAATCCGAGTGTATGCTTATGACCCTGTGCTGGACATCCAGTTCTTGATTGCAATCTATCAGCCAACGGATGTGAATCCTGTGTTTCGCAGGTTCCAGATTCCAAAGAATGTGGATTGCATGACGATCTATGCTAGCAAGCGATTCTACGATGTGACCGACCCGTTGCAGTTGGTAGAGTTCTCGCCCGATGCAATGATCTATGCGGTGCTGGCTCTCAACTCTAGGGAGAACAGGAAGCCGCAAGAGTTCTTGGCTAACTTGGGATTGGCAGTTCAAGAAGAAGAAAAGGTGATGGAGGGCGAAGAGATTCCCACAGCCGCACCACTTCGTATTGCAAACTTCCAGCGACCCGAAAATTTAATTGGGAATTATCTTGGCTCTCCGAGTGCGGATGACTATTTCTTTCAACCTAGTTGGCCATGACACTAACGATCCAAGAGAAGATTGATGCACAAAGCGTCCAAGGATTCGGCGATCCAGACGATTTGCTTAACCAAGCAGATGTAGAAATTCTAAAACTTCCTCCAAGGGAATGCCCGTTGATTCATAGGTTCACGCCGGGGCTGTATATCCGAGAGATATTCATGCCAAAAGATACGATCCTAACCAGCCTGCTTCACCTAACAACTCACCCATTCTTTGTATTACAGGGAGATGTTTCGGTATATTACCACGGAGTCCCAGCGCAAAGATACAAAGCTCCATATACTGGAATCACGGAAGCAGGCACACGCAGAATGCTCTACACCCACGAAGATACGATCTGGACAACCTGCCATGTTACTGATTTAACTGACCCAGACGAAATCATTGAATCAATTACTTCAAGAGATTTTAATCCTCTAGTAGACAAAGACGAGCCAAGGGTTAATACTTGGAGACAAAATAGGAATTTAATAAAATGATTCATATACCAATTGAACAAAGGTATGATAAGCGGAACCAGATGTTTCATTCATCTGCATTTGCCATTGCTGCTGGTGTTGTTGGCGTTGCTGGAGCGGCGGCATCTGCTGGGATGAGTATGTATTCTGCTGGCAGAGCCGCAAAGGCGCAGGGTGCAGCAGCAAAAGCAGCGGCAAGAAAAGAAAAGAAAGCTCTCAAAGGACTCCAAAAAGGCCAAGCTCAGATCGAAGCTGACCTTGGGCAAATCCAAATGCCAGTCATGGATATTGGCGCGGACATTAAGGACGCAGAACGGATTACTGGATACAACATTGCACAGCTAGAGCAGATTTACCCCGGCGCAAAAAACCAAAGGCAACTCGCTTCATTGGCTATTACCGATATGCTTCAAGGGAAACTTCCTCAATCTGTCATCGGTGAGACGATGCGCGAAGCTGCACAGCGTGGAGGCGCAGGATTTAATATCGCTACCGCTGGCAAAGGTGCTATCGCCCAAGCTCCGCAGTATGATTATGCGAGAGCTATTGGAGCTACATCACTTGGCTTAATGCAGGAAGGTCTAAATCAATCTGCTAGGTGGCAACAAGTGGCAGGACAATTTATTCAAAGCCCTCTTGAAGTAAGTCAGCAAAGACTCGCTTATGGAATGGGAGCAGCTAATGTAGGATTGCAAAAAGTAGGGATAAAGGCTGACTTGCTTTCTTCAATGTATGGAGCGCAGACTGGACAAGCCCAACGAGGATACGCTATGCAACAAGAAAACATAAAAACATCACTAGCACGAGACCAAGCATTAGCCCAAGGCATTGGCGATGTAAGCAGCGCATTGTCAAGCGGAGTCGGTGGCGTTGGCTCTGCTTATGGAAAACTAGCTACAGCCAAGGCTGCTGCTGGAGGATTTAATTATGGTCAGACAGCCTTTGGAGCAGGCGGGGGGTCTGTAGGAGGCATGGGAACCTATGGCCCTAACTACGGAATGCCTTCTGCAAAAGTATAAAACTTTATGAGCATCGCTGAAATGATAATGCAGGGTGGCAATCAGCAGTCTAAAAGCTGGTCTGTCTTGTCAGAGAATCTTGGTCGCCTTGGTCAAGAGGTAGGCAATCAACTTGCAATGCGCGAGTATCAGAAGCAAGCTGCAACTGAATTGCCAGTCATTCAACAACAGATGCAGGCTGCTTTACAAGATGCAGGATCAGGAAGATCAGCGGATGCATATTCCAAATTGCTTCCATTGATAAGTAATCCTCAATACAATCAAAATCCTATGTTGCTTCCTGCGCTTGAATTCGCAATGAAGGCGACCAAGGATGAATCTGATAATTTCTTGATGAAGCAAAAGACTCAACAGGGATCGCAGTATGGATTGGCTGATTATATTATTGCTCAAAAATTTGGAATTAACCTTCCGCAACCCGGCGCAGTCACTACCCCAGCAGCAGAACAACCGCCAACAAGCAATCAGCCTACAACCGATACATCTAAGCTACCTGTGTATGGAAATGATAAACCGATTGCTGGTAAACATCTCCAAGAAATAGATATAATGAATCTACAGCCACAGGAAACTGGTGAATTTACAGTCCCTATCCCAATGGCTAGCGGAAAAACAATGTATGGAAGATATTTGACAGCGTTGCCAGTCCAAGATGGTCAAGCTGGTGGAGATCAGCAAGTGCAGCCTACATCTGAGACTCAAGTAAGAACCATGAGAGATGCTGAAGCAATAACCAATAAACTTATAGCACCAGAAGGCAAAGTGGGAAAAACATTTGCTGAATCAATGGGTGAATCATCTCAAATGATTTGGGATAAGTCTAATATTAGTCAATATGCAAAATCCTTCAAAAGAATTGATGGTCTTGATAGATACATTCAAGGAGCAGAAGGAATAACTGTATTGGATCAGCCTGATATATTAAGGGAAAAGGGAATGAATGTCAGCACAAACTCAGGAGTAAGTTTGTCCTTTGAAAACATAGACCCAAACTATGATTATCAAAAGAACAGCACTCCTTTTGAACAACGGATTACAGATAATATTGCTATACTAAATGACGATGATAATCTGCAAAACGCAATAAACAAACTGGGAGGATTTGAAAATATTTCTTTCATTACACTTCCTAGAAATCAAGGTTATGCAATAAAACTGCCAGACGGGAAAAAAGTGCAAGTCAATGAGGATACAGTAAAAGCCGCTAGATTTATGGCAACAATTCCACAATCTGCAAAAAATGCCATGATGCCATTGTATGGAACTGAAATAAATATCCCTGCCCCAAATGTCCGAAGTAAGAAACAAAATCTTGCAGAACTAGAGGGAAGAGTTGGGACTGACCCTAAAACAGGGAAAAAATTTAAGATTGTAAACGGAACTCCAGTTGCTGTAGATTAAAGGCATGAGCATCCGCATTGAAGACCTCATTTTCGAGGGGGCAGGGCAAAGTGTATCTATAGATGATCTTGTTTTTGATGATCAGCAACAATTAGCAATACAAGATCAATTAAAGATAAAAGAACTCCGTCAAGTCCCCCAAGCTATCAATCGCGGCGAAGGTCTTCCTGTAGGTGGAGAGCCAATGGTTGGCGGCCCAGATATTCTGGCATTGGAGCCGGGGCAAACAAAGACCTTCATGGAAGATGAAGAAGGTAAGCCAGTCGAGGTAAGAAGGGCAGAAGCTATTGGAGTTACTGGCAAAGTTATTCCAGAGCCAATCAGTCCAGATGGGATGTCACTTGATTCCCGTGGTTCACTAATCAAAGAAAAGGCTAAAGAACTTCAATCTACATCCAGTCTTCCATTCTCCGAATACATGAGCAAGTCGAGTGCTATTCGTGATGAGCTTAAGAAACTACAGGAAGCACAACAGAAGCACGAAGCAAACCAAATGAACTTCTTGAGTAATTTGGTTACTCAAAAGGGTGGAGTCGAGGTTGAAATGGAAGCTGGACTAGGGGAAGAAAGGGTTACTGGGCCAGAAGGAAAGATCACCAAGGTTCCAATTAAGACTAGACAAGAAGCCGCATTCAAAGCTGTCGCTAATTTCCGTCAGCAGATCGATGACATTATCGTTAACGATAACTTCCTTGAGTATGCCGCGACAAAGGGAATTACTACACCGGGATTCTTGCAGGCTAAACTTGGCCGTATCGGGATCGGGTCTGAAGCATACAATCAAGAGCTAGAGAAGCTAAAGCAGAACCAAGATGTCAGGAAGCTCGCTGAAGAGTGGGCGATGACAACTCCCGGCTTTTCTGAAAATGTTAGTGATATTTTTGGTCGAGCATGGGACGGATACGCTGGAGCTATTGGGTCAGGAACTGTCGGCCCAATTGGTTTAGCGTTGCAAGAAATAGGCTTTGAGAATGCAGGACAATCCTTGGTAGAGGCTGCTGACTACGCTGACCAAATGAGGCAGAGGGGTCAAGACCCGCGCAAGGTTAGTGAACTTGCCCAATTCGGCAGAGATGTATCTAGCGGACTTGGTTTTACTGCTTCTGCTATAGCAACTGGTCTTTTGGGGAATACAGCAAGGGCATCGCTAGGGTTAAACGCCCCAAGAACAATCGACCTTTTCCAGAAAGCAAATACACTATCATTCAGCGGACTGAATTCTGCATGGGGTGGATATAGTGAAGCTAGGGCTAATGGTGCTACTGACCAGCAAGCCAAGCAGGCAGCATTGTTCTCTGCTTTGACTCAAGCCCCATTGGAATTAGTATCTCCACTTCAGAAGTGGGTAAGTAGATTCGATAAAGTCCAGCAGGATAAAATTTACAAAGGTCTGAACAAGGCCGCGACGGCAATCATTGAAGGAACTGAAGAAGCATTGTTCAATGAGATGCCACAGCAAATTGCCGGCAATCTCGTTAAGAAGTATGTCTACGAGCCAAACCAAGACATCTTTGAAGGAACAGTCTACGCTGGTGGCGTTGGCGGGGCTGCTGGTGTCATGGCTTCTATCTTCACCCAGATGCTGGGAGTTAAGAAGACTAACCAGAAACAGAAGCAAGGTGATGAACTCGGTTCTGAAATGGATGACATTGACTCCGAGGCAGACAAAGCCATGCAAGAACTCGCTCCTGATCCAGAGTCTGCATTAGCCGCACAGATGATGGAGAAGTCCACGGAGATCGATAACCTCAAAGAGGAAATCGACAACGACGAGATGGGCCTACAGGCGTTTGAGACTGGCACACCAGAGCGTCAGCAAGCAGAGATGGCATTGAAGGCCAAGAAGGACAACCTCGCGCAATTGGAAGGGCAGTTCGCTAAACTCTCCGCTGCTCCTGCAAAAGAAGCCGCGCCTACTGAGGCTGCGCCAGAAACCAAAGAACAAATCAATACTCGCATCGAAGAACTCAACAAAGAGTTCGATGCATTGGATGAGA
>Ga0315903_10007867_pt1 | contig 13259 bp, 14 predicted proteins | sample LakEriMetagenome_7_FD_203524 | JGI IMG/M metagenome (GOLD analysis project Ga0315903, IMG submission 203524) | Freshwater fungal communities from buoy surface, Lake Erie, Ohio, United States - Buoy 2 MA119 | ecosystem: Environmental > Aquatic > Freshwater > Lake | place: USA: Lake Erie, Ohio...
AAGTATTACGAGCGATACAAGCTCTTGATTGAGTTGATTGAAAAGAAGAAGACAGGAAATCCCAAGGAATTAGCACTAAAACTGGGCATAAAAGAACGAATGGTCTACAATGTGCTCGATGATTTAAGGCTTTATCTGGAAATTGACATCAGCTATTCTACTGAAGAGAATTCCTATTTTTTTTCTGATAGAAATGATTGACCGCAAGGAAATTGCAGTGGGTTGTTTGGAAATTCATCTCAAGGAAAGCGAAAGTTTTTTTTCCGAGTCAAGCAAAAGATCAAATTGGAAAATCTCTTCCAATTTGATTGGGATAAGTCTAGGTGTAGATTGCTTGAAGTGGCTCAAAGGCATCCGAAAAAAAAACATATCCAAATTTTAAATTTTTTAAACCATGAAAAAGTTATTTTTTCCAATTTTCTCGCTAATTATTTTCATTTCTTCATGTGAACAAAATCAGGATTTGGTTCCCAATTCTAATTTGGAACAAGAAATTTCACTACTGCAAGAAATGAATTCAGATGGATTGAATTTGGCAGTTTCAAATTTAGCTAAAAACCTAAAATCTAATGGGAGAAATGAAATCAATTTGGATCAAAAAGAGTTAGTTAAGGATGTCCTAACAGGAATGAATGGGCACTATTTCGACGCAAATCAGGAGGTTATTTTAAATCTTTCAAACAATTACAGCCATTTAAATTTGACCCATAATCCTTCAAATTTAAGATCGGGTGGTTCTGTAGATCTTTCCGCTTTTGGGGTTTATAGCGAAAATCAATTAAATTTAGTTCAGCCCTTTGTAGACGACTTGTTAAATGATGAGGGCATTAGTTTAGGGAGGTCCAAAACATCCGAATTTCAAACAGCTGTAGTTTCTTCTTCTCTTTCTTATGATGAAAAATTTCAATTGCTTGCATTTAGTACGGGAGTGACCAGTTTAATTGAATTTCTTGAAAGCGGGGGTATTGATGATATTCGTAGAATTCTTGCAATTGAACTTGGGGTAGATGGCGCTTTTGACAGAGTTACCGGATGTTCCATAAGTACAAGAAGTATATTTGCTGATGGAGTTGTTGGGTTAGTTGGGGGTGCTGCTGGAGGGTGTTATGCAGGAGCAACCGCCGGAACTGTTGCATTTCCATTGGTTGGAACAGTGACTGGATGTGTAGGTGCAGGGGTTGTGGGAGGAGCCGGTGGATTTATCTCCGGCATCGCTTACGGAATTGCCTCACAACTTTTAACCTCTTGTTTTAGATAAAAAGATATGGAAAATTTCAATAGAAGGCTTTTACTCGCAAGCATCGGATTTGCCTTGCTCTTCATGTTATTGGGATCGAATGGCTCATTTAATCCCACTAAAGTTGGTTTCTATACTTCTATACTTGCTGGAATTCTCTTTTACCACCTTACTAATTTTGGGTTTGCGATTTTAAAAACTAATAAACTCAAGGAAAAAAGCACAAGGCATAAGTAGCGTACTATTTAGATTCTTAAACTAATTGGAAAAAACCTATGGAACTTTTAATTGGACTTCTTTTGGCTCTGAATATTGGAGCAATAATTTATGCCCTAATTGACATCGTGAAAAGTAACTTTCATAATCCTAGGCAAGTGAAGACTGGCTGGATTTGGGTGGTGATTCTTTTCCAAGGGTCAGGATCTTTGATTTATTTTTTAACCAAAGAAAAAATGGATAGGTTGATTCTTCGAAGTTGAGGCTGGCCTAAATGATCCTTCCATTCTTATCGGGCTCAGTAATTGGCTGAAAAAGCGACTAGATGTGATTTTCAGAATCTTTTTTAGGGTTGTTTATCGTATTGCCTTACCCTTTGCCCTTTCCTTTTAATCCTTGGTTTTTTTGGAGAATAGGTAAGGTCTATCACCTTTTGCTGTACACTTTTCTGCAAGGGTTGTTGCTTTCTGTTTTGTGGTATTGTGAAAATCTCATAATATTCCCTTTGGTTAGCACACAACTCTATGAAAAAATACCTGCTCCTCTTTTTGGCATTGGCTTGCGCCACACTTAGCCAGGCACAAGCCCAAGATACCCGTCCCATTTCCTGGAAAGATGTAGCCACTTGGAAATCCATGCCCAACTCTGGCTTCAAACTCTCTCCTGATGGGCAATGGATGGCTTACGTGCTCACCGGAGTAGAAGCCGATGGAGAATTGATTCTCCAAAAACTAGCTGATTTGGATAGCAAAAAATCGTACCCCATTGGGAATACTTCCTTTGCCAGCTTTGAATTTAGTGAAGATAGCCAATGGATGGCCTTCAAAGAGTTACCTAAGTTTGCCGAAAAAAAGGCCAATGAAAATTCTCCAAAAGAAAAACTTCATTTGGTACACTTGGGTACGGGTGAGAAAAAAACCTTTGAAGATATAGGGGGATTTTATTTCAATGGGGAAGCCTCTTCGCACCTCCTTATCTCCCTTCCCAAATCTGGAGACAGTGATGCCAAAGGCACCGATTTGCTTATTCATCACCTCAAAACAGGCAAGTCCCAAAACCTGGGAAATGTGCGAGAACACGCCGTAAACAAAACCGGGACGCATCTTGCTTATGCGGTGGATGCTGCCAATTCCCAAGGCAACGGCCTGTATTTGCTACAATTGGCCAGTAATGCCATTCAGGTGTTAGATTCGGATGAGGCAGCTTATCAAAGCATCAATTGGACAGAAAAAGGGGATGGTTTTGCCGCCCTAAAATTTAAAGAGGACAAAAAGTACAAGCAGGAAAAAGGTGCTGTAGTAGGTGTTAAAAACCTCAGCAATCCTCAAATTACCCTCTACGACCCTGAGAAGGATTCTTTAGGATTTGATCAAAAATATACCATCAGCCCCAACCGTCGTCCCATGTGGTCAGATGATTTGAGCAGACTTTTTTATGGCATCCACCCTCTGGTTTTGGTTGAAAAAGAAACCCCTAAAAAAGAAGTCGGTGCCGATTCTATTCCAAAACCAAAGGATGCTAAAAAGCCAGAGATGACTATCTGGCATTGGCAAGACGAACGCCTGCAGTCACGACAGCAAGTGATGGAAGGCATGGACAAAAATTACAGTTTCTGGGCTAGCTACGACATTCTGAGCAAAAAACACCTGGCCCTCCAGGACAGCAGCATGCGGGAACTCAATATTTTGCCCCAGCAGCATTTTGGTCTAGGTTCTGACCAAAGAGCCTATGAATTGGACATCAACCTCAATGGTCAAAGCTATCTGGATTATTACGTTGTGGATTTGAAGACTGGAGAAAAAAAATTACTTTTTGAGAAATTTTACCAGCCCACGGTAGCCTCCATGCCTCGCCCTTCTACAGACGGTAAGAAATTATTATATGGGAAAGAGGGGCACTTTTTTGTATATGATATCCTTTCAAATACCCATCGTAACCTTACCGAGAATCTACCTGTTTCTTTTGTAGATGAGGAAGAAGATCGCAACCTGAAACTTGCATTGCTCAGCCCCTTGGGCTGGAGCAGCGATGGCAAATACCTTCTCTTGCGTGACGGTTGGGACATCTGGCAAGTACCACTCTCTCCTAAGGAAAGTCCTACCAACGTGACGCAAACGGGAAGGTCACAGGGCATCCGATACCAATACCGCATCAACTTGGATCCTGAAGAAAAAGGCATTGATCTGAGTAAGCCCGTGTACCTGCGTCTCTATGGGGAGCGAACGAAAAAAAGCGGGATGGCCACCCTAAATCCATCCAAGGCAGGACTGGCTAAAGGAGCAAAAATTTTGCTTTGGGAGGATGCCAATATCCAAGGTTTGGCCAAAGCCAAAAAAGCAAACGTGTTTACCTACACCAAAGAGAAGTTCAACGAGCCTACCCAAGTTTATTTGGGAGATGCTTCCCTTAGTCAAGCCAAGCAAGTCACAGAAAATGCCCCTGCTTTCAATACATACAGCTGGTCCGCTGGGGTGAGGTTGGTGGATTATGTTTCTGCCAAAGGGGACTCTCTTCAAGCGGCACTGTTTCTGCCTGCAGGGTATCAAGAAGGCATGCGTTATCCTACCGTGGTGTATTACTACGAAAAACTCTCCCAAACCTTGCACAATTGGTCCAATCCTGCCTACAGTGGCACGGGGTGGAATCCAAGTTTGTATACCAGCAACGGCTACGCAGTGCTCGTTCCCGACATTGTGTACACCTTGGATGATCCAGGCATGTCGGCAGTTTGGTCGGTACTTCCTGCGGTGGATGCTGCTTTGAAAACGGGCGTGATTGACCCAGAAAAAATGGGGCTTCATGGACACAGTTGGGGAGGATACCAAACATCCTTTTTGATTACCCAAACGAAGCGATTTAAAGCTGCTGCTGCTGGCGCTCCCTTGACCAACATGATTTCCATGTATGACCTGATCTATTGGAATACCGGAGCTGGCAACATGTCGATCTTTGAAGCCTCTCAGGGTAGATTTTTAGGAGGACCCTGGGAAAACTGGGAGGCTTACGAAAGAAATAGCCCCATTTACCACGTGAAAAATGTGGAGACACCCCTACTCCTGCTTCACAACGATAAAGATGGGGCGGTGGACTTTACACAGGGAGTAGAATTTTACAATGCCTTGCGTCGGCTTAAAAAACCCGTCATCCTGGTTCAATACCTGGGAGAAAATCACGGTCTCGGGAAAATGGAAAATCGAAAGGACTACAGTGTACGCATGATGGAATTTTTTGACCATCACCTCAAAGGGCTACCCGCACCTGATTGGATGCTGCAGGGAGTCCCTAGATTGAAGCTAGGTGAGCACTTGGAAGAGAGGGCATTTTAAGTCAACCTCATGACCTTAGTACCTATCCCTTGCCGGCGGTAAGGGATATTTTTTTGTCAAATGCGCTCAAGAATTTTGGGTGACTTCTTCGTATTTATGGGAGTAGTCTGCCCGTAAGGTTCCAAATAGCCGGTCCCAGATCAGGGTGTACAAACCGTAATTCCCATGAAAATACTGGTGGTGTTGATTGTGAGCGGTGCCCGTATTGATCCATCTTCCCAGCCAATGCTTGTGAAAATTTTTGGGATATAGTTCATAACCTAAATGGCCGTAGACATTGTAGATGAATTGGAAAAGTAGAAAATACCCCAATGCTGTTTGGGAAACCGGAAGGCAAAAGGCAATCAAAGGAATGATGCCTGCCTCAAGAATAGCCTCCAAAGGATGAAAAGCATAGGCTGTCCAAGGAGATGGATTGGTAGAAAGGTGGTGAACGTGGTGTATTCTTTTGTAAAGCTTGGGATGATGCATGATGCGGTGGACCCAGTAAAAGTAGGCGTCGTGAATCAAAAGCATCGTAGGAAAGCTGAGGATAAAATACCCCCATCCATACTGAAGAGGATCTCTAAAAAGTTGGGTATAAGGACGAAATACCACAAATACTAGGGAGCCTATGGTGGCAAAGATGATCACTGTCAAAAGGGAAAAACCTATGTCTCTTCGGTAGTTTTTCCATTTTTGAATCAGGGGCTGAATTCTTCTGTGTTGCATGGGCTTCTTCAATAGCACATAAAAAATTAGAAATACCACCCCTGCAATTCCAAAATACCTCAAGGTGGTGGTTCCTGCAATTCGCATCCATACCTCAAAAAATTTTTCCCATCCCATGTTCCAAACGATTTTTTTAAATAATAAAGTAAAATTAAGGGCTAAGGATTTGGAATACAAGGGAGCAGGGGGTACGGTAGCGGGTGGCAAGGAAGTAGAAAGTTTCTACCTTTGCTTTATGCGAAAGGAAATTGCCGCTTTATTAAAAAAGGAAATCACTCTAGAGTGGAGGCAAAAATTTGCGCTCAACGGGATTTTACTTTACGTAATTTCTGCGGTTTTTATCGTTTACCTCAGTGTGGGAGCCAAGACAGGGAGTCTATCTATTCCTACTTGGAATGCACTTTTTTGGATCATTCTCCTATTTTCTTCCGTCAATGCAGTGGCCAAAAGTTTTGTGCAGGAGCATGCCGGTAGGCAATTGTATTACTACACCATCGCTTCTCCTGAATCCATCATTTTATCTAAAATTATTTACAACTCTTTTCTCAATTTGTTCCTTGGGCTTTTGGGATACGGAGTTTTCTCGGTCATTCTCGGAAATCCAGTGCAGGATCAAGGTCTATTTCTACTCAACTTGATCTTGGGCACAGTAGGATTTGCGTCTAGTTTGACTATGGTGAGCGGGATTGCTTCAAAGGCAGGCAACAATGCTACCTTGATGGCGATTTTAAGTTTTCCAGTCATCATCCCCATCCTGCTGATGGCCATTCGCATTTCTAAAAATGCTCTAGATGGATTAGATTGGAGTGTGAGCGGAGATAAAATCTTGAGTTTGGTCGCCATCAATTTCTTGGTCTCAGCGACCTCCTACCTGTTGTTTCCCTACTTGTGGAGGAGTTAAGTCACCTGGAGTAGCGCATTTCCTGTTTCACGTTTTCTTTTTCCCATCTTCCAAAATTCAAGCTGAAGAAAACAGGAAATAATTGCTTTCCTGCTAACTTGTGGAAATGAAAAATAAAATTGCGCTGGTTACTGGGGCAACATCTGGAATTGGACAAGCCTGTGCCTTGACCCTTGCCAAATTGGGATACGACTTGATCGTAACCGGTAGAAGGGCAGAGCGTTTGGAGGAGTTCGAAAAGAAATTGCCTCAAGGAATTCGATGTCTGTCCTTAGTTTTTGACGTGAGAGACCGGGAGCAAGTGGAAAAAATTCTAGGGAATCTACCCAAGGAGTGGTCCGAGATAGATGTCCTCATCAATAATGCCGGCAATGCCCACGGGCTAGATCCTATTCAAACAGGAAGCATTTCCGATTGGGATGCCATGCTGGACATCAACGTTAAGGGACTCCTATACGTCTCCAAAGCCATTATCCCAGGCATGACCCAGAGAAATTCAGGGTGCATCATCAATATAGGGTCCATTGCCGGAAAGGAAGTCTATCCCAATGGCAACGTCTATTGTGCCTCCAAGCATGCCGTGGATGCACTAACTCAGGGCATGCGCATGGATCTGAACCCATTTGGCATCAAAGTGATGGGAATTCACCCAGGATTGGTAGAAACAGAATTTTCCTTGGTCCGCTTTAAGGGAGATGCTCAACGCGCTGGTACCGTTTATCAGGGCTATACCCCCTTGGTCGCCCAAGATATTGCCGACATCGTAGCATTTGCACTTACTCGTCCTGCACATGTGGTGCTGGCCGACGTGGTGGTATTGCCGACAGCCCAAGCTTCCGCCCAAGTCATCAAAAAAAATATTTTGCTATGAGAAATATCACCTACCTGGTTTTTGGAATACTGATGGCCTGCTCTACCCCCAAAAGTGATCAAGCTGACTTTACAGAAGCTCAAAGAGATTCTCTTTTTGCTGGGGAGGACTCGCTGGATGAAACTACAGGAAGTACAGCTCTTGAAAAGATGCTACTGGAACAAGGGCTAGTAGATATTGAAGCGACCATTCCAGGTATCCGGGTAGAATTGAAGTATTCTACCGAAGATAATTTTTTCAAAAAAGATGTATACGGGGATCTCACCCGATGTTACCTACAGCCCGTGGTAGCAGATATGCTAGCCAAAGCACAACAAGACTTGCAAAAGGATTATCCCAACTTGAGTTTACTGGTATACGATGGGGCACGCCCCAGGAGTGTACAGCAAATTTTATGGGATGGCCTAGACAAGCCAGATAGTCTCAAGACACTGTACGTTTCTGATCCCAAAATAGGAGGGCTACATAATTTTGGAGTTGCAGTCGACCTTACCCTGATGGATGTGAAATCCGGAAAACCCTTGGATATGGGAACTCCTTACGATTATTTTGGATATCCGGCCTATCCAGATCGGGAACTTCAAATGCTGGCGGAGGGAAGTATTACCAAGGCTCAGGTTGCCAACCGCGAAATTCTAAGGAAGGTGATGAAAGGGGCGGGCTTTACGGGGATTGGTAGCGAATGGTGGCATTTCAATGCTTTCTCCAGAAATAAAGTAGAAGAAAAATTTACTATAATTGAATAAACCCCATCTAACCTCCATCCAACCACCCATGAACACAGGTAAATCCATCGCTCTGGTAGCCATTCTGTTTCTGTCAATTTCTCTGACCAGCTTGGCTCAGCAAGGGGGGCAATTTCGTGTCCTTGTATTTTCTAAAACTGCAGGTTTTCGTCACCAGTCCATTCCTAACGGAGTTATGGCAATTAAAAAAATGGCAGAAAAGCATGTTTTTTCTGTATACACCACAGAAGACGCCTCGCAATTTAACGACGAAAACCTAGCTAAATACGACGTAGTCGTGTTGATGAGTACTACGGGAACAATTTTTAATGAGGCCCAAAAAGCCGCTTTTCAGAAATTTGTACAATCGGGAAAGGGAGTAGTGGGTATCCATTCTGCCACAGATACAGAGTACGAGTGGCCTTGGTACAACCGCATGATTGGGGGATATTTTCTTGCCCATCCAAGACAACAAACCCTTAGGTTGGAAGTAGTCAATCGAGAGCATCCTGCGACTTGGCATTTGCCAGTAAATTGGCTATGGACCGATGAGTTATACGAATTTAAAAGTTTGAACCCCGACATCAAGGTATTGATTCAGGCAGATGAGAGTACCTACGAGCCAGCCAAGGCCATGGGAGCCTTTCACCCTATGGCCTGGTACCATGACTTTGAAGGAGGAAGGGTATTTTATACTGCCTTGGGTCATGTGGATGCGGTATGGGAAGATGCTGATTTCTTGAAGCATCTCTACGGAGGCATTTGGTATGCTGCCAAGGGCAAGCTTCCAAAAAAGTAATCAAAATTTTAATCCCTGGGGAACTTCTATCCCTCAAATTGGTTTTTGCAAGAAACATATCTTCTACACCATGCTAAAAGCTCAAGCTAGACCGGTTCACCTCTACATGGAGGCCAATCCAAATCCTAACTCCCTAAAATTCGTAGCCAATTTTATGTTGGTGGAGGAGGGGGTCAGTTATGATTTTCCTGATGCAGCGAGTGCGCAGCACAGCCAGCTAGCTAAGGAGCTTTTTAATTTTGCTGCGGTTCAGCGGGTGTTTATCGCCTCCAATTTTGTGACCATCACCAAGGACCAGGAGGTAGAGTGGACAGAGATTCAGCAGGTGCTACGGGAGCACATCCGTCAATACTTAGAATCTGGTCAAAAGGCAGTTCAAGTAGCTATCGATAAGGATCCTCTTTTTGATGAGAATGACTCCGAGATAGTAAAAAAAATTAAGGGGATCCTGGACGAATACATCCGGCCCGCCGTAGAGCAAGACGGAGGAGCCATCGTATTCCACTCCTTTGCCGATGGAGTAGTGAAGGTGCTCCTACAGGGATCTTGTTCTGGCTGTCCATCCAGTACTGTAACCTTGAAGGCGGGCATTCAAAATTTACTCACCCGTATGCTGCCTGAAGTAAAGGAAGTGCAAGCGGAAGGCATATAGACCATACATATGGGCAAGAAAAATTGGTCATGGGCCATTTTGGGGCTTTTGGCTTTGGCCCTGCGCTTTCTAGCATCCCAATTTCCCGAGACTACAGACCGGGTATATTCCCGTTCAATTTTTCCTTTCCTGCGCAACCTTCTAGACCTGAGTTTAGGGAAATTGCCCTTTCCGAGCATTTACTTATTTTTTATTCTCATAGGGGTAATCCTAATTATTTTTATTTTTCGGCTAAAGGCTCAAGTAGGGAGAAAGCAGAAGCTTCATTATTCTTTGCGCTTCCTTTGCAATGCGCTTGGAGCCCTAATTTTCTTTTTTTTAGTGCTTTGGGGATACAATTACCAGCGCACTCCCATCGTCCAGCAATTGGGGCTTTTGCCTACCACTCTCTCCCTAGAAATTTTAGAAACCGAATTGGAGCTCACCCGAAATTTAGCTTTTCAAGAACGATTAAAAATAAAAGAGGATACTGCTGCCATAAATGAGTGGATGGACTACGCACTCCTGGAGGAGGTAGTAAGGAATAACATGCGTAAAAATCTTTTCCTCTTGGGGATAAATTATACGGGAAATCCACGTACCAAGCTAGTTCCACCTTCAGGGTTTATGAGAAGAATAGGGATTTTAGGAATTTACTTTCCTTATTCTGGAGAAAGTTATATTGATCCTAGCTTGCATCCTTTGGAGCAGCCCTTCACCATAGCCCATGAAATGGCACATAGCTTTGGAGTGACCGATGAGGGGGAAGCCAATTTCCTTGCCTGGGTGATTTGTTCCCATGCAGACGATCCTCGGCTGAGGTATTCGGCACAGCTTCGGTTGCTTCTCTATCAGCTCAGAGACTACCGCAGAGAATCCCCCGAGCGCATGGAGCTTTGGATTAAAAACTTGCCTCCTGGATTAAGACAGGATTTGATAGCCATTCAAAAAGCAAACGAGCGCTATAAGCCATTTTTTTTGGAATTCAGCCGATGGATCAATGACCTTTTTCTCAAGTCTCAAGGGATAGAGGCTGGCATTACCTCCTACCAAGAACTACCCATGCTGGTACATGCTTGGAGCAAGGACTCAAAAAGAAATAAAGAGTAAATTCCTGAAAAAAAGGCTTGGTCTAGTTCAACAAGAAAAGAGCTTATTTTCTATTGCCAATCCAAACGCCAAGAATTACCGCGGCGATGCCCAGGTAGTGCCCAAATAGGAGCACTTCTCCATCCAAAACCCCCCAAAGAATAGCTACAATAGGGATGGTATAGGTGACCAAACTTGCAAAAAAGGGGCTGGCGCTTTTGATCATGATATTGAATAGGATCAAAGCCGTAGCTGTGCCTATCATGCCTAAAATAGTAACATATCCTAAGGCTTCCCAGGCTTGGGGCTGGGTAGAAAGCTTGCTTGAAAATTCTGTGCCGGCCAATAAGTACACCAAGGCTAGGGGGAGAATTAGCAATAAAGAAATCGAGGAGATTTCTATGGATTTCAGCTGGGAAAATCGGGCTTTGATGAAATGCAAATTGATGCTGTAGCATACACATGCCGCTATGACAAACAAGGCATAGGCATTGATATCTGTCAAGGATTCCAAACTCCCCCCCTCCTTAAAGGTCACCAGCACCAGCACCCCTACAAAGGCGATGGCCAAGCCTAGTCCATTTCTTCGGGTAATGGAGGTATTGAAAAATAAGGCTCCTACTAACACCACAAAAAGGGGGGTGAGTGCATTCAATACTCCAGTGAGTGAACTGCTCAACTGGGTCTGGGCTATGGGAAAAAGAAAGGCTGGAATAAAACTTCCAAGCAATCCTGTAATTAATAAATGGATGACTTGAGTCTTACTTAGTTGCTTGATGCGGGGAAGGGATAAAGGAAGCAAAAGGCTGGCTGCAGCTACCATGCGGTAGGCTCCCACTTCTCCCGGAGTAAATACTTCCAATCCCCTCTTAATCAAGATAAAGGAACTTCCCCAAATCACCGTTAAGACCAAGAGCAACACCCAGTTTAAAAGTGATTTTTCGGTAGCGTTTTGGGTCATGGAAGAGGAATAAAAGAAAATCTTTGGGTAGTAAGTTGGATGCCTGCCTTAGGCATGAAATTCATAATCTGCAAACACATCGGCGATTTGAAGTAGGATTTCTTCTACTTCTTGGTAGCTTTCAGCTGTGACCAACTCGGTGCGGTAAGGTTTAAAATTGGGCATGCCCCTGAAGTAATTGGTATAATGCCGGCGCATCTCTAAAATTCCTTGTTTTTCGCCTTTCCAAGAGATGGAAAAATCCAAGTGGCGTTTGGTGACTGCTATTCTTTCTGCAAGGTCGGGAGCAGGCATTTTTTCTCCTGTTTGAAGATAGTGCTTAATTTCATTAAAAATCCAGGGATACCCGATAGAGGCCCGCCCAATCATCATTCCATCTACCTGGTATTTTTTGCGGTATTCCTCTGCCTTTTCGGGAGTATCGATGTCTCCATTGCCAAACACAGGGATGTGCAGACGGGGATTGTCTTTGACCAAATTGAGCCAGGACCAATCTGCTTCGCCCTTATACATTTGTTGGCGAGTACGGGCATGGATGGAGATGGCTTGTATACCTACATCCTGCAACCTCTCTGCTACTTCTACAATTCGAATGGTATCGTGGCTCCATCCCAAGCGGGTCTTTACCGTGACGGGAAGCTTTACCCGCTTCACGATTTCCGCAGTCATGGCCACCATTTTATCGATATCAAGAAGGATTCCCGCGCCAGCCCCTTTACAGGCTACTTTGTGTACAGGACAACCGTAATTGATGTCCAAAATATCTGGGCCTGCTGCTTCCGCTATGGCTGCGGCTTCTCTCATGGATTCTATTTCGGCGCCAAAAATTTGAATGCCTATGGGGCGTTCGTAGTCATACACATCGAGTTTTTGCACGCTTTTCGCAGCATCTCGTATGAGTCCTTCCGAACTTATAAACTCGGTATACATGAGGTCAGCCCCGTTTTGCTTGCATACTGCACGAAAAGGCGGATCGCTCACGTCTTCCATGGGTGCCAAGAGCAAGGGAAATTCCCCAAGTGTTATATTTCCAATTTTTACCAAAGCGAATTCTAAATTTGATGTAAATTTAGCCCAATTATGGAGATTTACGAAACTCAGGCTGAAATAGCCTCAAGAAAAAACTGGGTATTGTCTTTGGTGGTCATTACATTGATCACCTTTGGGACCTTAGTATTCCTTCAGGGAATTGCTACTTTGCTTATTCCTGTATTGTTTCAGGTGTCCTTAGATGACCTAGTGGCTCTGATTGAAGGAAACTACCAAATTCCCAATGGACGTATGGCCTTGCTCTTTACCCAAGGCATTGGTTCAGGTTTAGGGTTTTGCTTTGCCACTTGGATTATTGTAGTTCTGCTGGAAAAAGCAAGTTTCCGCTGGAAAATCCAATGGTCTAGGGTCTCGGGCCTAAACTTGGGTCTTATTCTAGCCATGACCCTAGGAGGAATGCTTTTCAATGGATTTTTGGTGTATTGGAATTCCCACTTGGTACTCCCTTCTGCCTTAGCGCCCCTGGAGCAGTGGATGCGAGAGATGGAGACGCAACTCATGGAGCTTACCCGATTTCTTACCGATTTTCAATCCATTTCTGAGTTGCTGGCAGGGATCTTGGTGATTGGAGTTTTAGCTGGAATAGGGGAAGAAGTTTTTTTTAGAGGGGTAATCCAACCCAAGTTGCAAGGATATTTACGATCCCCCCATTGGGGAATTTGGCTTACCGCCATCATCTTCTCCGCCATTCATGTTCAATTTTATGGATTTTTGCCCAGGTTATTTTTAGGAGCCTTATTTG
>Ga0315903_10007873_pt1 | contig 13248 bp, 15 predicted proteins | sample LakEriMetagenome_7_FD_203524 | JGI IMG/M metagenome (GOLD analysis project Ga0315903, IMG submission 203524) | Freshwater fungal communities from buoy surface, Lake Erie, Ohio, United States - Buoy 2 MA119 | ecosystem: Environmental > Aquatic > Freshwater > Lake | place: USA: Lake Erie, Ohio...
CGGGAAAGGTCTCGACTGTGCAATGCCAGTCTCGACCTCGTGCAGCTGCCTCCGGCTTCTGGTTGCCTCCAACAGGCCCCATAAAGGACTCTCACCTTCTGTCATTCATCCATGTCCAACGCACGCCGTTCTCTGCGGGCCTCCGGCCCTTCGTTCACTGCATGTCCGCTGCGCTTCGGCATCCATGCCTGCGCTTGCTTCCACAGCCCGGCGACATGGCAGGAACACCCCCTTCTTGGCTCCTGACCCACAAACCTCCCGGAAGGACCGCAAGTTCATCGCCACGGTGGACGTCGTCGCACCGCCTCCCATAGCCGGGCCATCCGGGCCGGTCGCGGCGATCCCCGCCGCGCCGGCTGCGGATATCGCCTACGAGGTTCAGGAGCTGAAAGTTGACCTCGGCACGCAGGTGCAGGCGGGCCACACCTCGGGGTGCTCTCGAACCACCGCACGCTGTACATCGCCGGGCACGCCTTCAAGCGTGAGGCCTCTTCGCTGGAACGGGCTGCGCAGGAGCACTGGCCGATCGAGGTTGAGTTCGCCGAAGACGGCGCGGCCTCGTGGCCGGGGCTTTCGCCTTTGTGATGCGAGACTCGTTAACGGCACGCCCCGCCAGCCTGTGAACGATTCCTACCGCCGCATCGCCCTGCAGGCATCGTGGCACCTCTTGCAGGCTGCCGCGCATGCCTTGCAGCAGGGTTCGTCGCCGCACTTCGTGCATTCGGCGGCGCACTGCTCGCACGCCTCCTCGCAGACCTCGCACATCTCCTCGGCCATCGCGGAGTCGTATTCCAAAAGCGCGACGCATGTCCCGCACGTCTCGATGCAGGTCAGGCAGGTTTTCTCGCAGCCCGGGCAGTCGCAGCCCAGGATGCATTCGCGGCAGGCCCGGAGGCACTCGTTGCAGGCCTTGATGCACGCGTCCTTGGCGGCGGCTTCGGCGTGCGTGGCGTGCGTGGCGTGCGTGGCGTCCGCGGCGTAGCCGGCGGCTGGCAGCGTCACGGTGGCGGCAAGAACGAACCGCATCAAGAGCGGCATGGTCGGCGACAGCATGGGTCGGCCCTTTTCGTTTGGGGACAGGTGAGGGGTAACCGGTCAGCGGAACTCTACGCAGCCTCCTGGCGGGCCGGCCAACGGCCCGACGGGGCTTCGGCAGATGAGCGTGGCAGCCCGATCGACACTTTGGATTTTTCTCGGCGGGACCGGTGCCTTTGGGTGCCACCCCTGCCTTCTTTTTTCACGGAGGGTCGCACGGCGACAATCGCCACATTCAACGACCGGGCAGCGGCACGCCCCATGATCTCTCCATCGCCGACTCCCGGAAGTCCGCCTCGTGACTCAGCGAATTCCCGTGGCCGCCTCTGATCCGGCGGCGCTATCGCAGGAAGCCAGAGCCCGGGCAAGCGGACACGCGAAGCCCGTGGGATCGCCCCGCCTGTAGGCCCCGAGCAGTTCTTTCGAGCGCTGGGCGAGCATCCGTCGGACTTCGCGGCGTTGGCCTTTCACGCGGGCGATCTTCATCGAGTCGTAGGCCGTCGTCTGGTGCCGCATCCACGCGATGACGGCCGCTTCGGCCCTGCGCTCGATCGGTATACGCTGCGTCCGGGCCACGGTGCCGCTGCCGACGGGAGTGGCATGGTTTGTCACGGCCGTTGCAAGCGTGGCGGCGAGGCTGGCGTGTCGCTGATGGAAGCCCAGAAATTCCAAAACAGCGCCGCGGAAGTCCTCGACGTATTCGCGCTGGGTGTTTTCACGCCGCTTCGCTGCGGCTGCCTGTTTTTTGGCATACGCGTCGGTCGAGCGTTCGGCGGCGAGTTCTGAACGAAGCTGCGCGATCGTTGCCGCAGGAGCCCAGACGCCGCGAGAGAACAGCTTACGCCCCACTGTTTCTTGCACCAGCCAGTGCCCGCCGGCGGCTTTCACGCGGCGAGTCAGGGTGGCGTCGCCGGGTGCGAGAAGTTCCCAGCCGTGCGGGACGGCAAGTATCTGCCCCGTGCGGGTTCTGACCGTGTCTGGAGTTGGGCCGGGGAGAAACGTCTGGGCGGACATGGTGGCTGGTGCGAAGTGATGTGAATCGCGATGGTTTCTTATCGGAAAACGGCGGTTGTAACCCTCAGTGGGCCCCGGGGAAAGACAGCAGTCGTAGTATTTCGCAGAAGTTCGAGCCGTTTGGTTTCCTGCACAACGTCCCGACGAGTTCGGCCTGCGCCACGACGTGCCCGTCCATGGCCCTCTCCAGTGTGGCCTTCGTCGGATGCTCCAAGTCTCAGGAAGGGCCACGAGTAGCGCGAGTCACGAGGCGGCAAGGCGGTGATCGTCCAGGTCGCAAAAGCGCCTCACGCAAACCGCTCCTGCACCACCACCTCGGACAGGGCCAGTTGGCCGCCCTTCGGCATGGCGGGTTTCACGGCCTTGCCGACGGCGATCATGAAGCCGATCACGTGGTCGCTCGGGAGGTTTATGATCTCGGCGATCTTCACCGGGTCGAAGCCGATCATCGGGCAGGAGTCGTAGCCCATGGCCTTCGCCGCGAGCATGATCGTCTGCCCCGCGATCCCACACGACCGCATCGCCTCGTCCCGCTGCAGCTGCTCCTTGCCTTCATAGAACGGCCCCATCCACCCCGTGACTATTTTTCGGATCTCGGGCGCGGCGTTTCGCCAGTACCGCTCCGGCGACTTCTTCCACGCCTTGAGATCGGCGGTGAGCACGATCAGGAGCGACGCATCGGTGACCTGCGCCTGATCGACCGCGGCGGCCCGAATCTGTTTCCGCAGGTCGGGGTCGCGAACAACCACAAATCGCCAGTTCTGCATATTGAATGAGGTCGGCGACTGGATGGCGGCCTCGAGGAGTTTCGTTTCCTCGGCGGCCGTAAGGCGATGGTCCGGGTCATAGGCCTTCACCGCCCGCCGTTGATTGATCGCGTCGAACGTGTCCATGTAAAATGCAGTCCTCACGTCAGGGAGTGGAACCAGATGCCGTTGTACGAATATTCCTGCGACAAGTGCAGTCGGAAAGTCGAGTTGCTCATTCGCGGCGACGAGAAGCCTGCGTGCCCGCACTGCCACAGCACCAAGCTCACCAAGCTCTTGAGCGTGGTCAGCGGCCACGTGACCGGCGGTGGCGGAACTTCGGCTTCGGCCGAGAGCTGCGGCCGCCCGCAGTGCGGCATGGGCGGCTGTGCGGGTCTCGGATGACCGACGTTCCCTGGATCGAGTGGTATCAGAGCCTGGCCAAGCCGACGTGGACACCGGCGCCGCGGACGATCGGCCTCATCTGGCAGATCCTGTATCCCGTCATCATCGCGACCTTCGGATTCGTGTTCGTGCAGGCGGGGCGGGGCCGGCTGCCGCCCCTCGTCGCCCTGCCCTTTGCCATCAATCTGGTGGCGAACCTGATGTTCACGCCGATCCAGTTCGGCATGCGGAATCTGCCGCTGGCCGCTGTGGACATCCTCGTCGTCTGGGGCACGCTCCCGTGGATGATACTCGCCGTCTGGCCGCACTACCGCTGGGTGGCCGCGGCCCAGGTGCCCTACTTTGTCTGGGTCTCGATCGCCACGGTGCTGCAGCTTTCGATCACGTGGATGAACCGGGCGTAGCGTCGTCGCCAGGTCGGGCCGGCCGCGCCGCATCCGCGGTCGCGTCAATACCCCGAAACGTCTCTTCTTTCTCTGCCGCGCACCGCGGGCAATACCACGGTGCGGGCGTCGCTACCGGCATTACAAGGGCAACGAATACACCATCCTCGGCGTCGCCCGGCACAGCGAGACACTCGAGCAACTCGTGGTTTACCGGCAGGAGTACGGTGACCGGAGCCTCCGGCGCGGGGCCAGCGGCTGGCCGATCGGCATCAGCGGGGTGGCGGTGCCTCGACAAACCGCCGTGCCAGCTCGCCCGACTGAGGATTCCAGATCGGGTTCACGCCCGCCGGCAGCGGATCACACCGCACGAAGATCCGCCGCGGAGCCTGCTCGAAGTAGAGGAGCAGCGCCGGGCAGAGCCAGCCTTCCATGCGCTTGCCCGCGATGGTGCCCGCGTACCAGTTGCCCGAGCATGCGTCCTCCCGCAGCCACTGCAGCTCGGCGTCATAGCCGCCGAACGGCTCGTCCGCGAAGGTCAGTACAAATCCCTTCGTGGCATCGAGAATGCCCTTCGCCTCCACTACGCGCGAGATCATCTCCGTCATTCCCAGCACGAAGGCCTCTTCCTTGAGCCCGGTGCGGACGTCGTCGAATACCCAACATGAGTCGTTGAGCAGGTAGGGGTACAGGGTCAAAACACGTCGCTCGCTCATGACTTGCCTCCTTGGGTTTGCTCGTAGGGAACATCGAAAAGCTCTGGCCAGAGTTGCATGCCTCGGCCGGCCGAGCGGGCCTCGGCCATCGTGCGTACTCCAGAATGAGTCACGCACCAAGAACCAGGCCGACAGGCGTCGCCGCCCGTCGATCTGCTGCAACATTGTTTCGTGAGGGTTGAATCCTCACGCACATCCCGCCGGCATTTTCATGCCGGCGGAAGCACCGTGTGCCTTGCAGTGGCTCGGTTGCGGAAACACCGTTGAGGCGTCTCCAACACGCCTTGGGGGGCGTGTCGTTCCTGATGCTGCGTGCATTTTACCCTTCGCATCCGCCGCAGGCCAGCGTTCGGCGACTGTCACCTGTGTCATAGCGCGGCACCTGCACAGTGGAGGCACCTCACTCTGTTTCTGGCTGCCCACTGCGTGTACCCTCAGTGCCCCATGGCGGCAGACACCGACTCTTCTCAGCTTCCGCCTCGACGTCGACCCACGACCGCACGGCGTCGGGATTCGCGACGCTGTCGGCGAGCCGACGCTCGAGCTCGGCTCGTTGCCACGTCGGGAGGGGCGATGCCTCCACATCGCGCACGACGCTATCCCAGATCGCTTCGGCGACCTGGAAACGCTCTTCGATGCTGAGGCGATCGAGCCAGAGTTCGTGAAGCGAAACGCTCGCCATCGTGGGCCTCTGAAACTTGTTGTGAGCGACGCGGGTAAGTATACGGGCGTTCAGATTCTCGTGTCAACGGGCTTTTCGTCCGGGTTCTACCCCGGACCAACGTTGTCCCGCGGGGTCGTAGACTGGCGGCCATGACGCCGGCCGCGCCCTCGCCGTTTTTGAAGATCCCCGACAGGGATCCAACAAACGCGGTCTCACCCGGGGAAAACCCAAAAAGGGTAGGTCACCCGGCGCAAATTCCGGCACCACGAAGCGGGGTGGCCGCCGCGCGGCCGCCAAGCAGGCCAAGAAGGCCAACCGCCGGAAGGGAGGTGCGAAATGATGCACCTCCGCCAACCCCTCCAGCTGCCGAAGGGCCGCGAGCTTCGCGTCCTGATCCATGCCCGGTTTTCGACCGAGGAGCAGCGGCAGTCGAGCATCGACGATCAGATCACCGCCTGCCGGGCTTTCCTCGATACCAGCCTGCCCGAGGGCACCAAGCCCTCGCAGGTGACGGTCGACGTCATCAAGGAGCCCGAGATCAGCGGTGAGATCGCCGACCGACCGGGCATCAATCAGGTCTGGGCCGGCATCGAGTCCAAGCGGTGGGACCTGATCATCGCCGAGGAGTCGAGCCGGCTCTACCGCCACCACACGAAGGCCGGCGAGCTGTTTGAGTCAGCGGTGGACGCCGGCGTGCGGGTGATCTGCCCGTCGGACTACATCGACACGGCCGACGACGACTGGCCGGACCGACTGCATATGTGCCAGATGCAGCACGCCCGGTCGAACTTCTACACCCGGCAGCGGATCAAGCGGGCCCACGACGGCCTCTGGGCCCGCGGGGCCGCCGTGGGCAACACCGTGATCGGCTACAAGCGTCGGTGCACGGTGCCGGCGACGGAGACCGAGCCTGCCAAGGGCCCGTTCTACGACGAGATCGATCCGGAGAAGGCGGCGGTGATCCGCGAGGTCTTTGAGCGGATTGCGGCGGGCGAGACGTCCGCCGAGGTTGGCGAGTGGCTCGACTCGATCAAGTTCGCCAAGGCGAAGTGGTCGCGGCAGGCCAAATGGACGGCCGGTAACGTCAACGCGATCATCCGGCGGACGATCTACCGTGGCTTCGAGACGAACCGGAAGAAGGTGGCGAAGCGGAAGCTGCGGACGGGCAAATCGGAGTACGTCTGGAACGATGACGACAAGATCCAGACGCGGGAGAGCCCGCACCTCCGGATCGTGTCGGACCACCTCTGGTACAAGGCCAACGAGGTCGTCGACAAGCGCCGCGTGTTCCAAAAGCCAGTCCGCGGCGCGGGGCACCCGCTTCGTGGCACCACGCGGCAGCGGCGTGGCCTGCTGGCCGGCGTGTTCACGTGCGGCGTCTGCGGCTCGCCGATGCACTCGCACGGCAAGACGGACGGCGTCTACCGGTGCTCGGGGGCAGCGAAGGGCACCTGCTGGTACCGCGGCTACTGCATGCGGGAGCGGGTGTACCCGGCGGTGCTCGAGGCGGTGGTCGACGCGGTCTTGTCTCTCGACGGCGTCCGCGACGCGGTGCTGACCCGTGTTCGGGAGCTGCACGAGAAGGGCGGCTCGCTGGGTGTCGAGCTCAAGAAGCTCGACAAGGAGGAAAAGAAGCTCGTGGCGGCCATCGAGCGGCTGTCGGCGGCGGTGGAGGGCGGAGACGGGCCGCTGTCGTCGCTGACGTCGCGGCTGGCGGACCGGGAGCGAGACCTGGCGATCGTGCGGTCCCGCCGGCGGGAAGTGGAGGAGCATGCGGGCCGCAAGGAGAAGCTGCCCTCTGCGGCAAAGCTCCTCCAGCACCTCGAGGCCGTGAAGGGGCAGTTGCTCGGCGACGAGGCCCGGGCGGCGGTGATCCTGCGGCAGCTGCTCGACGGGCCGATCCGCGTGATCCCGTACATGCGGATCGACGGCAAGCGGGTGGTGCCGCGGCTGGAGTTCACCATCAACCTCGCGGCGGCGCTCCCGCCGGGCGTTGCTGGACCGCTCCGCCAGGCGCCACCGGCGGAAGGCGATTCGCCGGCTGGCGAGCCCGCGGTGATACTCCAGCGAACGCTCGTGGTCAATGCGTACGACGAGCCGCAGTTGGTGAAGCACGCCTGTGTGATCGTGCAGCGACGACTGGAGGGGAAAACCTACAAAGAGATCGCCAAGGAACTCGATCTCACGAAGGACAACATGCACAACTGCGCCCGGATCACGAAGTTGATGGAGGAGGCAGGGCTTCCCGAGCCCTACCATCGACTGACCGAGAAACCGGACCGCGTTCCCCAGTGGTGCAGCAAGCACTGGCTGAAGGCCGGCGAACGCAAGGGCGGCGGCAAACGCCGCCGAGCGTCATAGCTCGGCCGGCCCCTCGATGTTCATTGCGGCAGGGGCGGTGCCTTCGGGTGCCGCCCCTGCCTGCTCTCGGGGGGTCTATCGCCTCGTCGCCTACCGGTTGCGTTGTTGCGGCAAGTAGATTGCCGCTGCTTCGTGCATCGCTCTCTCAAGGATCCTTGTCACCATGCCCGTAATGCTCCAGACGACGCTCCTGCTCATCTGCTCGAACGTGTTCATGACGTTCGCGTGGTACGCCCACCTGAAGGACATGAGCGGCCGGCCGTGGTTCATCGCGGCCTTGGTGAGCTGGGGCGTGGCGCTTGCCGAGTACCTGCTGCAGGTGCCCGCGAACAGGATCGGCTATACGACGATGAACCTCGGGCAGTTGAAGATCCTGCAGGAGGTGATCGCGCTCTCCGTGTTCGTGCCGTTCGCGGTGCTCTACATGAAGCAGCCCCTGAAGCTCAACTACCTGTGGGCGGCAATGTGCATCTGCGCGGCCGTCTACTTTGTGTTTCGCGAGTCGTGACGGCCGCCTGCTCGACGCCGCTCACCGCCGCATCGCCCGGCACGCATCGTGACAATTCTTGCAGGCCGCCGCGCACGCCTTGCAGCAGGGCTCGTCGCCGCACTTCGTGCATTCGTCGGCGCACTGCTCGCACGCCTCCTCGCAGACCTCGCACATCTCCTCGGCCATCGCGGAGTCGTATTCCAAAAGCGCGACACATGTTCTGCACGTCTCGATGCAGGTCAGGCAGGTTTTCTCGCAGCCCGGGCAGTCGCAGCCGAGAATGCATTCGCGGCACGCCCGGAGACACTCGTTGCAGGCCTTGATACACGCGTCTTTGGCGGCGGCATCGGCGTGCGGAGCATCCGCGGCGTAGGTGGCCACCGGCAGCGTCACGGCGGCGGCGAGAACGAAACGCATCACGAGCTGGGTGGTCAGCGACGGCATGGGTCGGCCCTTTTCGGTTGGAGGTAGGTGAGCGGGAACGGCTCGCCGGAACTCTACGCAGCCCCGAGGCGGGCTGGCCAACAGGCCAGCGGGGCTTTGGCCGCCGGGCGTCATAGCCCGGTCGGCTCTTTTGTTTTTCTCACGGCAGGGGCGGTGCCTCCGGGCGTCGCCCCTGCCTGCTTTTTTTCACGGAAGGTCCCATGGTGAAAATCACCACATTCAACGACCGGCCGGTGCGGCATGTTCGCTACATGCCCGACGGCTCGGTCATCCTGAAACTCTACGAGCGGCGGCCCACTGGCCGCGCTCGCCATCTCCGCGTGTCGCTGGCCCAGTGGCTGGCCGGTCGCGGTGTCTATCTGTTGGAAAGCCATGCATCGCAGCGGGCCCAGGCCCGGCAACTCGCCCGCCGCCGCTGTGGATGATGAAAACGCCGGGAAAATCGGCGGAGTAAGCAACCGGGAATAGGTGCGTTTCCCGAACGGGTAACTCGCTTATTCCCGGTTCCTCACGCGTGAAGGATAAAGGATAGCCCGGTCAATGGCACCTCCGCACCGGTCTTCCGGCTGATGAGCGACTCGTGAGCCTCGGGAGGAGCGGCCCGGGCGTCGGGAACGGGTTTCTCGAAACGCCCCGCATCCGCTTCGGTGGCGTTTTTCTAGCGTCCGCGCAGACCGCGGCCCAGTTGGCCGTTCCCGGGGCTTCGACGCCTCGCGTCTGACGCCGATCAGAGGCTTTGGATGTCGATCACGGGCAGCTCGTCGGGCGACGGATGCTCGGCGATCGCGGGGCGCTTTCCATCAGCGCGAACGCCGCCGGCTATCAGGGCGTACTGCCTGAGAAGTTCCTGCTCACCGGGGATCGCACGGGCGGCGGGTTCGCCGCCGAGGTGGCCGCTTTCACCGTCGATAACGGCGCCGCCGCCAACCTGCTGGGCGTGGTGATGGTCGACGGGGTCGCTGCCCCGGACCAGTTCGCGATGTCGCTCGCCAAGCTCGATTCCCTGGGCATCCCGCTGTACCAGATCGCCTCGCCGCCGCAGGCCACGAACAACTGGGGCAACACCACCGAGCAGCTCGCGCTCCTGCATCCCGACCAGTTCGTCGGCGTTCAGTTCGACGACGGCAGCTCCCTCGATGCCGTGATCACGTTCGCCACCGGCTGGATCAACGACTTCTACTCGGGGCTCTACGGACCGAGCGATCCGTTCTACGGCATCTACGGCAATCCCAACGACGGCACCTACGTCCAAAACCAGCCGCTCGTATTGGGTGGGGCGGGGGCCAACACGCTGCCCGCGCCGCCGCTGGTTGACGTCAATCAGTTCGCAGGCACGTGGTACGAACAGGGCAGCGTGAAGCAGGGCTCCTCCATCGGGCTGGTGAACACCACGATGAAATACACGCCCAACTACGAAGAACCGCCAGGCGGTACCTCTGTCTTGATCGACATCACGGTGGAGAACTCCGGCACCTTCGGACCCGGCGGACCGGAGTGGAAGATCACCGGATCCGCGGTTCCGGTCAACGCCGTCAACACTCGCCTCAGCGTGAACTTCTCCGGCGCGCCGTCCACCGACGAGCCGGGCAACTCATGGATCCTCGACTACGCCCCGGACTACAGCTGGGCGATCATCAGCGACCCGACCGGGACCTCGGGAACCATCCTGACCCGCGATCAGTTCCCCTCCGAGGACGAGGCCGAGTACAACGCGCTGGTGGCCCGGGCGTATCAGCTGGGTGTGAAGGGCACGATCACCCCGACAGCGCAGTACCCGACCACCTGACGGATGGCCCGCTGCCGTGATCTGCCACGGCTCCGACGCGCAGTGCTCGAGCGGGGTCCGCTCCCGAAGGCCCGGTGCCACGGATGACGAATCACCCAGCGACCGGAAAACGCTTGTGAACGTGTCATGGACCGGGCTATCCTCCGCCTTCCTGTGGAGGGCATTCATCCCGACCTCGACGTTCGCCGTCCCATGAGCAACACCCCCTTCAACGACACCGCTTCGATCCTCAATCAGCCAAGGGTGATCCCGGGGCCCGGTCCCGCGGCCCACAGCGACAGCCGCCACGGCTGGCCCTATGAGAAACCGCTGAACGACCCGGCGGTGGCCGAGATCTGGACCTACACGCCTCGCTCCAGCTACCGCGCCGGCGAGACGATCGACTTCCACGTGCACAGCACGCGGCCCACCTTTGAACTCGAGATCACACGCGACGGGCCGAAGCCGGAACTGGTGTTTGAGCGCAGTGGCATCACGGCCAAGGCAGTGCCCACGCCGTCCAACGCTCATGTCGTAGGCTGCCACTGGCCGGTCGCGTTTCAGCTGCAGGTGCCAGCGACCTGGCGGAGCGGTTTCTACGTGGTTGTGGTACGGGTGCGCGACGACGACGGCGCCATGTTTGAGCGCGAGCACTTCGTCGTCATCAATCCACCCGAAGCGGAGCCGCAGAGCCGAGTCGCCTTCGTCGTTTCGACGTGCACGATGAACGCCTACAACGACTGGGGCGGCGGCAACAGCTACCACGGCGAAGGCGGGTCGCCCCGGTTCAAGAAACCCAACCCGCGCACCTCGCTCCTGCGGCCGTGGAGTCGCGGGCTCGTGAAACTGCCCGCCGGCGCGCCCCGGGCCGTGTCGCGGGAGGAGCTCAAACCGTTTGCCCATCCGGTGTTGCCGTCACACCCCTATGCCCATCACTTCGGCTTTGCCCGCGACTACGGCGATGCCAGCTGGGCGTTGTACGGCAAGTTGTTCATCGAGTGGGCTGAAGCCAATGGCATCGTACTCGACTATTTCACGCAGCATGATCTGCACGCCGATCCAAAGGTGCTCGAATCCTACCGCCTCTCGGTGGTGGTGGGCCACGACGAGTACAGCAGCTGGCCCATGCGCGAGGCGATCGAGAACCAGCTCAAGGCCGGTGGCAACCACGCCCGTTTCGCGGGGAACAACATCTGGCAGGTGCGCTACGAGGATGGCGGCACCACCTTCGTCAATCACAAGGACGAATCCACTGACCCCGTGCTGGGCACCGATCAGGAACGGTTGCTCAGCAATGCCTGGGACCTGCCCCAGGTGGGCTGGCCTCTGGCCGAAACCTTCGGGCTCACGGGCACCGCCGCCATCCATGCCATGTTCGGCGGTGCGGCCCCGCGGGCCAGTGGCGGCTTCACGGTCTATCGCCCCTGGCACTGGAGCCTGAAGGGCAGCGACCTCTACTACGGCGATGTGATCGGTGGCCGGCCCGACTGCGTGGCCGCCTATGAGGTCGATGGCTGCGACTTCACCATGCGCGACGGCCTTCCCTATCCCACCGGCAAGGATGGCGCCCCGGCCAATCTTTCGATCGTGGCGATGGCCCCGGCGCTGATGCATGAAGAGGACCACTTCAATGCCACCATGGCCAACCAGATGAATTCGGTGTCCACGCCTGAGATCAAGGGGGACGGCATCGCGATGCCTCATCTCGAGGAGCACGAGGGCGTGCGCCATCCCAAATTTGGGGCCGGCATGATCGCCAGCCATGACCGTGGCGTCGGCCCTGGCGACGGCACCGTGTTCGTGGTTGGCGGCACCGACTGGGTCGTGGGACTGCAGAACCGCAACTGGTTCGTCGAGACCATCACCCGCACCGTACTCGATCGGCTCTCAGGTCCGCGGCCCGCGCCTCCGCCGTGATCCGGTCACCGTAAGGGTCCTTATACGGATCACACTTGATCCTCAGGCGTGACCCAGCTGGTGCGGCAGATTGACCGGATATCCTTCCGGCAGAGTGTGCGGTGACTCCGAATGGCCTCAGCGACGAGTGCATGCTCGTCAGCGTAGGTGCGATTGCTCCAGTGGTGCTCTCGAAACCAGTGCCACAGCCGTTCGACCGGGTTGAGTTCTGGTGAGTACGGAGGAAGGAACAGCGGGGTGATCCGCCGAGGCCATCGCAGCTTGTGTGAGCGGTGCCAGCCAGCTCCGTCGAGGATCATCACGGCGTGCTCGCGGCGGCGGAGCCTTCTCGCTGCCGCGTCGAGGAACGCCTGCGTTGTCTCGGTGTTCACTTCACGGTACGGAATGGCCATCGACCAGCCTGTCGCCGGTTCGACGGCCGCGAACACCCATATCGATTTTCGCCCGTGTTGACGAACGACGGTCGGTCGCGATCCTTTGATCGCCCACACGGCGGTCAGCGTTCCCTGCTGGCCGAACCGCGCTTCGTCCTGGAACCAGATACGAACTCGCGTGCGGGGGCGGGAAGCCCGCACACGATTCACAAAAAGGGGGCGCGTCGCTTGAAAGTCTTGGCTGCGGCCGGATCCTGCCGGGGATGTCTGGGCCGAGGATCGAGGCATACGAACCCGTGCCGCTTCAGCAGCTTGTAGATCCCAGCGAGCGAGAAGGCCTTGCCGAACTCGCGATCGAGAATCCCCTGGATCTGCCGTCCACGAAGCGAAGCGACGCCGTCTCGTGGTGTGGCGCCAGCCTTCACTCGCTCGACGAGGCGAGCCTCTTGCTCGGGCGTCAGCCGTCGCGTGCGGCCTGGTGCCGTGCGTCCACACACCGCCCCGATACCGCCGTCACGATACGCGTACGCCCAACGCTGTACGAAGGCTCGACTGCGGCCTACGGTGCCGGCGATTTCAAGCGTCTCCCGCCCCTGCAATGCGAGCAACACGCTTCGAAGCCGATCCCGCTGTATCGCGTCCGATTCCTTGGCGATCAAGCGAGCGAGCCTGCGCCGATCGCCGCGACTCCGTTCGGTGACGTCCATGGGGCCTCCTTGGTTAGAGGCCGAATCATGCCATCAGAAGGCAGATGGCGCAATATGGGGAACATGGCAGAGGCGCGCGAGGCTCAAGTGTGACCCGTATTAGGTTCTGTCTGAGAACGCCATTTTGAGGCAGCGTTGGATCATTGCGAGCTTCATCATCGCGAGGAAGTTGATGGCGAGCTTCTCGAACCTCGTGCCAATCCGCCGGCATTCTTTCAGCCAGCCGA
>Ga0315903_10007874_pt1 | contig 13247 bp, 10 predicted proteins | sample LakEriMetagenome_7_FD_203524 | JGI IMG/M metagenome (GOLD analysis project Ga0315903, IMG submission 203524) | Freshwater fungal communities from buoy surface, Lake Erie, Ohio, United States - Buoy 2 MA119 | ecosystem: Environmental > Aquatic > Freshwater > Lake | place: USA: Lake Erie, Ohio...
CACGAGGAATACTGCACCACCACACCCCTGCTTTTTCTAAGCGGGAACTTCCTCCGGCTTGGCTCCAATTGAGGGCATCGTTTGGTCGAGAAGCTAAGTAAAACATGCCTTTGCTGCGAATGATGGTATTAGGAAACAGCTCCGTCAAAAAATGCCAAAAGCGCTCTGGATGAAATGGCGTTGAGTCTCTAAACACAAACGAACTGATACCATACTCGTCAGTCTCCGGCACATGATGGGCTTTTTCTAACTCCCTCATCCAACCCGAAGCCGATTGTGCTTTATCAAAATCGAACAAGCCCGTGTTGAGCAAATGTTTTGTTTCTACACGTCCAAACTGAGACTCAATTATTCGAGCACCGGGATTTAACTTTTGAATCATGTTTATGAGCAACGCGGCATCTCCTTCGCCAATCAAATCTGTCTTGTTCAGGATAATCACATTAGCAAACTCTATTTGGTCAGTGAGCAGGTTCACGATAGTGCGTTGATCGCGGTCATCTTCGGTGAGTTTTCTGTCGGCCAAACGATCGGCACTACAAAAATCATGAAAGAAATTATACCCATCCACCACGGTCACCATGTTATCAATTTTTGCCCAACGACTTAAATCAATGTTATCTTCTTCATTAGCAAAGGAAAAGGTTTGCGCTACGGGCACCGGCTCTGAAATACCTGTGCTTTCAATCAATAAATAGTCAAACCTATTCTCTTTAGCGAGCTTCTCCACTTCTATCATCAAATCTTCGCGCAATGTGCAACATATACACCCATTACTCATCTCTACCAATTTCTCTTCTGTTCTCGACAGGGTGTTGCCATTCTTTACTAGTTGAGCATCAATGTTTACTTCACTCATATCGTTTACAATCACTGCTACACGCAGTCCTTCTTTGTTGTGAAGCACATGGTTGAGTAAAGTAGTTTTGCCAGCACCCAAAAAACCGCTCAATACAGTGACGGGCAAAGGCTTAGTCATTACATTATTCATATATTAACTTATTTTAAACAGTAAAAAAAATGCAACGGCAAAACATGATGCCGTTGCGTTAAAAATAATAGGAACCGAACTGTGAATGATTATTGAATACGTACCGGAAAGACCACATCAATATCTGTATCGCCCGGAGTTTCGGTGCCGTCTTTCACGCCCGGTTGGTGGCGAAGTACTACGTTGATAGCGCCACTGGATGCCGCACCGGTGGTCCAAAGCGATTCTAAACCTACAGGCAAGTTGTTACCGTCTTTATCGGTAATTGTTACATTGATGTTAGCGGTGATGTTTTTGAACACAAAAAGATGTTCGTCTGCTTCTTCCAAAATTTCGGAAGTAACATTATCCAGCACACCGTCAAGCTTAGCAAATAGCATTACGTTGGCTTTATAGGTTTTACTTGGGTCTAGTTTGATGGTGTCTATCACCGTTGGTGGATTGCCGCCAATGCCATCTGGATCCTCCCAGCTAAATGTGCCCGCAGCAGCATTGGTTGCACTATCCACGAACATCACCTGGATTTTAGATATAGCATCATGCTCATGGTCATGATCATCATCGTCCGGTTTGCAAGATTGGATGGAGGCTAAGAAGCCGAAAACGATAAGGGAGAAGATTAAGGATAATTTAGTTTTTTTCATGATATGTTTTTTTAGTTTAGAGAATGTGGTTTGGATGAAATAAAAAATGGTACAGATACTTTTAGAGAAACATTGATGCCGCGTTCATCAGCAAAATAGCGGAACCTATTGAGGTAATCTCGATAGGCAGTATTCAAAGCGTTGGCCACAGCCACATTGAGATGAACAGGCTGTTGGCGGATGGCAAATGTAGCGCCCGCTTCAAAGTTCAACAACCAATAGCCTGGAGGCGGTGGAAGATAATCTTGATTTTGCGGAGCTAATTTTTGTTGTAAAACAATTTGTGCGCTTGCGCCCAGATACAATCCTTTTACTTGTTTAAAATCGCGAAAGGTGTAGCGCAAGCCATGCTCAAATCGTTGCGGTGGCATCATGATTAACCATTCATCGGCTGTTCGGTTCCAAGCGCGCAGCAATGATATGCGGTTAGTTAACTCTATGCCTCGGTAAGGCTTAATCGTTAGGTCTATGTCACCACCGGTGAGCGATACATCATCTTGTGTGTAATCAAAAGCAGGATAAGCACCACGGATGGTCAACTGCGAAGTGAGCGTGGGTTTGGCATAAATAAAATCTTGAATAAAGTATTGGTAAAAACCAACAGAGGCGGAGAGCCAAGAAAAATCGGCTTGGAAACTTGTTGACAGATCAAAGGACATCTCTTGCTTTAAGTCAGCATCGCCCCGCTCAAAAGAAGCAGAACCATGATGCACCCCATCGGCATATAACTCCGACACTTGCGGAGCGCGCCAAGCTGAAGCGATGTTGACATTCCATTTAAGGTTTTCAGTAATATGATAATCTAAACCTATGCTTCCGCTCGGCACTAACCATTGGCTCTTGGGTTTAGCACCACCTCTGCTGCTCGGCAAAAAGGCCTGCAACCAACGATAGTCCAACCGCACTCCGGCTTCTAGTTCTATCTTGCGATAGTTCCAGCGCTCTACGGCAAACACGCCTCCGGCAAAATTCCAAAACCCGGGAATGAAATAGCCATAGTTGTAGTTATTGGTTTGGGTCATGCCGTTGAAGCCTATTACTCCCGAGAAACCTTTCACCGGTTTGTGCTCCCAATTTATATCCGCAGAAATAGTTTGAATAGCAAATTGAAAACCCGGGCGGTTGTCATTATCGCCAAGCGGTTTGTGCTTATCGTACTCGGTGCGTTGGTTATGTTGAAAGGCCAACACGATGCTCATATCGCCTGCTTTGCCGGTGTTGAAATATACCTTAGCTTTAGCCAATTGGTGAAGGATGTCTTGATAAGGGCGATTGATATCGTACGTGAAACCGGACAACTCTCTCGGCACTTTAGACTCGATGGCTTGTTGCAAATCGGTGAGGTTGTGGAAATGTGCAGCAGAAAGAATACCGATTTTTGTTTTGAAAAAACTGTAGAAAATTTCTACGCCATAGTTCGACTTCTTCCAACCACCGGCCACCGAAAAATTACCTTCTTGCACTCCCGTATTTTTTAACCAATAGTTGGGTGTGCGCGAATTGCCGCCTCTGCGAAAAGTGCCTTGTACTCGCCAACTGAGCGGAGCTACCTTAGCATGATTACCTTCAAGGATGCCCGATAAATTCACCTCTGCATTGTTGGAATAAAGTGCAGTGTTAAACTCACCACCGATGCCGGGTGTGGTAGACAAAGCCGCAGGGTCAATCAAGATGACCCCACCGATGGCATCGCTACCATAACGCAAAGAATTAGCCCCTTTCACTACCGTTATTCGTTTGGCAATAAATGGATCAATCTCTGGTGCGTGCTCGGTGCCCCATTGCTGACTTTCTTGACGCACGCCATTGTTTAAAATCAATACCCGATTGCTATGCAAACCATGAATCACGGGCTTTGAAATAGTAGCTCCTGTGTTGAGTGTAGTTACTCCCGGCAGCTTACTCAAGGTCTCGCCCAAGGTCAATCCTTTGAGTTTGCGCAGCTCCGCTCCTTCCAGCTGTTCCACTTGCTGAGTCACATGACTTTCTTTGCGGTGTTGCATCACCTCCACTTCATTCAGGTGCTCTTCTTTATGGTTAAGCTTCACGCGCAAAGTGGTGTCGCCATTGAGCTGAAAACTAAAGAGCGAGGTTTCGCAGCCGATGTGCGTGATGGCTAAAGTGACTTTGCCGGCACACACATTGCTCAATACAAATCGTCCCTTCGAATCAGTTTGTACGTTCTGCTCGGTTTCGACCAACACTACGTTTGCCCCATCCAAAGCATCTACAGAATTTTCATCCATAATTCTGCCTCGGATAGACAAGCGACAGTCTTGACTAAAAGCCAAACTACCGACACCAAATACCAATAAACATACGCACAAGAAATAGCGCATTTACTTTATAGATTTACACCAATACGAAAAAACCCACGCCACAGTAACAGGCGGGACTAGAAAACAAAACGATTAAGCAAATGCGGGCGGTCCGCGAAGAGAAGTGTAATCGTGCTTAGCTACCAAAAGCGGGGCAGCATAATGAGCAACAACTACTTGATTAAAAAATAATGAGGCAGTATAATTTTGAAAGACTAATTGGTCATCAAATAGAGAAATATCAAACTGACAAATTTCGCAATGGGTGTGTTCATCTTCACTGTGCAAGTGATTGTTACATTCATCATGGTGTGCATGATGCTCCGCAAAGAGGTAGTGAATTTGGTGTACGTTTACGGTAAAAAGCACCATGGCGGTAAACACCACCGACAGCAAGCCTTTTATGTAATGACACTTTTTCATCAGGCTGTGAAAATAATTACTTTTAGCCAATGAATCGTCAATTAATCTTAATTCGCCACACAAAGTCGAGCCACGATAATTTGTTATTGTCTGATTTTGAACGTCCCATTCGAAAAGATAGAGCAGCAGATGCTGAAAATATAGCTAAACATCTAGCCAAATTTAATATCCAACCCGACTTGGTGATTTGCAGTCCTGCCAAACGAACCAAGCAAACTGCGGAAATAGTTTGCCCGATTTTGGGTTATCCCACATCACAAATTGAATGGAATGAAAGCATTTATGAGAGCAGCGAAGAAGATTTGCTATTTGCCATTCAATCAACGGATGCTGCCATCAAAACACTAATCATAATTGGTCACAATCCGGCTATGACTTATTTGGCTAATCGCTTTTCAAAGAATGACTTTATCGCTAACGTTCCTACAAGCGGTGTGGTTGGTTTTTCGTTTCAATCTAAAGATTGGCAGATAGCCACTACCACTCCCCACGAAAGACTATTCTTCTTTGGCCCTAAAACAATATAAACCACGTTTACCGTTAATTTTACATGAATAAGAAATATCGAAACTTATTAGCCGTTTGCTTGCTTTAAGTGCAGAAAGTTGCAACGTAAAACGCGATTGCCGCGGGCGAGTAAAACACCGCTTGAGCAATGGAATTTGGATATAAGAATTGTTAACTGATTATTATCACTATTCTTCAACGTAGCTTTGCAGTGGTTTCTTTTATTTTAGCCAAGTGAAAAAAGAAAGCAAGCAGTCACCCAATATGGCAAAGAGCATCAAGCTGATAAACAGAGAACTAAGTTGGCTAAGTTTTAATGAACGAGTGTTACAAGAGGCGGCAGATACGAATGTGCCGGTGTTGGAACGCTTGCGCTTTTTGGGTATTTTCTCCAACAACCTTGATGAGTTTTTCCGTGTTCGTGTAGCCACGCTTAGTCGGTTGGTAGTTATTGGTAAAAAAGCCAAAGACACCTTGCAGTATCGCCCAAAAAAGACCTTAGAGGATGTTTACAAAGTGGTGTTGAGCCAATCCAAATTGTTTGAAGAAATCTATAATGACATTCTCCAAGACTTAAAGAAGCACAACATCCACATCATCAACGAAACGCAAGTCACTAAACAGCAAGGCGATTTTATCAAAAACTATTTTGCCGAAAATGTGCGCCCTTCTTTGGTGCCCATCATGCTTAATCAAGTCAAAACATTTCCCTACCTAAAGGATAAAGTGATTTACTTGGCCATTAAACTCACATCAGGTTCAACCAAGCAATATGCATTGATAGAAATACCGAGCGATAGTGCAGGTCGATTCGTTCAAGTGCCATCAACGAATAAAAATCAATACACCATCTTGCTAGACGATATCATCCGCTATAATTTGCCGGAAGTTTTTTCAACTTTCCAATTTACTAAAGTGGAGGCTTATACCATCAAGTTGACTCGCGATGCAGAATTGGATATTGACAACGATATTTCGCAAAGCTTTTTGGACAAAATATCAAAGAGCGTGAAGGCACGGAAGAAAGGCGAGCCGGTACGATTTGTTTACGACAATCAAATCCCCAAAGACTTGCTTGATTATATTAAAACAAAAATGCAATTGAAAGATTTCGATAACCACATTCCTGGTGGTCGCTATCACAATTTCAAAGACTTCATGAATTTTCCGAATGTGGGTGCGAAGGCGTTGCTCTACGAGCAAAATAAGCCACTGTCGCTCAAAGTGCTGCCGGTTAACAAAAGCTATTTTGAGGTTTTGAAGAAACAGGATTTGATGCTGCATTATCCTTATCAAAACTTTGGTCATTTTATTGACCTAGTTCGCGAAGCGGCCATAGACCCAAACGTGAAAAGCATCAAGATTACACTCTATCGCGTAGCCAAAAAATCGAAAGTCATCAATGCGCTAATCAATGCTGCGCAAAACGGAAAACAAGTGATTGCCGTGGTGGAACTTCAAGCGCGATTTGACGAAGAGGCTAACATCAAATGGGCAAAACAATTGCAAGATGAAGGTATTCAAGTGATCTATGGTGTACCTGGGTTAAAAGTTCATGCGAAGTTATGTTTGATAACACGCACTGAAAACAATAAAAATGTACGTTACGCCAACATTACGACCGGCAACTACAATGAGTTAACCTCACAAGTATATGCTGACGACTCGTTACTCACGGCTGATGCTCGCATCACTAATGAAGTAGAGCATATCTTTGAGTTTTTTGACCGCAATTATAGAGTACATCAATTTAAACACCTCATTCTCTCTCCACTCAACACACGCAAAAAACTAATCCGTCTAATTGACAATGAAATAGAAGCGGCAAAAAAAGGAAAGCCTGCCGGCATTTTCATCAAGCTTAATAGCTTGGTGGATGAAGAGATGATTGCGCAACTCTACACTGCCAGTCAAGCTGGGGTAAAAGTTCGAGCTGTTGTGCGTGGTATCTGTGCATTGGTGCCTGGAGTGAAAGGATTAAGCGATAATATTGAGATAATTAGCATCGTTGACCGATTCTTAGAGCATTCACGTGTGTATGTATTCGAGAATGAAGGTGAATGTTTGTTCTATATCTCTTCAGCTGATTGGATGACGCGCAACCTAGACCATCGCATAGAAGTCACCTGCCCGATTTACGATAAGTCTATTCAAAAAGAGCTCAGCGATATGCTCGAAATTCAATGGAGCGACAACGTAAAAGCAAGGGTGATGGATGCAGACCAAAAGAATAACCACCGTTCTGACAAATCAAAGAAAAAGGTGCGCTCGCAAGAAACGTTTTACAACTACCTCAAAGGCAAATAATAGCCTATCAAACCAATTTACCACCACGTTGAAAACTTCTTCGTTACGTGAAAGTTAAGTTCACTTATTTTCCAAAAAAATATAGACTTTGGAAATAAAGCGCTTTGCCGCCATTGATATCGGCTCCAACTCTGTTCGATTGCTCATCGAAAACGTACTTGAAAACGTAGAAGGCCCATTATTTAAAAAAAGTGCATTGATACGCGTGCCCGTGCGCTTAGGAGCGAATGCATTCAGTGATCACAAAATTCCCGAGTTATCTATTCGCCATTTGATTGACACGATGATGGCATTCAAATATTTAATGAAAGCTAATGATGTGATTCACTATAAAGGCTGTGCTACTAGCGCTATGCGTGAAGCTGTGAATGGTCCACAAATTGTGAAACGGATAAAAGAACAAACCGGCATTAAAATAGATATAATCACAGGTTATTCGGAGGCGAATATGATTTTCAATAGTCAAACTGTGGTACGCGAACGCGTGGGCGAAAACTGTGTGTTTATTGACGTGGGCGGTGGGTCTACAGAAATCACCATTTTTAAAGCCGGTAAAGTATTAGCTAGCAAATCATTTCCGATAGGTACTATTCGCTTACTACAAAACACTGTGAGCGAAAATGATTGGAAAAAATTAAGAACCTTCCTGAAAGACAAGACTTTCCGACTGCGTAATATCAGCATCATTGGATCGGGAGGAAACATCAATAGGATATCTAAACTAGCACAACTTAAACCTGAAAAGCCACTAACCTTCAATAAACTTAGCGACATCGTCAAACAGATAAAGTCGCACAGCTATGAAGACCGAATGAAAATTTTTGATTTGAACCCAGACCGTGCGGATGTAATTGTTCCGGCCGGTGAAATTTTCATCGCAGTCATGAAACAACTCAATGCGGAACAGATTTTTATTCCGAAAGTAGGATTAGGTGATGGTATTGTTCGCGAAGTGTATAAGGAATATCTAGATGGTGTTACTAGTGTGATTTAAGCGCTTTCGATTCCTTTGCTCTTTCTTCTTCAAACACTTTTCTGAAAGGCTTATTCTCTAGTTTTGCATTAGCCCATATATGGTAGGAAAAAGACATATCCAAAGCTTTGCCTTGAGCTAGAAGTGTTTCTATGTTTTGAATAAACGTCCTGTAGATTTCTTGCTTTTTAGCCCTCTCTTTTGTTTCTGACAGCTTAGTCAAGAAAGAAAACATTTCCATCTCAAATTTCGACACTACCCTGCGTTTCTTAATAAACCGCCTAGTCGACAAAATAGAATACTTAATTAAGGTATGAAGGCTCAATTCATATTGCAACACCAATTGCATCAATCGGGCAGCAATAATCAAATCGGTTTTCACTTTCATTTTCTGCGACTCGAGTACCATCTCTATCCAATGTCTTGCTTTTTCATACTTGCCATCCACAAAGAATAGGATTGCCAAATTGAATTGTATCGTCAACAACATTTGTAAGCTCATAGCATCTTTATACTCCTCAACTGTGCTAACAATGCGCTGTTCGATTTGCTCTGAGGTTTGGGTGCTATTATTAAAGTTGGTTTTCTCCAACATTTCATAATTGATGAAGAGCTGAAATTTAATCAATCGAATATTACCCGTGGTATCGGGTATCTTATTCACTTTGATTAGTACTTCTCTCACTTTCTTGTGTTCCCCACAGAAAAAATAATTCCACACCAAGCCATTATAAGCCATCAGCAAATCTTCATTCTTACTCGGATAATTTTCCGGCTTTGATTCAAGCATCTTGATGATCTTCAACTCAAAATCAGCAGACAATTTATTCTCGCCTTTCCGATAAGCATCCAAAGACTGAAAATGCCAAGCAAACTGTTTTGCTTTGTCAAATTTCATCTTGTCTTTAATAGCATTAAATTGTTCTATCAAATTAGCAGAAAATTTTTGCTTGTTAAACTCCGGATCGCGAACACCCCACATCCTAATGTTGTAAAACAACTCACTATGAATTTTACGCATCGCCAAAAAGTTTTTGACTTGCTCTACTACTTTCTTATCTTGCTCCATACCGTCAATGACCACCGCCTTGTAATCGTCCACGTCAAAATGGCGATTGTGCAATCCATTCTCGGCTTCGGCCAGCAATAAGTACAAAGTGAAACATTCGTTATCATAAGCCAATTTCTTGGCGCGCTCTATCAATCGTTTGCTATCTTGATACAGACACTTTTCATACAATACCTTTGACGATTTATATAAATCCAGTATCTCATCCTCTATGGTTCGAGAAGAATGATATGCATTTAAAGATTTTAATATATTTCGATAAAGGATGTGCTTATAGACGCTTAGATTAGCAATAATTTTATCGTTCTTTAGGGATGCTCTCAAAGACTCTTCCGTACATTTCTTGAGTGAAACTATGGCATCAAAAAGTTCAGCATCATTGTTGCTTCCATTAATCACATGCTTTTGACAAAACAGCTTAAAGTAGCGCTTCTCACTTTTGTCTAGGGACTTCACTAATTGAAATAATGATTTCACAATGGCTTAATGTTCACTAAATGAATAGTCGAATATAGAGAATTCCAACACTAGCGCAAAGTATTTAAACGAGACCGTTTACAGCTTAACGTAAACCAGCGATTTATCTTTAAAAAAATCTTCTTTAAAGAATACTGACAATGGTAATTGCTTGATGAGTTTAGCCTCCGCTGCTGCAAGTTCTGTCGCTAGGTCACCACCCTTCAAAGCAATCAAGCCATTCGGCAGTGCATTTTGGTCTTTGTACAATGACTTACCTTTTGTCCAAGCCAGAAGGTCTGACAATTGCGCCACAGCGCGAGTAACAATAAAATCATATTGGTAAGGCATCTGCTCCACGCGACTGTGAAACGTAAACACGTTCTTTAACTGTAATGCTTCACTCACTGCATCAATCACTTTCAGCTTTTTGGCAATGCTGTCTACTAAATGAAATCGACACTCCGGAAACATAATCGCTAAAGGGATACCCGGAAAACCTCCACCTGTGCCGAGATCCATAATCTTTGTTGCATTCTTAAACTGAATAAATTTAACTATGGCCAAGGAGTGCAACACATGATGCTCGTAAAGATAATCAATGTCTTTGCGCGAAATCACATTTATCTTCTCGTTCCAATCGCGATAAAGCCCATCCAAAGCCGCAAACTGTTCGAGTTGGCGAGGAGTTAAATCAGGAAAATACTTTTGGATGAGTTGCATAAAAAGCCGGGCAAAGTATTAATACTTCTCTTTAGTATCTTTCAGGGCGTTATACAACATCTCTTTGGCGCGAAATAATTGTGCTTTGACTGTACCGAGTGGTAAGTCTAATTTTTCAGCTATCTCTTCGTATGACAACTCATCTAAATAGCGCAACTCAATCAGCGAGCGATATTTTGGATTAAGTTTCTCAATGGCTGCTCTAATTTTGGCGGCACGTTGCTCTTTTACCATCGCCTCTTCAGGGTCGGGATTGTGGTCACGCACTGCAATCGGCACCACTTCTCCATCATCGCCTTTACGACTTTGCTCAATAGAAGTAGTCTGCAATTTTTTCTTGCGAATAAAGTCAATACAATTGTTAGTAGCTATTTTGAACAACCAAGTACTGAAGGCGTAATCTGCTGAGTAGTTGGCAATGTTCTGAAAGGCTTTACCAAATGCTTCAATAGTTAAATCATCTGCATCATCACGATTGTGAACCATCTTCAGTACCATGAAGAATATCGATTCGCGATAGCGAGTCATCAACTTATCAAAAGCCACTTGGTCGCCCTCTCTGGCTTTGGCCACTAATTCGAGGTCTTCTAATGCGCGTGCTGAAAATTTTCCGTTTACTTCCACTGGTCTTTAGGTTGTAACAATATTAAGAAAAAAATCAAGACTAAATAAAATGAATAGAAAACATCCAGCAAAGGCGATAGTATCCACAAATCAGCCGAACCAAGCTTCTTGTAGGTGGAGATAGTTGATAAAAGAAGTGCGGCTAAAACACCACCAACAATCACAACTACCACACTTTTAGGCAGCATGGTGAATAACACTACCGGCAATAGGGCATAAAATAACAACTTCGTTAACGCAAACAGAAACAATACCAATTGATGATGTAGCTTATAGGCAAAGCCCGATCGCAAATGACGTTTTTTTTGCGCCAACCATTTGCGCCAAGTAGGTTGAGCAACGGTGTACATAAACGTGTCTTTATCCAAGCAGATTTCTGTGTTTCGTCCATCAGCCATTTTATTGATGAGCAAATCATCATCACCGGAGAGCAAATCTTTATGCTTTGCAAAACCATCGAAGGTGGTAAAAACTTCTTTTTTGTAAGACATATTTCTTCCTACTCCCATGTAAGGCATACCCAACTTTGCCCAACCGAAATACTGCATAGCGGTTATGCAATTTTCATAACGAATTAGTTTGTTCAACCAACCGGTCTGCCGCTCAAATGGAGAATGTCCTAAGACTACATTCGTGTCGTCCATATATGCTGTCACCAACTTCGACAGCCAATGTGTAGTAGCGGGACGGCAGTCGGCATCAGTCACCACAATTGTATCAAAAGAAGCTGCTGCAATACCTTTCGAGAGTGCATATTTTTTCCCAGGCAAGTCCTTAGTTTCAGTTGTAGCAATATTTACAATCTTCAAATTTCGGTTGCGTTGATAATAGTCAACGAGTACATCTATGGTATCATCTGTACTTTGGTCGTTCACTACTATCACTTCATACTGCGTATATTGCTGAATGAGCACCACTTTCAAATAACGTTTAAGATTCTCTGCTTCGTTTCGAGCACAAATGACCACACTCACAGGCGGCTGCCACTCCCCTTCTCTTATCTTAGTGCGCAAGAAGTTTAGACGAAAGAACACAAGAAGATAATAAACAACTTGGGTTGCTGCTGCTACTAACCAAATTTTATATATCCACTCCATCGTATTGCAAGTGTAAAAAGATATTGGATAATGTAAAGAGAAAATTGTTCACCACAATCAATCTACAAGCTCATAAAAACAAAAACCCCGAACGTGTTGTCCGGGGTTTAAGGATTTGGGTTGAAGAGAAAAATATTATTCGAAGATTACTTTTTTAATGGCCATCGTGTTGTCGTTTTTGACTAAACAAACGAAATACATGCCTGCGCTATGTTGTGCGCGAGCGATGCTTACTAAGCTACCATTGATACTTTGCTCAGCAACCACACGACCGGTGTAGTCTAACAATTGGACCGAAGTATATGCATTGGCATTAGCTAAGTTGATGTTGATGCTCTCAGTGGCCGGGTTAGGGTAAACGGCTAGAATGTCGTTGTTTACAGGTTTAACCGAAGCAGCATTTTCGCAGATGTAGCTGTAAAGGAAATCGCGGGTAATACTGTCGCACTCATCAAATACTGAAGCTACACCCCAAGGTTGGTGATCGCCACCAGGGTATCTTTTGGTTACATAGTTGATGCCCACACTTTCCAAGCGAGAGTTGTAAGCACCGGGGCCACAAACGCCTACTTGAGAAGAGCCGTTCAACACTTTGCCACAACCGTAAGGCACGGTGCCGTCCGGGTCGCCATGAAGATTAACCACAGGCACGTTTCCAGCACTAAACCAAGTAGTATCTTTGATAGCACCTGCCCAGTCTACCATAGCGTAAACTTTAGACGTAGGGCCATTGTTACCGCTGTTTCCTTCAAAGCCACCGTTAGCAATTAGCGCATTGTAAATAAGCGTGTCGGACTGTACTTCGTTCAAGTCATCAATATAAGCTAAGTGCAACATCAAGATGGCACCGGCAGAGTTTCCACCCACGATAACGCGGTTGCTATCAATACCCAATGAAGTTGAGTTGGCTTTTAAGTAGCGAACAGCTGCTTTACCATCGCTGATAGCTTTTACCACCACAGGGAATGCGGTGTTTTCAGCCAACATTGCCAATGGATTAGTGGCCAAGCGATAGCTCATAGAAGCGGTCACATAACCGCGCTTTGCAAAGCGATTACATAGGTCAACAATGGTTGACTCGGTTCTGCTGCCACCGATGAAGCTACCTCCGTGTG
>Ga0315903_10007875_pt1 | contig 13246 bp, 19 predicted proteins | sample LakEriMetagenome_7_FD_203524 | JGI IMG/M metagenome (GOLD analysis project Ga0315903, IMG submission 203524) | Freshwater fungal communities from buoy surface, Lake Erie, Ohio, United States - Buoy 2 MA119 | ecosystem: Environmental > Aquatic > Freshwater > Lake | place: USA: Lake Erie, Ohio...
TTTGAATGTATCCATTGGTTTAAGTATAATGGTTTGTTGTTGTATTTTCAATCCATTTTAAGAAAAAAGTTTCTTCGATTGTTTATCTCTGTGAAACTTGATTACAAACCTATGAACTTCTTCTTGAACTTTTGCGAGTGACTTGAAGTTGGTGTTTGACATAATATCAATCTCTTCCCCATTTGTCAGGTGAATCGTGGATGATTTATGTCTTGAGTCTTTTGATATAGAAATCAAGTCAACTCTCTCAGTAAGTTGTAGTTCTTCAAATACTCGTTTAGCAACATTCAATTGTCCTTTACCCCCATCAATGATTACAAGTTTAGGTAGTTCTTTTTTCTCATTTAGAATTCTTGAATACCTTCTTCGTAACACTTCATCGAACGACTGATAATCGTCAATACCATTGAAACTTCTGATAATGTATTTACGATACTCTGACTTCAATGGTTCGTCATTTACATACCTCACAGATGCGGCAACATTAGAATCCCCTTGATTGTGTGAGTTGTCAAATGCTTCAATACTTGTTGGTAGGTTTTTTAGATTGAGAACTTTTTTCAAATCATAGATTTGTTTGCTGTATTTTTGTCTTCGAAGAACTTCAACTTTCTTGTCCAACATTTCCAATGATTTGATTTTGTCCAAAACTTTGGCAGCTTTCTCAAACTCCAAAGAATCTGAAAGTTGTTTCATATATCTTTTCAATCTCAATATGATGGGTTTGATTTCAAGTTTGAATATCTTTTTCACATCTTTCACAATCAAACCGTATCTGATTGCCTCAATCCCACCAACACAGGGTGCGTCACATCTTTCAATGTGGTTCTCCAAACAAACTTTGAACTTCCCATTCTCAATATTTGTCATAGTCAAATCATACGAACAACTACGGAGATTGAAAATGTCGTGTATCAAATCATATACTTCTCTACATAGATTACCCGACGTGAAGGAAATGGAATCTTTTGACAATTCCATCTCCCTTACAATTTCAAGTTTTGGAAAAATACCATCAGAGAAACAAATACTCCAACTTCTTGTCTTATCATCCTTACCCTTGATGTTGAACTTAGGTTTGTATAACTTGATTAGTTCTTCTTCAGTGATGATAGCTTCTTGTTCGGAAGAAGTTGTTACAAAATCAACATCCTTGATTGTCTCAACGAGTGTTTGTGTTTTGACATCTTTGTGTTTCTTACTGAAATAAGACTTTACGCGTTTGGGTAAAAACTTGGACATACCAACATATATGATTTGTCCTTTGTTGTCCTTGAATAGGTAACAACCTGAACTCTGTGGTATTTCTTTCATCTTGTCTATCAACATGATACAAAGATAAGAAAAAAATCAATACAAATTACAGATTATAGGCACAAAGTTCGCACTGTGTTGATTTTTTGTCACCTGAATAAAAGGTTTTACAATCAACACATCTTTGGGTAGAAAATCCTGGTATGAAACCACCAACAGGATACTCATTATTATCATACCTGTCGGTGGCATTATAAACAGATTCTTTACTTGTTCCAAAGTGTTCATCATAAACACTTTTAACGTTTAAGACATCATCATCAACTGTAAATTCAACCCAAACAAAACCAAAACCATCAAATATATCATTAACTTTATTTTGTTTATCTTTAGGGATTGATATACTAACAAAAGAAACATCTGAATTTGTTTTCAATGTTGTCCTATTATTCTCTATAATAAGTTTTCCAATCATTTTTTTAACTCATATCTTTTGTTTAGAATATGTCGCTCTAATTGTGAAACAACAACCAAATGAATAATATCACTCTTTTTTTCACTAAACAAATGTTTCTTATAGTTATTTACAAGATTTAGTGCAGTATCAAGTTGTTCCTCATTAACACAAGAATTAATTATCTTTTGTATCCATATTGACAAATCTGCCCAATGTCTGCTTTGACTTCCCATTTTATCTTCCGAAATTTCCGTTAAACAATACTTTCATTTGATTCATAAGTTGGATTTGTTTTACCTCCAACTCTTTGATTCTTTTCACTTGTCCTTCGTTCATTTCAAAACTCTCACCTTTAATTTCAGATATTTGATTGGACAGTCTTCTATGTTCATTCAACATAGTTTCATACATTTTTCTTTTATCCATTACTTACGATTGCGTTTGATAGTTTATTTAACAACCCTTGAACTTCAGCAAAGTTTGTAAACCTGATTGTGGGTTCTGTGTTAAACACATCAACATTCCAATCGTTGTTTTCAACTTGGGTGTTACATTCTGTGATAAATGTTAGTCCATTGACTAAATCTAACACATAATAATAACTATCATCACCTTCGTATTCATTGATGTTTTCTTTTCGCATTCCTAACAATTCAATCTCTCTTTCTGTCATAACTTTTATTTTTTAATTATTGTATATGGGGGTTTAATTCTTTGTTCGTCACCATTTGAATTGAAATAGAATAATGTATCTTTATCATACTCAAATGTGTCTGTGAACCACCTTGCGGAGTGTTTCATCGTTTTACCATTGTGATTTACATTCACATAACCTCTAATTTCATATTTATATTCAGGCTTGTTACAAGCAAAGAATAGAGGTAAAAATAAGATTAATAGCTTTTTCATTTATTTGTTCCGTTTAGTTTATTCAATGTGTTTTTAAGTTCCTTGTCGTAATATAAACTCAATGCGTCAAAATATAAAACCAACATTAAAATTATTACAAATATGTTAAGAAAAACAAACACACTTAACATATCAAAGATAAGAAATAATGTTGATATAATCAAACAAACCAACATAAGTAACATCATCTTGTTTTGTCTTGATTGTTTTTTCAACAACATATTGGACTCATCGAAGAGTTTATTGGTTGATTCTTCCATCATTCTAATTCCGCAGATTTAATCTTGTTGTGTTTTGCGTGAAAACGCATAAGAATATTCACAAGTTCTGGTATATTGTCAAAGGACCACCTACTTGTTTCTATAACATAGAAATCACCACCTCCACCATTTGCGGTTTTGATTGTAAGATACTGTTCATCCAAAGAACAACAATCAGGTTCTTGTGTGAATGTCATTTGTAATTCTTGTGTTAATAACCAAGGTTTATTATCTTTCATAATCTTTTTTTGTAAAGATAATACTTTTTTTTGGTTCTCACAAGTTTGGGACAAACTTTTTTACCTATCTACTTCTCTATCTCTTGTGAGCACATGAAGAGGTATTCCAACAATAACCCCAACAATCGCAACCACAATCAATAATCCTTCTAAAAAAAACATACTATAAATTATAAGTTATATTATTACCTTCGATTTCAACCTCAACAACACCATCACCTTCAGTGAGTTTTTCAATTTGAGTTTGTGTCAAACTAATTTTTTCTGGTTCTAAAAAAATCTTATAAGTTTGTGTTAAAGTTAATTTAGACTCTGTGATGAGACTAATTATTTGTTCATTACCACACTCAACTAAACTTGGGTATTGTCCTCCAACTGTTACAATTGCTTTATCACCAACTTCTAATTTATCTAACGATACTAAATATGGTTTCTCATCAACCATAAACAATTTTACTTTCTTTGTCATGTTGTTTTATTTATAAATATAATTCAATTATAATCCCAAACTACTTATTCTGTTCATTTCTAAAATATAACTGAGTAAATTTTTTACTAAAGTATCGGCATCAACTTTCTTGTAAAGTTCTGGATATCTTTCCTCAAGTATTTTATTTTCTTCATACTCTTGACAACTATGCATTATTTCCTGTAACATGGACTTGAAAGTTTCTTCTTTACTATCAGTCATATCAGATTCAAACACTCTACCTTCAAGTTCTTGGACGTAATCTATTAACTCTTCAACAGGATATAAATCCATTAAATGTTCGTTATCTTTGAATATTTGACTTACGCTCTTCATAATGTTTTTTACATAATGTACTATACCAACCTATATCTGTTCTCATTTCTCCCTGTTCTCCACATATCTCACAGGTTTCATAACTCAACTTTTCCGCTTCTGATATTCTATCGTGGATTTCTTTACTTCCCTCATTAATATAAAATCTCAACCCTCCGAATTTTTCTTTTACCTGAACCACTTGTTTGTCCCATCCAAGTTCATTTAAATCATCTATTAAGTGTTTAACGATTGGATACCAACCTTTTCCTATTGAGAAGAACCCACAATCAGTGATTGGTTTATCATCTAATCTCCATCCATTTTGTAATCCACCTATGGACTCCAAAAACTTATTCATTTCTTCACTACTCATCCTTTAAAAACTTTAAATAATTTTTACGTGAAAAGAAAATTATCAATCCACCAAATTTTTTCAAACGTTGTTTTTCTTTTTTATATTTATGTCACAAAAGAACTTACTCCATTCTATTTTTGTGCTTAAAATAGTAACCAATAAGAAATATTACAAATAAAAATATTACAAACATGGGATAATGATAAGAAATTTATTTTGTTAATTCAAACTATTTGTGTATCTTTGTTTTATATTTATTTAATAAAGGTATTATGAAAGATAAAAGAACGGTTGAACTAATAGAGTTGGTTAAAATTTATAAATATAAATTGGAGTTTTCAATAGTTAGTTTTATTTTTTTCTTATCGATGACTTTATTTTGTTTTTTTAGTTCAGTCATTCCCTATTACTTCTCTATTTTATTTGGGATTGTATCAATTGTTTTTATACAACAAATTATTCGTTCATATAACTACAAAAGATTTTATGAAATTTATTATAATGCTCATCACATGATAGATGAAATGTTTGAGGAATAAAAAAAGGGACTTATGTCCCTTTTTATTTTATTTCATATTATATTAAGTTCCTAATGTTTGTCCTCTTGAACCTGCGGCAAATTTTTGCATCATTGTCAATTCAGGAACCCAACGAAATATTAGTTTTGGTTTATCTGGGTTATCAGGATTACGTATCAAATCAGCTTTTATTTCACCTTTATAGTTTGAACCCTTTGCATCACTCATAAATTTTTTAGGATTAGCTAAATCATCCATGGTATATTCTTCTCCTCTTTTCATGGAAACAAATTCAAGTTTTGCTCTAACTTTATCATCAAACTCGTTTTTTAATTCTGCTAATTTGGATTTACTGGGTCCAAACAAACCTTCTTCCATTTCACCATCCATCATCATGTCATCTTCTTCATAATCCATAACATCATCTTCCATTTCACGGATTACTCTTTTTACTATACGAGATAAATCTCTTTCATTTAATCTTACAACTCTTCTCATAATTTTTTTGTTTTATTATAAATATAATGAAGTCATAAAAAGTTTATGTGGATGGTGATTAATTTATCTGCGATAAAGTTTCTCTCTTTGGTTATACCATTCGAAATATTCTTTTCTATCTTTTGTAATTCTTTTAGAAAGAATAAGAAAACCAACTATTATAAATAATATAAATGTATTCATACAGTAATATATATTATAGTTTGTGGTAAAGTAATGTTAATGAATTATTAAGTTTTTACTCAAATGGATGTTTTGTATCTGAATCTATTAAAATAAAAAACAACGTGACAAGTATAATGGTTATAATCAACATTTGGTAAATATAATAAAAATTTATCATATAACAAAAAACCCCTCTTTTTTATTGGGAGGGGTTTTAGTTGTTTTGTTTTTTTTTACTGAACGATTTTCAAGAAGTTGTTATCATCTTTATAAACGGCACCTGTTATTCCTCCAACTTGTGCTAATGTTGGAATGCACATAATTGATAGGTTGTTAACAAATAATGCACAGTTTCTGTTTGTTGTAAGACTACTACCTATGACGTGTGCAGCGTTATTGATAACCAAATTATTATTACCCAAAATACTTGATTGGGATGCGTTAGCAATAAGATTACAACTTCCACCGACTATTGTGTTTAATTGTGTGGGAGTGTTTCCTGTTATCCTATTACAAAAACCACCTACAATACTACTATTAGTACTTCCTATTGTGTGACAAGTACCACCACCAATGAAGGCAAAGTTATTTATAGGTAAAACAGTATTAAATTGTCCACCACCAATCACATTACCAAAACCATTAGAAGATAGGCGGTTCAAATAACCACCTCCAATAGACGACCAACAAGTTGAAGTATCAATAGTGTTTAGAGACCCACCAACTATTGTTGAACAGTTTGAGGATACTAACATTACGTTACCTATTCCTCCCAAAATTGAAGATCCGCACGAATTAATCATACAATTGATTGCACCACTTATTAACGAATTTGAACTTCCACACATTGTTTGATTAGCCCCGAAAATAACACTTCTACCTGAGCTATAAACACAGTTACATAAACCTCCCATAATAGCGTAATCACTATTATTTAAAATATTAATACAACCACCAACTACGGAAGAATAATTTGAGTTTGTAGATATATTACCACAACCACCCAAAATTGAGGCACTATTTGCACCACACGTTGTGTTACGATTTCCACCAAGAATAGAGGAACTTGTTCCACATACTGTATTAAGACAACCTGAACCAAGAAATAAAAATGCCCCTTCCGAACATCCAGATAAACCACCAACTATAACATTTCTTCCAGTACCTATATTGCTTACAATATTTCTTTCTCCACCACCAATGAAGCTACCACATCCACCAACAATGTTTTCAAACCCACCACTTATTGTAGAATTACCTGTTCGGGCGGTATTACTGAAACCACCACTTACTGTGGAATAATTTGCAAATGCCTCATTATTATTTCCACATCTCAATACTGAACCAGTTCCTCCACCAGGAATCATTATACTTGTTGCTGCACCAGAAGGAAATCCTGACACGTTAATTGTAGAACCACTATTTCTAAATATTGATAGAACTCCTGTTCCACTATTATAAGTTGCATTTGTAACAAAGTTATCAGTAAATCCTGTTGCAGTAACAGTAGAACCATTTGTATTTGTTAGAGATAAAGTTCCTGTTCCGTAGTTAAATGAAGCACCAGTCAAGAATACATCAGTGTATCCAGTTGTAAAACCTGACACTCCAAAAGTATTACCAGAGTTTGTTACAAATGTCGCAACACCTGTGTTAGGATCGTAAGTTCCACCAGTTACAGTCATGTCACCAGCTAAAATATACAAGTTGTTGTTAAAAATACCATTATTTGTTTCAACATCTAAATCAAATGTACCAGGATTCCAAGTAACACCTGTTACATAATAGTCATGGAAACCAGTAATTACAGCAGAACCATCTTCTCTATCTAAAGTTAATTCTCCTGTAGTATAATCAATTGTTCCACCAGTCACATAATAATCATGGAAACCACCAATTGTAACAGTTCCATCTTGTCTATCCAATGTTAAGTCACCAGTGTTATAGTCAATTGTTCCACCTGTTACAAAGAAGTCATCTGTTGTGAATCCTGTTGCGGTAACTAATGAACCATTGCTATTTGCAAGTGTAAGAGTTCCTGTTACATTATCATAAGTCGCAGCTGTTAATGCCACATCGGCATCAGTTCCTTGAACAACATTTCCTGAAGCATCTACTGCAACATTTTTAAGTGGAGTACCAGATGGAACAACCCCGATGTTAAGATAAGGAACATAAACTGTATCGTTGTTTGTAGCAGTAATGTTATTACCACCCAAAACAATTGAGTTAGCTCCGTTTGCTACGTTGTTAAAACCACCAACTACAACAGATCTTGCACCAACTGAACAGTTACTGTTACCTGCGAACACACCTGATCTATTACCAATCGATTTGTTTGAAGTTCCCACAACAACTGATTGACTACCCACTGTAGTGTTATTGTCACCACCCAAAACTGTTGAGTTATCACCAAAAGCGGTGTTTGTATTTCCACCACCAACAGAAGAGTAATTTCCTACGGTAGTATTAGATGCACCACCTAAAATTGAACCGAAAGTATTTACTGTTGTGTTGGATACCCCGCCACCAATAATGCTTCCACATGAACAAGCGGTATTTGCATTTCCACCTAAAATAGATGAATTTTGTCCAAATGTTTTATTCAATGAACCACCCGCAATCACACTATAATAATCACTTGCAGTATTATTCACACCACCAGCAATTGTTGAGTAACTTCCTATTGTTCTATTGAAACCACCCGCACCTATAAATGTATTAGGTGCACAAGCACAGTTGTTTCTACCACCAACAATAACAGAGTTTGCTGCGTTTGTTGCTACAATGTTTTGTGTTCCTGAACCAATGAATCCGAATGTTGCACAGACAACATTAGTTTGTCCATTCACAATTGTTGCGAATGTACTTGTTGATGAAACCGTTTTATTATTACAACCACCACCTATGAAACCATAGTTTCCAGCATTGTTGTTTGATCTACCAGCAAAAGTAGCACCGTATGTCCCACCTGCTTGGTTAAGATAACCACCACCTATTGTGGCATAAGAATTGTTCGCAATGTTTTGTCTACCACCTGATACAGTAGTAAAAGAAAAATTAGCCTGGTTGGAGTTACCACATCTTACCGTTGATGTTGTTCCTCCGATTGGATCGTCAATTATTACAAAAGCCATTTTTTTTGTTTTTTTTTATTTATTTATTTATTGTTTAATATGTAAAGTATTATTCGTTGCTGTGCATCTATAAACAATTCCTGTAGGAAGTGATGGTACATCTGCTTCAGTAGGTATATTCTTAATAGAAAGTGCATTAACAAATGTGGTACAAGATCTATCTGCTGTGATGTCTGAACCTACAATGAATGTTTTATTCAAAGAGGTAATTGAGTTGTTTGCACCACCCAAAATACCACTACAAGACCCATTGTTAATTTTATTATTAAGTCCATTTACAATTGAGGTTAATAAACCACAAGGGGGTGCAATACCTATGACTGTGTTACATCTTCCCGCAAGAATAGTTGAGTTCCCAGCGGACAATGTGTTATTCAAACCATGTCCTATGTATCCTAATTGATCCACTCCGAAAGTACCAAAAATTGTGTTATTGATACCTCCACCTATTGTACTATAACCAACATTAGTTCCTGTTGGGGCACAAATTAGATTTGAGGTTCCAAATATAAACGAACTTCCGGCACATGCACCACTAACCACGTTGTTATTACCTAAAATATAGGTAAAACAAGCGTCATTTATTTTACTAGTATTTCCAATTACCAAACTTCCAAGAGCACAATGTACTGTGTTATATGCACCTCCAACCAAAGTACATTGTGAATTACAATTTATTGTATTTCGTGTTCCATTCAATATTATTGCCGAATTTGAACTATCAATTATATTACAATCTCCTCCTGCTATTGTTGAGGCTTGTGCTGTTGAGACTGTGGTATTTATTTGATTACAAAACCCATTGAGTATTGTACTGTAACAACCAATATTTGTATTACATTGTCCGTTCATTATTGATGAACTTTCTCCCAAGGCAGTATTACGGCTACCACTTGTTATTAATACTCTTTTGTGAACACCAGTAATTAGGTTACATTCTCCCGCAAGGATAACATTTTGATCTGAATTTCCTGATATTATGTTACAAAAACCACCGACTATTGTTGAGGTAGCCGCAAAACTTGGACTCGCCATTGTGTTGTAACAACCTCCTAACACTGACGATCCTCCACCAACAACTGTATTGTTGTTTCCTCCCGCAACTACGGACCATCTACCTACAGAAGAATTGTCACTTCCACCTGCAACAGATGAACATATTCCTGCTGCTTGATTATTGTTTGCACATCTCAAAACAGATCCATTACCAGCACCAGGAATCATAACACTTGAACCTCCACCGACTTGGAATCCTGTTGCAGTAACGGTCGAACCATTTGTATTTGTAAGTGTCAGAACACCTGTTCCAGTATTATAGGATGCACCAGTTAAAAATATATCCGTATATCCTGATGTAAAACCAGAAACACCAAAGGTATTTCCTGAATTTGTTGTAAATGTTGCAACACCAGTATTCAAGTCATAAGTACCACCAGTTACAGTCATATCTGATGCAAGAATGGATAAATTCACATTAAAATCTCCGTTATTAGTTAATAAATCCAAATTAAATGAACCCGCATCCCATGTTAAACCAGTTGTATAATAGTCATGAAAACCTGGTATAACAACGTTTGCGTCTTGTCTGTTTAAAGTAAGTTCTCCTGTATTGTAGTCGATAGAACCATTTTCAACGTAATAGTCTGTGTTTTGGAAACCAGACGCAGTCACAATTGAATTGTCACTATTAGTCAATGTCAAAATACCTGTTCCGTTATTGTAATTTGCATCACACAAGAAAATATCACTTGTGCCTTCTACAACATTACCTTGGTTATCAACACCAACGTTTTTGATTGGTGTTCCAGAAGGAACAATCCCAATGTTAAGGTATGGAACATAAACTGTATCATTGTTTGTTGCAGTAATGTTATTACCACCAATTACAACTGAATTATTACCTACAGCACAGTTAGAAGATCCTCCAATTACACTTGAGTTTGTTCCATTAGCTCTGTTTTGACAACCTCCAACAACAGAAGAACGAGAACCGTTTGCACGATTTAATTCTCCATTGAGAATACCACCAAAAGGAGCACTTACCGTATTAGCACATCCACCTCCGATAAATGAACGACTTCCATTAGTTATTGTGTTAAGTTCACCACCACCAACAGAACTTGCTGGTGCTGTTAATATACAGTTTGAAAATCCTCCGACAATTGCACTGAAATCACCAGGTGTTGTGTTTTGAATTTTATTCATTGACCCACCTAAAACAGATGAATATTCTCCAAATACTGTATTACTTACACCACCACCAATTGTTGTATATCTTGTCATTGATGTATTTGATAAACCACCAGCAACTAAACTGTAATTACACTTTGCCGTGTTTAATTGTCCTCCACTAACCGTGGCATAAGTGCCAGAAGTTGTGTTTTGTCTTCCACCTGAAATTGTTGAGTATGATGCGTTTGAACTAATAAGATTTGTAAATCCTCCACCAATTGAGCCAAATGATGAACAAATGAAATTTGCCTGTCCTCCTACTATTGATGCAAAACTATTTGCACAGTTTATAGTTCTATTACTACAACCACCACCTATGAAACCATAGTTTGCTGGATTACAATTTAATCTTCCACCTAGTGTTGCAGAATAACAACCTGCTTGGTTTGAGAAACCACCACCGATTGTAGCATATACGTTATTTGCCACATTACTTCTTCCTCCTAATACGGAAGAGTAAAGAAACCCCGCCGAATTAGAGTTATCACATCTTACTGTTGAGGTTACACCTCCTACTGGATCGTCTATTATTACAAATGCCATTTTTTTTGTTTTTTTCTTTTTATTTACTTTTTCAATAAATATAAATTGACTTAGTAAAAAACAAAAAAACCCCAAACTTTTTTTGTTTGGGGTTATGAGTGAAAAATTGATTCTAACAATATTTAATGGAATTTTAATTTTTAAGGATTAAAATTTGATATTTTTGACTTTTGACATTTGTATTTCCATATCACATCATTGGATCAAGAAGTTTTGCCAAGGGTGAAATAATATCGTAGAATCTAATTTTATCACTCAACTTCTTCTACAGGTAACTCAATTTCTGTCGTTGCGTTGAATGTGTCAAGTTCCTCTTGTAATTCATCTATTCTTAATTGGAGAAATGCAATCTCGTTATCTTTTTGAACTACGTTTATTTCAACTTCTTTTTCAATTTTAACATCAGAGTTACGTGAATAATAATCAGTCACAACACCTTCCGTACAATCAAGTGCTTTTAGATTTTTTACCAATGATTTCAATTCTGACATCAAAAAGATTTTATCATACACAGGACTGTTTGCCTTGTGAATTAATGTTTTAAGAACTGTAAGTTCATCAACAACCGCATAAATTTGAGATAATGTTTGTGATGCGGAATAATGTTTGGTGTTACCCACCACAGTTGAGTTACTTGAGTGTAACCTATAAGTTAGTTCATTTAAATGTTGAACCAATCTGTTTTTTTGTTTTAATGCTTGTTTAATTGTCATAACTTTTGTTTTTGTGTAAGAAATAATATGAAATAAAATTGGTTTGTCAATCTTTTTTTGATTGTCTTTCTAAAAAATTTAATTCGTATTTGTGAATATTTTCTATACCGTTCTTTGAAATTCTTTCCAATATAACATCCGTGTCTAATGCTTCATCCAAATATGAATCAATCTCATCAATGAAAGTTTTTTCTAATTCATTTGATTTCTCATTATATAATTTTGTAATATCCATAACATTAAATCTAATCCCATATTTTGTGAGTAAGTGTTCTAAATACACTCTGACTTTTGAATCCAAAAAAATAATGTCCCAATATGATTCCTCGTCTTCCATTGAGCTTCTAAATGGAACTTCATAAGTCAGAAACTTGATTAGTTTTATTTCATCGTCCGTTAATTTTTCCATCATAAAATTAACTATCTCAACAGTTTTGACATTCATGTCAAACTTAATCAAAGACAAATCCGTTGTATCTATTGTATATTTTTTTTCAATAACCATTTTTTCTATATTTTTGAATATAATTCCCCACTACAATAAATATTATATACTTTCATTCCTTACCTGTTTTACAATATGAAAAGTGGTATCCAATATCCAATAACAATCATCAAGTCCTCCCCTATCATCAAGGAATATATTTGCATATATCTTCCCGTTGATGCCGTATGGTTTGTCCCATTCTTTATGCATTTCATTTATTCCATGAACTTCTATTCCAAGACTTTCAACCTGTTCTTTAACATTTTTTAATTGTTCATTACTTCTTGCGGTATTAATCAAAAATATAATTCCTTCTTTTTGACATTCCAATATAAGATTCACAATTCTATTACATTTATCTTTTAGTTCTTCATTATAAGGAATGATTGTATCATCTAAATCACAAGCAATAATTATTTTATCATTTTTCAACCATTCGGTTACAAGTCTGTTTATATAAAAATTTATGTGATGTCTCATTTCTCATCATTTTTTTTCTTAATTATCATTACCCTTGATTGTAATGCTGCAGCTGTAATCCAACCAAGAGCCGCAACTGTGTTTTTTCCATACACACACAATATAAAGTTAATAAACAAAATAACTAAAAGTAAAATTTCTCGTGTTCTCATATCTTTTTTTTTATGGTAATAAATCTTCTATGTTTGCATCAAAACTAATGATGTCGGGTG
>Ga0315903_10007880_pt1 | contig 13243 bp, 9 predicted proteins | sample LakEriMetagenome_7_FD_203524 | JGI IMG/M metagenome (GOLD analysis project Ga0315903, IMG submission 203524) | Freshwater fungal communities from buoy surface, Lake Erie, Ohio, United States - Buoy 2 MA119 | ecosystem: Environmental > Aquatic > Freshwater > Lake | place: USA: Lake Erie, Ohio...
GGGACTCGGCGACGATCCGGCCGGTGACCACCCGGCCGTCGGTGGTCTGCACGACGCTCGCCCGATACTGGTCGGAGACGACGCGGCTGGGCTCGACCATCGCCTCGATCAGGTCGCGCACCTGGAACCGGCCGCCAGCCTGCGTGAGATCGGGGCCAGTCGAGCCGCCGTCGCCGCCGAAGCGGTGACAGACGATGCACCGCGCGGCGGCGAACGCGCGTCGCCCGTGTTCGAAGTCGCGGGACCCGGGGGCGAGGCCCCGATCGGCGGCGGCGAGCACGTCGGCCACCGTCCACGTGCGGCCGGGGCCCTCCGGTTTGGGAAGCGGCGGCGGCACGTAGGGTGTGCGGACCCCGGTCGCCTCGAGGGCGAGCTTCTCGGTGTCGCTGAGCCCGTCGAGGCTCTCCGACTCGATGGCGGCGAGGAACTTCTGAAAACTGTTGCCTCCTCCCCAGCCACGTGCCCGCGCGAACCAGTCGAGGTACGCCTTGCGATCGGCCGGCATCCACGCGTCCTTCTCTGTGACGGTCCGCAGCACGTAGGCGTAGTGCACCTGGATCAGGTCGGAAGGCCGCTCGAGCGCGGCCCTCACCGCCGACCCATAGTGGGCGTTGCGCTCGGCGAGCCGTCGCAGGTCGTCCTCGTCGGGGGCGAGATTCGTGTGCGATGCGGTCGCCGTGGGTGCAGCCAGCAGCGCCACGAGCCGCGGCACGATGCCCGGAGCCCGCACCGCCACGAGCAGGCTCGAGAGTTCGCGGTCGAGATCGAACGAACCAGACGGGAAAAACGCGGCGATCTTGCCGGCGATCGCCGCCTTGACCTCGGTGGGCGGGTCGCCGAGTCGGACGATCGCGAGTTCGCACGCCCTGGCCAGGTCGATCCGGCCGGCGACGTCGAGCGTTTCCGGATCGACCGCGTCGAGGGCCGCGAAGATCGCCGGCTGGTCGGCAGGCTCGCCCTGGCGGGCCACGGCGACGGCGGCGGTGATGCGACCCCGCGGGTTCGCGATCGCCAGCGACGCGTCTTTCCAGAGCCCGATCGGCTGGTGCTCGAGGGCCACCCGGGCTGCATGGCGGACGAAACGGTCCTCGTGGGAGAGATGGGGAAGGGCGGTGACGACCACCGCGGCGGGATCGTCGCACGGCCGGTGGAATGCCTCAAGCTCACGCTTCAGCCGCCGCTCGGCGGCGCCGGCATCCTCACGCCCATCGACGGGGCCGGTGGCCTCCGAGCCCACATAGCGGACTCGGAAGAGCTCGCTCTGCCCGCCACGGCCACCCGTCGCGAAGTACATCGCGCCGTCCCCGCCGACGACGACGTCGGTGAGGGGCAGCGGCGTCCGCGCGACGAACTCCTCCAGCCGGGCGGAATACGTCGCGCCCCTGGGCTCGAGATGGATCGCGTACATCGTGCCGAAGGTCCAGTCGCAGGCGAACAAGGCCCGCTGGTATCGCGACGGAAACGCGGTGCCGTACCCGAACGCGACTCCCACGGGTGACCCGGGACCGATGTCCACGGCGGCCGGGAGGCTGTCGGGAAACGAAGGCGACCACTTGCCGCTGCCGCTCCGCCAGCCGAGATCGCTGCCGCTGGCGGCGTGATTCACCCGGGTTGGGCGGTACCACGGCGTGCCGAAGTCCCATTCCATGTCGGCGTCGTAGACAAACAGTTCGCCATCGGCGTTGAAGGCCATGTCGTAGGGATTTCGGTAGCCGGCGGTCCAGATCTCCCAGGCGGCGCCGTTGCGGTCGGTGCTCGCGACGTAGCCACCGGGCGCGAGAAGCCCCACGGCATGACCGTTGGCGTCCCACATGCGCGGGATCACCTGGTCTTCGTCCCAGTTGGCCGGCAGGCGGCTCGCGGCGCCGGCGGGAAGCGATGTCCGCCGCTGCTCGGACCGGACGCCTCCCATGACGAGCGGGGGCGTCACGTCCGTCACGGGAAACGGGAGCTTGGTGTGGTTGCCGCAGATGACGAACAGCCGCGTGCCATCGGGCGAGAGATGGATGGCGTGGGGGCCGTGCTCGCCGCCACCGTCGAAGCCGCAGAGTTTTTCGACGTGATCGGGGAGATCGTCGCCGTCCGGGTCGGTGACGCGGTAGAGCCCGCTGCCGGGTCCGCCGTTGCAGACCACGTAGAGCGCGTCGAAGGCCCAGAGGAGGCCCTGGGCGGAGGTGAGCGGCGCGGGCAGCCGTTCCACGGCGGTGGGCGTTGAGCCGTCGAGGGCCGCAGGCGTGATTCGCACGAGCCCGTGGTCGCCCTGATCGCTGGCGATGATCCGGCCGCGCGGGTCGACGGTGAGGCAGACCCACGACCCCAGCTCCTCCTTCGGCACCACGAACAGCCGCTCCACGGTGAAGCCCGCCGGCACGGCGAACGGGGCGCCGAGGGCCGCGTCTTCGGGCGGCTGCGGTTCGCCGGCGTGGTGAACCGGCATCGTGACCACCGGCTGCTGCCAGGTGCGGTGCGGCTCGGCCAGCGCGGTGGCCGTCAGCACGACCGCGAAGGCGACCGCCGCGAGACGTTCAGGCATGGCTGGGCACCACGGCACGCTCACGAGAGAAGCCGGTCGACGCTCTCGAGAAGGCGGTCCATCGCGAACGGCTTGCGGATGTAGTCGTCCACGCCGAGCATCTCCGCGTAGGCCTTGTGGCGGCTCCCCTCGTTGGCGGTGATCATGATCACCCGCATCGGGTTCGGCCGGCTGCGGCGCAGCTTCTCGAGGACCAGAAAGCCGCTGCGCTTCGGCATCATCATGTCGAGGACCACGAGATCGGGCTCCTCTGACTCCGCAATCGCCAATCCCTGATTGCCGTCCCGGGCGACGAGGATCGAATAGCCCCGTGACTCCAGGACGGTCCGCATCGACTCGACGATCTCCGGGTCGTCGTCCACGAGGAGAATCCTCTGGCTGCCGCCCGTGGCCGAACGCTCCGCGGCGGGATTCGGAGCGGTGCTTCCGCTCGCTTCAGCAGCCCGCGTCACTTTCTTCGCCGCCCTTTTGACCGCCATCGATTCCTCCAGGTAATGCAAGCTCTCGACCGGCCGCGCATGCGGCATTCGATGGTATCACGCGGTGCCGCCCGGGGCTACGCTGTGCCGGGGGGCACGCGGTCCGCCGAGGCAGCACGCCGCTGCGATCAGGCCGATGGCGGCGCCGCACGCCACGTCGCTCGGGTAGTGGGCGGAGGTGATCACGCGCTGGAAGGCGGTCGCGGCGGCGATCGCCGCAAACAGCGGCCAGCCATGCGGATACCGCCAGGCAAGCGCCGCCGCGAGCCCGGCGGCGACCGCGGAATGTCCGGATGGAAAGCTCTTGAGGATGGAATCACCGGTGGCCGCCGCGGCTCGCGACCCGCTGCCGAACGTCTCGACCCAGGCCCCGACGGCGCCGAGGTCGCAGGCGTGCGGTCGCACCCGCGGGACGGAGATCTTGATCACGTCCACGACCAGGCCGCCGAGGTACGTCGCCGCGATCATGCGAAGGAAGGCCTGCATGCCGCCGGCGGAGGTCCAGGAAAATGGCATGCGCAGCCCGCGATCGAGCGTCACCGCCGCGATGAGGATGACCGCGGCGCCCCCGGAGTTACCGCCGATCTCGAGGAGGTTGACGAAGCGGCCGACGTCTCCACGCAACCGCGCGGCCTTGCACCAGGCTGCGACGGGAAGGTCGATCGACAACGCCGCCACGCCGACCGCGACGAGCGCCGTGGCGATCGCAAGCAGCCTTGCCTGGTACGGCGTGAGCCGCCTCGGGAGGACAGGAGCGTGGCGGGGTTCGATCATGTCCGCAGTGTGGCAGACGATCATCGCGACGGTCGAGAGGATTTCCGCCGCAGGACCGCCGGCCGCTCGGGTGGGTCCGTTTCGCGGCCATCACTGCCAGAGGCTGCGGTCCAGAAGGCGGTAGTTGATCGCCTCGCTGACGTGGCCGCACGAGATCAGGTCGGCGGCGTCGAGGTCGGCCACGGTGCGGGCAACCCGCACTACCTTGTCGTGCGCCCGTGCCGAGAGCCCGAGATCGGCGACAGCCGCCCGCAGGAGCTCCGTGGCGGCCGGCTCGGTGCGACAGTGCTCCCGGATCTCGCGGCTCGTCATTCGGGCGTTGCACCGCGTGCCTCGGCCGGCCTTCTCGCCGAACCTCGCCGCCTGCAGGATGCGGGCGGCCAGCACCGCCTCGCGGAGCTCACCGCTCGACGTGCCCGGCCGTGCCGCCGACAGCTCGCGGAAGGGCACCGCCGGCACCTCGAGGTGGATGTCGATGCGGTCGAGGAGCGGCCCCGAAATCTTGCCCATGTACTTCTCCACCGCCGGCCCCGTGCACTGACACGCCCTGCGCGGATCGCCGCGGTAGCCGCACGGGCAGGGATTCAGTGCGGCGACGAGCATGAAGTCGGCCGGAAACCTCGTCGTGGATTTCGCGCGACTGATCGTCACCGCTCCCTCCTCGAGCGGCTGCCGCATCACCTCGAGGGTTCGCCGCTGAAACTCCGGGAGCTCGTCGAGAAACAGCACGCCGTTGTGCGCCAGCGAGATTTCACCCGGCATCGGAATCGACCGGCCGCCGACAAGCCCGGCCTCACTGATCGTGTGGTGCGGGGCGCGGAAGGGTCGCGTGGCGAGAAGCGGCTGCCCCGGCTGCATCAGCCCCAGCGCACTGTAGATCCGCGTGGTTTCAATCGATTCCTGCGCTGAGAGCGGGGGGAGAATCGTCGGGATCCGCTTCGCGAGCATCGTCTTGCCTCCCCCCGGTGGGCCGATCATCGCAATGTTGTGGCCGCCCGCGGCCGCCACGCAGATGGCCCGCTTTGCCGCTTCCTGGCCACGGACGTCGGCGAAGTCGACGTCGTAGGTGGCGAACCGGTCGAACCATTCGGTGACGCGCGGCGGTGCCGGCGGGATGTGGAGCTCGCCCGCGAAGAACCTGACGGCCTCCGAGAGGGATGCGACCGGAATCACATCGATGTCCTCGACGACGGCCGCCTCGGTGGCGCTGGCGCTCGGTACGACGATCCCCTTGAGCCTCCGGCCGTGTGGGTCGCGGTTCTGGCGTGCCGCGGCCATGGCGATCGAGAGCGTGCCCCTGGCCGGCCGCGTCGATCCCTCGAGTGAGAGCTCCCCCACCACCGCGTAGTCGGCAAGACGCTCCGACGGCACCTGACCGCTGCCGGCCAGGATGCCGAGCGTGATCGGCAGGTCGAACGTGGCCGCCTGCTTGGGGAGTTCCGCCGGGGCGAGGTTCACCACGATTCGGTCGTTGGGCCGGTTAAAACCCGAGTTGACCATTGCCCGGGCCACCCGGTGCGTGCTCTCGCGAATCGCGGTATCGGCCATGCCCACGAGCACCGTGGCTGGTAGCGCACCGCCCGATACGTCGACCTCGACGTCGACAGGCACGGCCTCGATCCCGAACAATGAGAAGGTCTGCAAGCGGGCCAGCATGGGTCACCTCGATCGGAGACACGGAACGACATGTCACGGAGTGTACAAACGTATATGTTGTTGTCAAGCACTGGCTGGGCCGCCCGCGCGGCCTGCCGGATTCTGCTGCTGACGCTGGCGGCCATCCCCCGGCCGGCCGTCGCCGCCGAGGGGATGTGGCTGTTGTCCGCGCCGCCGACCGAGAGGATCGAGCGGGAGCACGGCGTCGCACTCACGGCGGACTGGCTGCGGCACCTGCAGCTGTCGAGCGTGCGGTTCAGTTCGGGCGGATCCGGGGCCTTCGTCTCGGTTAAAGGACTCGTGCTTACCAACCATCACGTGGGGGCCGACGCGATCGCCAAACTCGGCGACGCGACGCACGATTACCTGCGAGGGGGATTCGCCGCCGCGACGCCCGCCGACGAGATGCGGTGCCACGATCTGGAGTTGAACGTGCTCGTGTCGATCGATGATGTGACCGATCGCGTCCGGCGGGCGGTTCCCGCAGGCGTTTCGGCCGGTGATGCGGCGGCGGCACGTCGGGCGGCGATGGCGGCGATCGAGCAGGAATCGCTGGCGGAGACGGGCCTGCGGAGCGACGTGGTCACGCTCTGGCAGGGAGGCGGCTACCACCTGTATCGATCGAAGCGCTATACCGACGTGCGGCTCGTGTTCGCGCCGGAACAGCAGATCGCGTTCTTCGGGGGCGACGCAGACAACTTCGAGTTTCCCCGATACGACCTCGACATCTGTTTTTTTCGGGCCTACGAGGACGGGAAGCCGGCCCGCATCGAGCACCATCTCGCGTGGGCGGCGTCGCCGCCCGATCCGGGTGACGTGGTGTTCGTGTCGGGCCATCCCGGCCACACCGACCGCGGTGCCACCGTGGCCGAGTTGGAGTCGCTGCGGGATCGCAGGCTGCCGCTCGACCTGAGGATCCTGCACCGCCTCGAGGCCATGGTGGGTGCCTTCGCCGGTCGCGGGCCTGAGGAACTCCGGCAGGCCATGCCCGACCTGCGGGGCGTGGAGAATGGCCGCAAGGCGCGGTCGGGCGTGCTGGCAGGCCTGCTCGATCCGCGCGTGATGGCGGCGAAGCGGCTGGGCGAAGCGCGGCTGCGGTCACAGCTGGAATCCGAACCGCAGGCAGGGGAGTCGCCGTTCGCCCGCATCGAGGCCGCACAGCGCACGCTGGACGGCATCGCGGAGCGGCATCGGCTCCTCGAGGGGGCGGCGGGGTTCAACAGCAAGTTCTTCCGCACCGCGCGGATCATCCTGCGATCCGTCGTCGAGCGGGCGAAGCCGAGCGGTGAACGACTGCGGGAGTATCGCGACTCGAATCGCGAGTCACTCGAGCTCCAGCTGTTTTCCGACGAGCCCGTGTACGACGCCTTCGAGGCCGCGAAGCTCGCCGATTCGCTGACGTTTCTCGCGACGTCGCTGGGAGCCGATGATCCGCTCGTGACACGGGTCCTCGCGGGCCTTCCGCCGGGCGAGCGGGCGGCGCAGCTCGTGGCGGGAACCGAGCTGGGCCGCCGTCCGACGGGATCACCGAGGCGCGACTCGCGCAGGGAACTCTATGACGGGGGCATGCACGCCATCGGCCAGTCGAACGACACGATGCTCACCCTCGCGGCGAGCATCGACGAGGAGGCACGCCGCCTGCGGGCGCTTGCCGAGGCGGCCGACGAGGTGAAGAAGCAGGCTCACGAGGAGATCACGCAGGCACGGTTCGCCCGGGAGGGCGTCGACCTCTATCCCGACGCCACGTTCACGCTGCGGCTCTCGTACGGCGTGGTCACGGGAGGCACGCAGGGCGGGGTTGCGTACCCGGCGTTCACGACGTTCGGCGGACTGTTCGCCCGGGCCGCCGAGAAGCGGGAGACGCCGCCGTTCGACCTGCCACCCCGGTGGCGGGAGGCACGGACCAGGCTGGCCGCCGACGCGGATTTTCTCTCCACGCCGTTCGACTTCGCCTGCACGGCCGACATCATCGGGGGCAACTCCGGCAGCCCCGTGGTGAACGCCACCGGCGAACTGGTCGGCGTGATCTTCGACGGCAACATCGACTCGCTCGTCCTCGACGTTGCCTACGACGACACGCGGGCCCGTGCCGTGGCGGTGGCCGCGGAGGCCATTCGCATCGCCCTCGACCGCGTCTACGACGCGTCATTCCTGGTCGACGAGCTGCAGGCGCCCCGGCCGCAGGATCGGTAAACTGACGGGCGTCGTGAATAGTCGTCGCCGCCATGTCGTCCATAAGGTGCTGCCGTGATCGACCTCCAACCCGTGCGTGTCGTCGTGCTGGGCATAGCCATGGCCCTTCTCGGGACGCTCGCACACCCGGCGGAAGACGACGCTGCCGACATCAGCCTGGCGGGCCTGCGGCTGGGGCAGCAGGTCGCGGGGCCGGCAGTGTCGCCGGAGACGCTCGCGCACCGAGTGGTCGTCCTCGAGTTCTGGGGCGTGAACTGCCCCCCCTGCCTGCGCAGCATGCCCGCGCTCGAACAGCTTCACCGCGAGCACGCCGCCGCCGGGCTCGCGGTGATCGGGGCCCATGCCCAGGCGGCCGCTCCTGATGAGATCCGGCAGGTCGTCGAGCAGCTCGGGGTGACGTTTCCGATCGTCGATTCCGCGACCGTGGAGGGCGGCATGGGATTCTCCGGCATCCCCCACTGCATGGTCTTCGACCACACCGGCGCGTGCGTCTATCGTGGGCACCCCGGCCAAGCCCACGAGGTGATCCTCGCGGCCGTCCGTTCGTCCCCGGCGTCCGTGCTCGAGGGCCGGAGCCTCGTGAAGCTCGCGCCGCTTGCCGGCCAGTTGCGGGACGAGGGCACGTTTGGGGCGGTGCTGCGCAAGGCCCAGGTCCAGACGGCCTCGAAGGATCAGCAGGTCGCTGAGGAGGCGGAGTATGTGGCCGATCGTCTCGAGGCGTATGGACGACGACTGCTGGACAACGCGGAACGGGCCCGGGACGACGATCCCGTGCTGGCGATCCACTACGTGCAGCGGTGTGCGGCTGCCTATCGGGGCACCGACCTGGGCAGGCAGGCAGGCAAGCTCGCCGCCGAATGGAAGAAGGACGAGTCGTTTCAGCAGGGCATCGAGGCGGCACGCCGGTGCCGCACCCTGGAGGTGGCCCGCGAGCGGATCGTGAAGTCGCTCGGTGATCCGGACGAGATCACTCCGGAACTGGCGGCCCGCGTGCCCCAGGGCCTGCGGCGGCAGCTCGCCGCCACAGCCGCGACGGTGCAGCGGCTGGCCCCCGGATCGGCCAGCGCCGAACGTGCGGAGGCGATCGCCCGGGAGTTCGGCCTGAGCGAGCCGGTGCAACCATGATCTGGGATCAGACGAGGCAGGAGGAGACGTGACCATGGGTTGCTGGTGGAAGGCGGTGATCTCCGTCGCCCTGCTCGTGGCGCCGGCGACGGCCACGGCGGCGTCGGAGTGGCGTTCCCTGTTCGACGGACGTTCGCTCGACGGCTGGACCGCGACACCCTTCGGCGGCGGTGCCGAGCCGGCGGTGGTCGATGGTGCGATCCGCATCGAGCCGGGGGCCGACTTGAATGGCATCACGTGGCAGGGTGAGTTTCCGCGTGTCGGCTACGAACTGGCCCTCCAGGCGCGTCGCGTCGAGGGAAGCGACTTCTTCTGCGGCCTCACCTTTCCCGTCGGGGAGAACTGCTGCAGCCTGATCCTCGGCGGATGGGGAGGCTCCATCACCGGACTGTCGTGCATCGACGGCCGCGACGCCGGTGACAACGAGACCACCGACGCCATGACCTTCGAGAGGGGACGCTGGTACGACGTGCTCGTCCGCGTGACCCCGGGTCGGATCGAGTGCCTGGTGGACGGCGAGGTGATCGTGGACCAGGACATCGAGAACCGCCGGATCGACGTGCGTGCCGAGGTGATCCCCAGCCAGCCCCTCGGCATCGCCACCTACGCCACGACCGGCGAGGCACGGCAACTCCGCTGGCGGCCGCTCGTGTCACCATGACGACGCCCGGTGCGGGATCCGGCGGCGAGCCGGGCGGGGAGGATCGCGATCGGCTGCGGCAGAAGATCGCCGGTGAAGCGGCACGCTCGGTGGCCCGCGGCAGCGATGCCCGACGGGCGACGTTCCGCGCCGCCCGCCGCGTGGCAAAGGAGTGGGTGCCGGACGATCGGCTCCCTCGGCCCGACGAGGTCTGCGACGAGGTTCGAAGGGGGCTCGATGCCACGGCGTCGCTTCGGCCACTCGTCGGCGATCGGTTCGATGCGATCGCCGCGACGGTTTCGGTGCTGGCCACGGTGCGGCAGGATCCCGTCCGCTGCCCGGAGGGGGATGCGCTCGAGCACTCGCTCCAGGTGTTCGAGCGGGTGCACCGGGAACGGCCCTTCGACGAGGAGTTGCTGACGGCCGCGCTCGTCCACGACGTGGGTCGTGCCATCGATCGCGGTGACCAGGTGGCGGCGACGATCGCAGCGGTCGGGGAGTTGATCACACCGCGCACCCGGTGGCTCGTGGAGAGCCTTCCCGCGGCACGGGCGCACGTCGAGCAGACACTGGGCCACCGCGCCCGGCGAAGGCTCGAATCGCATCCCGACTTCCTCGACGCCCTGCTGCTGGCGGAGGCAGACAGGCTGGGCCACATCCGCGGCTATCCGTCCCCCAGTCTCGACGAGGCGGTCGCGATCCTCCGCGGTCTCGAGCAGGCCGAATAGGCCGACAGGTCACTCAGGCGACTGTCCGTCGAGCGCGTGCCGCACCGCCTCGCGGGCGTCGCGCCACCGGGTCTTCACGGTCCGCTCGCTGCAGGCGAGCAGTCCGGCGATCGTCTTCTGGTCGGCGTCGAGGTACCAGACAAGGTGGAAGACCTCACGGAGTTCCGCCGGCAGGGCGGCGATCGCCTCGTGGAAGTGAGTCCACCGCTCCAGTGGGTCTGACGGGGCCGGGGCCGCGGCGATGTGCCCCGGGGTGTCGCCTGTCGATGCGTCGCGGGCATTTCCAGGGTTGGTGGCGTGGTTGGCCGCGAACGACTGGGGGCCGGCATGCCGCCTGGCGAGGTCGATCAGTTCCCGGTGAATCTGGGTGGCGGCCAGGGCCATGATCGCGCGGGGGGAATCGATCTGGAGCTGGCCGAGCGCGCGGTGCAAGCGCATCGCGGCGTTCTGAAAGACGTCGTCGGTGTCGTCCCAGCGGCGGACGTTCGGGAATCGGGACAGCATCCGGCTGGCGAGCAGCCGCAGGCGGGTCGCGCAGAGTTCGATGATCGTGTCGCGGGCCGACAGGTCCCCGTCTGCCAGCCGCTGCAGGCAGGCCCGAAGACGGGGCGAGTCGGGGTCGGGGGTGGTGAGCACGGATTGAATACCCCTGGGAAACAGTCTTTTGCCGGATCGTAGCGGATTTTTGCCCCTTGGGGACCCGGCGCTCGCTTTCTGAAATAGAGGAGCTATCGCATGAAGCGCAGTGGCCTGTCCGGGATCCAGAGTTCGCGGCCCAGGATGGTGGGGAATGCGGCCGTCGGGAGCGACGAGTCGCGGCTGATGGGCCTTCTTGGACTGCCGGCGGCCGATCAGGACCCGGTTACCATCATCACCGCAGCCCAGGTTCGCCTTCGCCGCTGGCGACGGGTGCTCAACTCGGGCTGGGGAGAGCGGGTGGCTCCCGACGCTTTGGCCGTGAACGACCGGATCCGCCGGATCACCGCGGCGAGAGACACGCTGCTCCGACAGGCATTCCTGTCCGACGTGCGCGTGGTTCGCAACTGACCCACTGAGTGAACCGGGCGTGACCGACGGTATAACGGCGTCATGGCCGCCGATCGCCCGGACTCCGCCCATTCGCACGACACCTCGGTGCCTCCCCAGGCGACATCTGCGACCGACGCCTCGGAACTGACCGGCGCGGACGAACACTTTGGATTCGGCCCGGATGGGCGTGCCGCCGGCGACGACGGCCGGACTTCCCGAGGATCGCGCGGCGCCGGGCCCCTGCCATCCGGGTTCAACCTCGGCGGCGTGACGCTCCAGAGGCTGATTGCGGAAGGGGGCATGGGCCGCGTTTATGAGGGGCGGCAGGCGGCGCCCGAGCGGCTGGTCGCGGTGAAGGTGCTCCGTGGCGGCTTTGCCTCCGCCCCGCTCGTTCGTCGGTTCGAGTATGAAGCGCGGGTTCTGGCAAGGCTTCGCCATCCGCACATCGCGCAGATCTTCACGTTTGGCACCTTCGATGACGGCGACGGCGTCGTGCCGTTTTTCGTCATGGAGATGGTGGAAGGCGCACTGCCGATCACGCGATCCGCCGCCAGCCGGGGGCTCGGCGTGCGTGACATCGTGGTCCTGTTCCGTCGGGTCTGTGCGGCGGTGGCTCACGGTCATCAGAAGGGCGTGATTCACCGCGACTTGAAGCCGGGCAACATCCTCGTCGACGCCTCCGGCGAGCCGAAGGTGATCGACTTCGGCGTCGCCCGTTCGATCGACCCCGAGGCGGGCGACCCCACGCAGATGACCCGGGCCGGCGACGTGATCGGCACGGTGCGGTACATGAGTCCCGAGCAGCTCGGCGTGGGGGATGGCGACGTCGACGCCCGCAGCGACGTCTATGCGCTTGGGCTCGTCCTGCACGAGGTGCTCACCGGCACGCTGCCCTATGAACTGCGGGGGAGTTCGTTCCTGGAGGCGGCAAGGCTGCTCGGGGATCCGACCCCGGTCTCGACTGCGGCCGTGGATCGGGCCGCCCGGACTGCCGGCATTGCGGCGGGCGATGCCCGAGCGCTGGCCACGATCGTGGCCACGTGTCTCGATAAGCGCCAGTCGTGCCGCTATGCGACAGCCGTGGAGGTGGAGGCGGAGCTGGGGAGGTGGCTCGCGGGGGACGCGATCCTTGCCCGCCCACCGACACCTGCCGAGGCGATCCGGCGTTTTGCCCGGCGGCACCGCGCCGCCACGACGGCCGCACTGGCGACGGTGGCGGCCCTGCTCGCGGCGACGGCGGGTATTTCATTCTTCTACGTTCGCGCGGAGAGCCAACGGGCGGTGGCGGAGAGGGCGAGGCACGTCGCCGAGCAGAAAGAGGAGGAGGCCGGCCGCCAGGCCGCGGAGGCGCGGGCCCAGTTGTACGTGTCGAACGTGCTGCTCGCCGCCGCCGCGCGGGATCGCGACAACGTCGTCGAGGCCGGGCGGCTCCTCCGCGACGCCCGCTCGCTCGTCGGCGACGCCGGCACGACGAACCCCGTGGAGCTCGACTGCATGACGGCGTCGCTCGACGAGTCGGTGGCCGTGATGAGAGGGCAGGGCGGCATCGTCACGGCGGTCGGTTTTTCCCCGGCCGGCAGGGCGGTTGCCGGCGGTGCCACCGACGGCAGCGTGCGGGTCGGCGGATTCTCCGCGGGGCGGCTGACGTGGGACGAGTCGCCGATCGGCGTGCACGAAGGCGCGGTCTGGGCGACGACGTTCTCCGCCGACGGACGACTGCTCGCGACGACGTCGGCCGACGGCACGGTGCGAATCTGGGCCGTCGCAGGCCGCGCACCGGTGACGACCCTCACCGGCCACGATGGGGCGACCTACGCGGCGGCGTTCTCCGCGGACGGTTCGCTGCTCGCGACGGGCGGCCGCGACCGCGTCGTGCGGATCTGGGACTGCTCCAGCTGGACGGTGCGTGCCGAGCTTCGCGGCCACGAAGCCACCGTCTTTTCCGCATCGTTCACGGCCGACGGCCGCACCCTCGCCACGGCGTCGGTCGATCGCACGGTTCGACTCTGGGACGTGACCAGCGAAACGGAAATCGGGCGACTCACCGGCCATGAGGGCCGCGTGTTCGCGGTTGCGTTCGCGCCCG
>Ga0315903_10007881_pt1 | contig 13242 bp, 15 predicted proteins | sample LakEriMetagenome_7_FD_203524 | JGI IMG/M metagenome (GOLD analysis project Ga0315903, IMG submission 203524) | Freshwater fungal communities from buoy surface, Lake Erie, Ohio, United States - Buoy 2 MA119 | ecosystem: Environmental > Aquatic > Freshwater > Lake | place: USA: Lake Erie, Ohio...
GAGCCGGCGGCGGGAGCGGCGGGAGCCCCGGCGGTGTCGGCGGGAGGCTCGGCCACGGCCTCCGCAGGGGGCACCTGGACGGGCTCGGGCTTGTCCTGCAGGACGGCGCCGAGGTCGTCGACAAGGAACCGCACGTCCATGTAGGTCAGGGTGATGCCGAAATCGGACATCAGACGGCGCTGGACATCCGAAAGGGTCGCGCCCTCGGCCACCCATCGGGAAACCTGCTGGAGTTGCTCGGGCGTGGGCTTGGACATGCCCATGACGAAGCCGATATCGGCGGTTTTTTCAAGCGCAGGAGGGGCTTGGCTCGCCTTTGGCGACGTTTCCCCCTCAATCCCGCCCATGAGCCAAGGCTGGAAGACCGCCGGCACCTACGCCGACATCCTCTACGAGAAGAAGGAGGGCGTCGCCCGCGTCACCATCAACCGCCCCCACCGCCGCAACGCCTTCACCCCCGACACCGTGGCCGAGATGATCGCGGCCTTCTCCGACGCCCGCGACGACACGTCCGTCGGCGTCGTCCTTCTCCGGGGGGCCAATCCCCAGACCGACGGCAAGCACGCCTTCTGCTCCGGCGGCGACCAGCGCATCCGGGGCGACCAGGCCGGAGGCTACGTCGGCAAGGACGGCGTCCCGCGCCTCAACGTCCTCGACCTCCAGCGCCTCATCCGCTCGATGCCCAAGGTCGTCATCGCCCTCGTCTCCGGCTACGCCATCGGCGGGGGCCACGTCCTGCACGTCGTCTGCGACCTCACCCTCGCCGCCGACAACGCCGTCTTCGGCCAGACCGGACCCCGCGTCGGCAGCTTCGACGGCGGCTTCGGCTCCTCCTACCTCGCGCGCATCGTCGGCCAGAAGAAGGCGCGCGAGATCTGGTACCTCTGCCGCCAATACAACGCGCGCGAGGCCCTTGAGATGGGCCTGGTCAACGCCGTCGTGCCCGTCGACCGCCTCGACGCCGAGGGCGAGCAATGGGCGTCGGAAATCCTCCGCCACAGCCCCCTGGCCATCCGCTGCCTCAAGTCCGCCTTCAACGCCGAGCTCGACGGCCAGGCCGGCATCCAGGAGCTGGCCGGCAACGCCACCCTTCTCTACTACCTCACCCAGCAGGGCGAGGAAGGACACCGCGCGTACGTCGAGAAGCGCCCGCCGAACTTCCGCCAGTATCCCTGGCTGCCCTGAGGTGCGACTGACCGAGCTCGCCCACGCCCTGCTCGCCGAGACCCTCGGTCCCGGCGCCAAGGCGGTCGACGCCACCGCCGGCAACGGCCACGACACCCTCTTCCTCGCCCGCCAGGTGGGCCCCTCGGGCAAGATCGTCGCGCTGGACATCCAGCCGCTCGCCGCCGCCGCAACCCGCGCCCGCCTCGCGCAGGCCGGCCTGGACGGCAACTGCGACATCCGGGTGGCCGACCACGCCGCGCTCGGAAGCATCCTGCCCGACGACTTCCGCGGTTCGACCGACGGCGTCATCCTCAACCTCGGCTACCTCCCCGGCTCGGACCACGCCGTCACCACCCGTCCCGCCGCCACCCTCGCCGCCCTCCGCGCCGCCCTCGGCTCCCTGCGCCCCGGCGGGCGCCTCGTCTGCGTCGCCTACACCGGGCACCCCGGCGGCGAGGAGGAAGGCGCTGCCGTCGCCGCCTTCGCCGAGGACTGCCGAACGGAAGGCCACGCCGTCGACATCCGTCAACGAGAGCCCGGCTCGGGCAAACCCTGGCTCCTCGCCGTCACCCGCGCCCGATGACCCCGCCCATGGGCAAGATCGTGGTGCTCGGCGGAACCGGTTTCGTCGGCCGGGCCCTCGTCGAGGCGCTCGGCGCCCGGAACGTCACCCTCCTCCGCTCGAGAACCGGCGGTCCCGGCGGCTACGACACCGCCAAGGGCTGGATGGACGCCGAGACGCTCCGCGGCGCCGACGCCGTCGTCAACCTCGCCGGCTCGCCCATCGCCGTCCGCTGGACCGCGTCGGCTCGCCGCGAGATCCAGGCCAGCCGAGCCGCCACCACCGCCCTGCTCGTCGGCACCCTCGCCCGCGCCGGCATCTCCCCGCGCGTCCTTGTCTCCCTCTCCGGCGCCAACCGCTACGCCGCCCACCCCGACGCCGTGCTCGACGAGTCCTCGCCGCTCGACACCCGCTCCTTCCTGGGCGGCGTCTGCCGGGACTGGGAAGCGCCCCTCTCCCACCTCCCGCCCTCGACCCGCTCCGTCATCCTGCCCACCGGCGTCGTCATCGGACCCGGAGGCGCCATGGCCAAGCTCGCGCCCCTCTTCCGGCTCGGCCTCGGCGGACGCCTGGGGCATGGCCGTCAATGGATGCCCTGGATCGGACGCCGCGACCTCGTCGGCCTCATCCTCCACTGCCTCGCGACGGAAGGCCCGGCCGGAATCCTCAACGCCGTCAATCCGGAGCCGGTCACCAACCGGGAGTTCACCCGGGTTGTCGCCGCGGCTGCCCGGCGCCCCGCCGTCATGCCCGCCCCCGCCTGGGCCCTGCGCCTAGCCTACGGGCAGATGGCCGAGGAAACCCTCCTGGACAGCCGGAGGGTCGTGCCCACCGCCACCCTGAGGTCGGGCTTCCGGTTCTCCGAGTCCCTGGCGGAGGCGGTGTCCGCCAGCCTGCGCTAGCGCCACCAGCCAGCGGCAGCTGGACGCTTTGGGGTTGAAGGGAGACTTGCGGCTTGGGATTGTCACCCGCCGTGCGCGCCCTCCCCCTCCTCCTGCTGCTGACGCTGCTGACCGGCTGCGACAACGCCAACGTCGCCGGCGAAGGTCCGGAGACCGAGCACCCCGACTATCGCCAAGGCAGCGCCCTTCTCCAGCAAGGCGACAACCGCCGAGCCCTCAATTGCTTTCTCAACGTGATCGCCGACCGAAGGGAGTCGCCCGAGGCCCATCTTGAGGCGGGTCGCCTCTACCTTGAGCTGAAGGAGCCCCTCCCCGCCATCTACCACCTCAAGCAGAGCATCCGGCTCAAGAACCGGCCCGAGCGCGTCGCCTCGATCGCCCAGCTCATCCGCACCGCCGAGAAGCAGTTCATGCAGCAGATTCCCGGCCAACCCTTCGATCCCGAGGCGGGCGTCATCAGCGTCGACACCAGCCAGCGCATCGCCCAGCTCCAGGCCGAAAACAGCCGGCTCAAGCGCGAGCTCGAGGAGCTCCTGCGCCAAGGACGCGGCGCGCCCGCCGCCGGCTCGACGCTCATCAACCTCGGCGCCGCCGCGCCCGCGACGCCCGCCGCTGCGCCCACCGCTCCGCTCCCGGCCGGCGCGCGCTCCTACACGACCGTGGCGGGCGACACCCTGTTTGGGATCTCCCGCAAGGCGTACGGCACGCCCACCCGCTGGCAGGACATCCAGCGCGCCAACGCCGACAAGCTCGGGAGCAGCACCCAGGTCCGGCCCGGAATGGTCCTCGTCATCCCGCAGTGAGGCGATGCGGATAACGCGGGTCAGGGCGGCCGACTTCCGCAACCTCGCGTTCGCGGACGTCGACCTCGACTCCCCCCGCGTCTTCCTGCTCGGGCCCAACGGACAGGGAAAGACCAACCTGCTCGAGGCCGCCGGGCTGGTCACCGCCCTGCGCTCCTTCCGCGTGACCGACATCGACCCCCTCGTCCGCGTGGGGTGCGCCGAGGCCCGCGTCCGCGTCGACCTCCACCTCGGCGCGGAGGGTCCTTGCTCCGTCGAGGCGACCCTCGCCAAGGGGTCGCGACGCGCCAAGGTCGACGGCGCCCCGGTCGCCTCGGCCGCCGAGCTCATCCCGCGCTTCCCCACCGTCGTCTTCTGCTCCGACGACCTCCGCCTCGTCCGCGGCTCGCCCGGCAACCGCCGCCGCTGGCTCGACCTCGCCCTGAGCGGCACCGACGCCGCCTACCTCCGCAACCTTCGCGCCTACACCCGAGCCCTCGAGAGCCGCAACGCCCTCCTGCGCTCGGGCGAGGCCGACGACGCCCAGCTCGAGGCGATCGAGCGCGCCATGGCCGAGCCCGCCGCCGGCGTCGCCGCGGCCCGCGCCCAGGCCCTCGCCGACCTGGCACCCCACCTCCGGCAGGTGTGCGACCTCGCCGGATTCTCCGGCCTCGCCGAGCTCGCCCAACGCGCCGACACCCCCGCGGACCAACTGGCCGATGCCTGGCGCGCCGGACGCCGCGTCGACCGCCAGACCGAGACCACCCGCCACGGCCCCCATCGGGACGATTTCGACATCCGCTTCGGCGGGCGCGACGCCGCCACGCACGCCTCGGAGGGACAGCAGCGCCTCCTCGTCCTCGCCCTCTGCCTCGCCCAGCTCCGACGGGCCGACCAGCGGGCAAGCACCCCACCCGTCATCCTGGCCGACGATGTCCTGGGCGAGCTGGACGAGGAGCGCCGGCGCGCCTTCTGGTCCGCGGTCGGCGACACCCACCAGGTCGTCGCCACCGGAACCGTGCCCCCGCCCGACCGCGCCTGGAGGATCATTGAGGTCAGGGACGGCGCCTACACCCCGAGGGACTAGGCTTTCCGCCTTGTGCGGGGGCGGCCGACCTGTTTCCATACCCCCATGTCCGGTTTCCTCATCCCCGCGGCCATCGTGCTGCTCTTCGCCATCTGCATCCTCGGCGTCCTCGTCGTGCTCATGCAGCGCCCCAGCGCCAACGCCGGCATGGGCGCCGCCCTCGGCGGCGGGGCCGCCGAGACCGTCTTCGGCGGCGAGTCCGCCAATGTCCTCACCAAGATCACCGGCGTCCTCACCTTCCTCCTCTTCCTCCTCAGCTTCGGCCTCTACCTGGCCTTCATCGCCGAGGAGCGCCGTCCGGAATCCAAGCTCGACACCCTCGCCAAGCCCCCCGCGGGCGAGGCGCCCGCGCCCGTCCCGGTGGTTCCCCAGCCCGAGGCGGTGAAGCCGACCACGGCCCCCGGCGCGCCCGCCACCCCGGCGCCCCAAGGCACCCCCGCGCCGGCCGAGGCGGCCAAGTGAGTCCGGTGCGCGCCGCCCTCCTCGCCGCGCTCCTCCTGCCGACCCTCGCTCTCGCCCGGGTTCCCGGCAATCCCAACGAGCTGCCTCCCCTGCCTCCCACCGAGGCGGCGAAGTTCCTCGAGGATTTCCGCGCCTCAGGCCTGCCGGTGGATGTCGTCGCCCGCTTCACCCTGACCCACAAGCCCCGCGCGGGCGCCGACAAGGTCACCCAAGGCACGCTCTGGATGAGCTGGCGCCACGCCAGCCCCGCCGCCCGGGTCGACGTGCCCGGACGCAGCTTCCTCGTGCTGCGCACACGCGAGGGCACCCGGCTCTGGAGCGCCGAGGGCGGCAAGGCCGCCCAACCGGTCACCGGACTCGGCATGGCCCCCCTCGTCGACGGATTTCTCTTCTCGCCCTACGACCTCCAAGCGCCTTTCGCCGACTGGGCCGACACGCGCTACGAGCGCACCGAGCGCCGGCGCAGCCGCCCCCTCAACTTCTACCTCGCCCGCCCGCCCGCGTCCTCCCCGGGAGCCCCTGCCTCCGTCCGCTTCGGGCTCGACCGCGCCTATCTGGCCCTGATCGAGGCGTCCACCCTCGACGCCTCCGGCAAGCCGACCCGCGTGATGCTCGCGGAGGATTTCGCCCAGGTCGACGGCACCTGGATCCTCGGCCGCGCGTCCGTGCGCGACGAGGCCAGCCGCGACCGCGACGTGCTGGAGGTCGTCTCCGCCTGCGTCAGCGCACGCCTGCCCGCCGCGACCTTCGACCCCTCCCAGCTCGCCCGGCCAGCCGAGGCGCCGAAGGGCGCCTTCAAGGACCTCTGACCATGTCCGCCACGCCCCGCGAGGTGGCCCGCCTCTGCGACGCCCTCACCCGGCGGCGCGCGATCGCCGACTTCCCCGGCGCGCGCAACGGCCTCCAGCACCTCGGCGACCGGCCGGTGCGTCGCATCGGGGCGGCGGTGGACGCCGGGACGGGCGTGTTCGACCTCGCCCGCAAGGCCAAGGTCGACTTCCTCATCGTCCACCACGGCATCCACTGGAAGCCGACCCTCCCGGGCCGCGCCACCCTGGACGCCCGCAAAGCCTCGCTTCGCCGCCACCGCCTCTCGCTTTACTCGAGCCACCTCCCGCTCGACGCCCACCCGACGCTCGGCAACAACGCCATCATCGCCCGGAGGCTCGGCCTGGAGATCGACCGCTGGTTCCTCGACCACGAGGGCACCCCCGTCGCCGCCCTCTGCCGCGGCATCCCCCGCGCCACCCTCGCCCGACGGCTGCGCGGCGAGTACCCCCGCACGTTCGCGGCCATCGAGCACGGCTCCGCGAGGCCGCGCCGCATCGCCATCCTCTCCGGCAGCGGGCGATCCGCCCTGCCCCATCTCGCGAGCCTGGGCTGCGACACCCTCGTGACCGGCGAGCTGCGCGAGGAGCACTTCAACGACGCCCACGAGCAGGGCTGGAACCTGTATCCCTGCGGCCATTACGCCACCGAGACCTGGGGCGTCCGCGCCCTCGCCGCCGAGGTCGCCCGCCAGCTCGGCCTCGACTGGACCTTTGTCGGCACCGGCAACCCCCTCTGACCCATGGGGACCCGCCCCTACCGCGGCCGACTCGCGCCCACTCCGACGGGCTTCCTCCACGTCGGCCACGCGCGGACCTTCGCCTTGGCCGCCCGCCGCGCCCGCGAGGCCGGGGGCTCGCTCATCCTCAGGATGGAGGACCTCGACGCCGCCCGCTGCCGCCCGGAGTTTGCGGAAGCCGCCATGGCCGACCTGCGCTGGCTCGGCCTCGATTGGTCGGAGGGTCCGGACAAGCGAGGCCCCTTCGGTCCCTATGCCCAATCCGACCGTCTGCCCTGGTTCCTCGCGGCGTGGAGCCGCTTGCACGCCACCGGCCACATCTACCCCTGCGACAAGTCGCGCGCGGATGTCGCGCGCGCCCTCTCGGCACCCCACGCCGAGGAGGAGACCGAACCCATCTTCCCTCCCGGGCTCCGCCCGGCGCCGGGCACCGGCGCCGATGCGGCCGACCCTGGCCCCGCCAACTGGAGGTTCCGCGTTCCCGACGGCGCGACCGTGTCGTTCACCGACGCGCTCCGGGGTCCGCAGCGCCTTGTCGCCGGAAGGGACTTCGGCGACTTCCTTGTCTGGCGCCGGGACGGCCTGCCCTCCTATGAGCTCGCCGTCGTGGCCGACGACCACGCCATGGGCGTCACCGAGGTCGTCCGCGGCGCCGACCTGCTGGTGTCGACCGCGCGCCAGCTGCTGCTCTACCGCGCGCTGGGATGGGAGCCGCCCGCCTGGGCCCATGCGCCCCTGGTGACGGGTCCGGACGGCCTTCGCCTCGCCAAGCGCGCGGGTGGATTGTCCATCCGCGAGCTTCGCCAAAGGGGATGGGCGCCGGAGGAGGTCCTCGCGGCGCCCATCAGCCGACTCCGCTAAGCCTTACTTGCCTTTCGGGCCGAGGTCGGGATCCGACTCAACCTTGGCGCGGATCTCCTTAAGCCGCTTCAGGTTCTCGGGACTCGACGCCGAGGCGGCGATGGCCTTGTCCATGAAACCAAGGGCGCGCTCCCGGTTCTCGGGATTGACGCGAATGGACAGCATGGCCTTCTGGAAATGCAGCATCGCGAGACGGTCGCCGGTGGCGCCGGCCGCATCCTCGTCCACCAGCTTCTCAACCGCGGCGAAATCCTTGGCGTCGATCGCCGCCTTCAGCTTGGCTCCCCGCTCGGCGTCCTTCGCCATCGCGGCGACCAACTTGGCCTGCTCCTCGCCGAAGGCCTTGATGCCCGCCGGGGTGTTCTGCTTGCGGAGCTCGGCGAGGTGGGGGAGATACTTCTCGGGACCGCCCGCCTCATAACCGGTGCGCGCGTAGGCCTCTCCCTTCGCGTTGGTCAGGATGATGGTCGGGAAGCCGCGGACGCCCCACTGGCGCATCAGGGCCTCGTTCTTGGCCTTCTGGTCGGCGGGAATCTCCTTGCGGCGGGGAAAGTCGAGCGCAACCAGCACGAAGTCCTTCTGGGCCTTGAAGGCCTCGGTCGAGAAGACCTCCTTGTCGAGCTTGATGCACCAGCCGCACCAGTCGCTGCCGGTGAAATCGACCAGGATGTCCTTCTTCTCGGCGGCGGCCTTTTTCTTGGCGGCCTCAAAGTCGGTGAGCCAACCCTCGGCGCCGAAGGCGGCCAAGGGAGCTAGGAGGAGGGCGAGGAGATGTCGCATGGGTTGGAATGCCCAACGATGCCCTCACCGCGCTTTCATGGAAAGCCCGAAAAAGGGCGCGGGCGGCCTTTTGGACTTCTCTCGCCCGCCCCCACGCCCACATTGCCCGCATGGCCGCCAGGCGAACCATTCTCGCCGACAACGGATCGCTCAACCCCGAGGCCACCCTCGGCCTCAGGCGTCTCGCCGCCGCCCTCGCCGCCCGCCTTGGCAGGCAGGTCGACCCCGTCTCGGTCCTCCACAGCGACAAGGTCGACCCCTCGCTCCTCGGCGGCGCACCCGCGTCGACCTTCGAGACCTACGCCCGGCGAGCGCGCGCCGAGGGAGCCGACACCGTCGAGGTGTTCCCCCTCTTCATCGGACCGAGCCTGGCCATCACGGAATTCCTCCCCGAGCGTGCCGCCGCCTGCGGCATCGCCCTCGACGTGCGCCCCCCTCTCGCCGCGGCGGGCCGTGAGGAAGCCCTTTGCGCGATCCTCGAGGACAACCTGAGGGCGACGGGCTGGTCCAACGGGGCCGGCACCGTGCTGCTCTGCGACCACGGGAGCCCCATTCCCGCCGTCACGGCGGTGCGCGAGGACCTGGCGGCCAGGCTCCGGCGGCGCCTCGGGCTGGCCGAATCCGAGCTGATCGGCTGCGCCATGGAGAGGCGCGAGGGTCCGCGCTACGCCTTCAACGAGCCCATGCTCGCCGACGCCATCCGCTCCGCCCGCGGCAACGCCGTCGTCCTCATGCTCTTTCTCCTGCCCGGCCGCCATGCCGGCCCGGGCGGCGATGTCGCCGGCATCTGCGCCGACAACGCGCCGGCCGGCCTGTCATGGAAGCTTTCCCCCCTGCTCGGCGAGCACCCGGGGCTGGTCGACCTCCACCTGCTGGGCTAGCTCAGGGAAGACGCGTCCTCCAGCCCGGCTGGCGAACCACCTCGCCCACGACCGCCATCAGCGGCGTGGGCAGGCTCTCCGTGTCGACCTGGCCCGAGGCCAGCTCGTGCAACTCCACGACCCGGATCGACTCGCCCGGCTGCGAGGCCTTCGAGACCAAGGCGACCGGCGTGGCGGTCGACTGGCCCGCCGCCAGGAGGTCGACCGCGCTTCGCACCAGGTGCTTGGCGCCCATGTATAGGCAGAGGGTCGAGCCGGTGGCGACGAAGGGACGCAGGTCGGCCTGCTTGCCCGAGGCGCAATGACCGGTGAGGAAGGTCACCGCCATCGTCACCCCGCGATGGGTCAGGGGGAATCCCGAGGCGGCCGCCGAGGCCACGGAGGCGGTCACCCCGGGGACGATCACCCAAGGGATGCCCAAGGCGGACAGGTGATCGATCTCCTCGCCCAGACGCCCGAAAATTCCCGGGTCCCCGCCCTTGAGCCGGACCACCCGGCGCCCGGACAAGGCCTGATCGGAGAGATGCGCGTTGATCTCCGCCTGGGTCGCGGAATGGGAACCGCATCGCTTGCCAACCGGAATCAGCGCAACCCCTGGACCCAGCTCTCCCAGAAGCGACTCGCCGGGCAGAGCGTCGTGGACGACCACCTCAGCCTGCCTGAGAAGACGCAGGCCGCGGACCGTGATGAGGTCCGCCGCACCCGGTCCCGCCCCGATGAAGGCGACCGTGCCTGGCTTGAGTTCCTGCATGAAAAAGACTTGATTAACATTGATTCATTAGTAATGATGTCAACATTAATCCATGGACAAACCCCTCACCAAGAACGAGCACTTGAAGACGGAAAAGCCCGACCTCCGGGGCACCATCCGCGAGACCCTCGCCAACCCCGAGGCCGACCGCTTCAGCGGCGACGACGAGCAGTTCATCAAGTTCCACGGCATCTACCAGCAGGACGACCGCGACAAGCGCAAGGCCGGCAAGGAGTACTCGGTGATGGTGCGCACGCGACAGACCGGCGGCATCGTCCCCGCCGCGCAGTACCTCGTCTTCGACACCCTGGCCACGCGCTTCGCCAACGGGACGCTCCGCATCACCTCGCGCCAGACCTTCCAGTTTCACGGCGTCGTGCAAAGGGGCGTGGGCCCGCTCATCAAGTCGATCAACGAGGCGCTGAGCACGACCCTGGCGACCTGCGGCGACGTCAACCGCAACGTCACCTCCCCCACCGCGCCGCCGACCGACGCCGTCACGCGCGCCGTCGAGGAGGACGCCTTCGCCGTCACCACCGCCCTCCTGCCCCGCGCCACCGCCTACCACTCGATTTGGGTCGACGGCGTCCAGCTCGATCTCGGGCTGGGCCAGGCCGTCGCCAAGGCCAAGGCCGACCAAGCCAACCCCTACGCGCCCCCGCCCGCCGAGGAGGACGCCGCCGGGGCGAGCGTCGACCCGCTCTACGGCAAGACCTACCTGCCGCGCAAGTTCAAGACCGGCTTCGCCATCCCGCCCAACAACGACACCGACATCTTCACCAACGACCTCGGCTTCGTGGCCATCGTCGAGCGCGGCGCCCTCGTCGGCTACAACCTGCTCGTCGGCGGGGGGCTCGGCAGCTCCCACGGCAACAAGCAGACCTTCCCCCGCCTCGCCGACGTCATCGGCTTCCTGCCGCGGGCCGATGTCGCCAAGGTCGCCGCCGCCGTCGTCGCCATCCACCGCGACTGGGGCGACCGCACCGACCGCAAGCACGCCCGCATCAAGTACGTCCTCGAGGAGAAGGGCGTTGACTGGTTCCGCGCCCGGCTCGGCGAGCAGCTCGGCGCGCCCCTGCCCCCCGCCAAGCCCTTCGCCTTCGTCGGCCAAGGCGACCCCTTCGGGTGGTTTCCCCAGGGCGACGGCCGCTCCTACCTCGGGCTCTTTGTCGAGACCGGCCGCGTCAAGGACGAGGGCGAGTACCGGCTCATGTCCGCGCTGCGCGTCCTCGCCGAGCGCTTCGCACCCACCTTCCGCCTCACCCCCTCGCAGAACCTCATCCTCGCCGACATCCGCGACGCGGACCGCCCCGAGGTCGAGCGCATCCTGCGCGAGCACGGCGCCGCCCGCGTCTTCGAGCCCGGCCTGGTCCGCGGACGCGGCATGGCCTGCCCCGCCCTGCCCACCTGCGGGCTGGCGCTCGCGGAATCCGAGCGCGTCTTCCCCCGGCTGCTCGCGCGCATCGAGGACGCCCAGGCCGAGGCCGGCCTCGCCGGCGAGGAGCTCGTCGTGCGCATGACCGGCTGCCCCAACGGCTGCGCCCGCCCCTACAGCGCCGAGATCGGCATCATCGGCCGGGCGCCCGGCAAGTACAACGTCCTCCTCGGCGGCAACCGCGAGGGCACCCGCCTCGCCCGCAACTGGCGGGAGTCGGTGGCGCTGGACGACATCCCCGCGCTGCTCGGGGGCGTCCTCGCCCGCTTCGCCCGCGAGCGCTCGCCCGGCCAGGCCTTCGGCGACTGGACCGACCGCGCGCCCGACCTCTGGGCCGCCCCCGCCGCCTGACCGGCATGCTCGACCGCCTCGCCAGCTGGCTGCGTCCCGCGGCTCCCCCCGTGTCCCTCGACGCGTCGCAGATCGCGCCGCTCAACGAGCGCCTGGCGGCCATGGACGCCCGCGGCCGCCTTGCCTGGGCCTGGGAGACGTTCGGCACCCGCGCCGCCATCGGCACGAGCTTCCAGCCCGCCGGCATCGCCATCCTCCACCTGGCCAAGACCTCGGGTCTCCCGCTGCCGGCCTTCACCTTGGACACCGGCCTGCTCTTCCGCGAGACCATCGACCTCAAGTGCTCCATCCAGGATGAGCTCGGCATCGTCGTGGAATCGGTGGTTCCCGAGCTCGACCTGCCGTCGCAGGCCCGCCTGCACGGCGACCGCCTCTGGGAGCGCAACCCCGACCTCTGCTGCGAGCTCCGCAAGGTGAGGCCCCTCGCCCGCCGCCTCCGCACGCTCGACCTCTGGATCACCGGGCTGCGCCGGGACGCCGCGGCGGGCCGGGCCGACGTCCCCCTCCTCGCCGAGGCCGCGCGCGACGATGGCACGCCCGTCTGGAAACTCAACCCGCTCGCCGATTGGACCCGCGACCAGGTCTGGGACCACCTTCGCCGCCATCGCCTTCCCCACAACGTCCTGCACGACCGAGGCTATCGCTCCATCGGCTGCTCCGTCTGCACCCGCGCCACCCCCGAGGGCGGCGACGAGCGCGGCGGCCGCTGGCCGGGCTTCGACAAGACCGAGTGCGGCCTCCACACCCGCCTCGCGCGCCCGCGCGGCTGAACTTCCGATGACCTCCCCCCAGACCCCGTCCCCCGCCCGCGCCGCGGTCCCGCCGATGGACCACCTCACCCGGCTCGAGCAGACCTCCATCCACATCTTCCGCGAGGCCTACCGCTGCTTCCGCAACGTCTGCATGCCCTGGTCGATGGGCAAGGACTCCAACGTCCTCATCTGGCTCGCCCGCAAGGCCTTCGCCGGCAAGGTCCCCTTCCCCCTCCTCCACATCGACACCACCTACGAGTTCCCGGAGATGTACGCCTTCCGGGACTGGGCCACCAAGGAGCACGGCATCGAGCTCCTCGTGCGGATCAACGAGGACGCCATCCGGCGCGGCGTCGGCTACGCCACCCACGATCCCGTCACCGTCACCCACGAGCTGAAGACCCTCGCCCTGCGCCAGGCGCTCGACGAGTTCAAGTGGGACGCCCTCATCACCGGCATCCGCCGCGACGAGGACCCCACCCGCGCCAAGGAGCGCCACTTCTCGCCCCGCTCCGCCGAGGGCGTCTGGGACTACAAGGACCAGCCCCCCGAGTTCTGGGGACAGTTCGCGACCACGCCCCCTCCCGGAGGCCACGTCCGGGTGCAGCCGCTCCTCGAGTGGACCGAGCTCGACATCTGGGAGTACATCCGGCGCGAGCAAATCCCCATCCCCACCCTCTACTACGCCCGCGACGGCAAGCGCTTCCGGTCCCTCGGCTGCCACCCCATCACCCACCCGGTGCCCAGCACCGCGGACACGCTCGACGCCGTCATTGCCGAGCTGAGGCAGACCCGCACGAGCGAGCGCGCCGGACGCGCCCAGGACCACCATGAGCGCAACGCCATGCAGAAGCTCCGCGCCAAGGGCTTCATGTGACGACGGCGGCACGGGGTCGCAGCGG
>Ga0315903_10007882_pt1 | contig 13241 bp, 20 predicted proteins | sample LakEriMetagenome_7_FD_203524 | JGI IMG/M metagenome (GOLD analysis project Ga0315903, IMG submission 203524) | Freshwater fungal communities from buoy surface, Lake Erie, Ohio, United States - Buoy 2 MA119 | ecosystem: Environmental > Aquatic > Freshwater > Lake | place: USA: Lake Erie, Ohio...
CTGTTTCTTTTTACCCCGAAAACGCCTCAATAAGCCACTATCGGCTTGAATCGGATGAGAACCAGTCATGACGGCTCAAACAGGCTCAGAAGGGCTGCAAACGGCTGAGGTAGGGGTAACAGAACCTCGTTACGGCTCCCAAGTGCCTAGAATCAGGTCAAAGCCTAGTGATCTGCCTACTCGAGGCGATGAAATGATTCAGTTCTGCGAAGATATCGGATTCCCTTTGCTTCCCTGGCAACAACAACTAGCTCGAGACTGCCTTCGCTACAAGCCAGATAACAGGTGGTTGCATCCACTCATAGGAATCATGCTTCCACGCCAGCAGGGTAAGTCGACCTTCATGGCGCTGCGCATCTTGTTCGGCATCTATGTGCTGGGCGAGAAGATGCACCTGGCTACAGCTCATAAGTTAACCACCTCTTCAGAAATCTTCTTTAAGGTCTCAGAGATAATCGAGAACAGCCAATTACTCCTGGATAACTTTGCCAAGAAGTACGAATCTAAGGGATCGCAGGAGATTCGGTTTAAGAATAAGGCTCGCTACCTAATCAGAGCAGGTAACTCAGCTGCTCGAGGTATTGCCGCACCCGATGTAATCCACATTGACGAATTGCGTGAATTTGATACCGAGGATGTCTGGTCATCGATGCGATTTACCCAGATGTCAAACCCGAACCCCCAGGCCTATGTTTATTCGAACGCAGGCCATGCCAATTCGGTTCTACTGCATAAATTTAGAGAGCGAGGAATTGCAGCTAGTGAAGGAGCCGATGACTCTATTGGCTGGTTCGAATGGTCTGCCGAGCCGGGCGCGGCGATAGATGATAAAGAAGCCTGGTACCAAAGTAATCCCAGTTTAGGGCACACGGTTCACGAAGATAATATCAAGGACAGCCTTTCGGATCGTGAGGATATTTTCCGCACCGAGATATTGTGTCAATTTGTAAGCATGATTAATCCCGTGATATCAGAAGCCGAATGGAAAAAGTGTAAGGTCGATTACCTGCCTCAGCTGAACACAGAACACGATACCTGGATGGCAATAGACCTTAGCCCGGATAGAAAGCATGGCTCATTAGTCGCAGGCCAAAGAATTGACGGCGATAGGTTTATGGTCAGCCTTCTGCATACTTGGTTCAACCCAGTTAACCTCGATGATAAAGAGATGGCTAACGATATTGCTTACTGGGTGCGCAAGTTCCCGGTTAATGCCGTGGCCTATAGCAAGTCGACAGCCTCAGCGGTTGCAGCTCGATTATCACCAGCCGGAATTCCAGTCTATGAAATCAATAGCCAGGAGTATCAGCAATCCTGCGATGAATTCGTTTCGGCAGTCTCTTCAATGCGCCTTGTCCATTCGGATCAAGAGGAACTAACTAAGCAAGTCCTCAGCGCCGTAAAATTAACTCGAGGCGATGGCGGTTGGGTTATGGGGCGCAAAGCTTCTGGAATTGTTTGCGGAGCAGTTGCCTCGGCGATGGTTACTCACTTTGCGACACGCGCTGAATCTGAAGTAGACATTCAGGTAGGATAATGTCTAGACAGTAGCGTATAATATGTCCAATGGGAATCCGGGACATCTTTACATCATCAAAGCCAGCAGTCGAGGTTACAGTCGACGCCGCTTCTACCCCTGCGCCGTTTAATAACACGGCTTCATTTAATCCTTTCGTATTTACTCAATCAGTTGCCAGCCGTCAACAGGCTATGGCAGTTCCAACTATCGCAAGAGCGCGTAACATCATCTGTTCGACTCTTGCAGCTCTTCCACTCGAGCAATACTCAAAGGTCGATGGATCACACATGGGAACACCGGCTGTTATCAATCAGCCAGACCCACGCGTTCCCGGTTCAGCAATCTACGCATGGCTTGCAGAGGACTTACTATTTCATGGCGTTGCTTATGGACAAGTAATGGAGCAGTACGGAGATACAGGCCGTGTTCGCGCCTGGACTCGCGTAGCCCCGGATCGTGTAACTACTAAACTTAATCATCTTCAAACAGAAATTGTTGGCTATCAAGTAGACGGCTCAGTAGTTCCTACTCAAGGAGTGGGCTCTCTCGTAGTGTTCTACGGACTTGACGAAGGCGTGCTTAATCGTGCAGGGCGTACTATCCGTGCAGCTCATGCCCTCGAGCAAGCAGCCGAAACTTTCGCTAAAGAGCCAGTACCACTTCAAGTTTTAAAATCTAATGGCACTAATCTTCCAGCAGAGCGAATCTCTAAACTTCTCGAGTCATGGAGAACTGCTCGCCTTACAAAGTCAACTGCGTTCCTTAATGCAGATGTTGAATTGCAGGCGTTGGGCATCGATCCAGCCAAACTACAGCTGAATGAAGCTCGTCAATATGTCGCTCTGGAATTGGCTCGCGCCTGCAACCTTCCTGCATACTTCGTAAGCGCAGAAACCACCAGCATGACATACAGCAACTCAGTATCAGAACGCCGTTCACTTATCGACTTTTCAATGAAGCCAATTCTTGCAGCAATTGAACAGCGCCTATCTATGCCGGATTTCTGCCCGTCAACTGGTGAGATTCGATTTAGCCTAGATGAATTCCTGCGCTCAGATGCTCTACAGCGTGCTCAGGTATACGAGATTCTTAATCGCATTGGCGCCATGAGTGTCGAACAGATTAGAGAAGAAGAAGATCTAATTGATAACAAGGAGAACCGATGAAGATAACTATGCCATACGCTATTACAGCGGCAGATACAGAGTCTCGCATCATCGCAGGCCGCATCGTTTCATGGAACGCTGAAGGCAGCACCTCAGCAGGCCGCACTATGTTCAAAGAAGATTCCATCACAATGGCTAAGAACATCAAGCTAGTTCTTCAGCACGATGTAACCCGCCCTCTAGGGAAAATGGTTTCATTTGAAGCAGATGCAACAGGCATCACAGCAGAATTTAAGATCGCAAAGACAACAGCCGGTAACGATGCACTTGAAGAAGCTGCAACTGGCCTTCGCTCAGATTTTAGCGTTGGCGTAGATGTTGCAGAGTGGGATAACGAGGATGGCGTAATGGCTATCAGCGCATCTAACCTCATCGAGGTCAGCTTGGTCACAGACGGCGCTATACCCGGAGCTGAGGTTGCCAAGGTCGCAGCTGAAGACACAGAAATTTCTGAGACACCTCAGGAAGAAACACAATCAACTACAGAAGGAGAACAAGTGTCAGACACTACCGTTCCAGAAGTTGCTCCTGCCGCAGAAACGGTAGAGGCTGCAAAGGTTGAAGTTAAAGCTGCAACAGCACCTTACATTTCAACAACTGTTCGTAACCCAATCGTTGATAAGGCTTCTTATCTCGAGCACTCAGTCCGCGCTTCACTAGGCAACGACACTTCAAAGATGTATGTTGCAGCAGCAGCAGACGTCACAGACAACGCTGGTCTCGTACCAACACGTCAACTCACAGAAGTTATCAACGGCATCTCAAACGCAGACCGCCCATTGATCGACTCGATCTCAACAGGTGCACTACCAGATGCTGGTATGACTTTCGAGATTCCAAAGATTACAGTTGCTCCAACAGTTGCAATCGCAGCTGAAGCAGGAACACCATCAGAGACAGACATGAACTCAGCGTTCGTATCTGTTGACGTCAAGAAGTACATCGGGCAGCAGACATTCAGCCTTGAACTTCTAGATCGTTCTTCACCAGCGTTCTTTGCAGAACTCGTACGCCAGATGGAATACGCATACGCAAAGGCTACAGATGGAGCAGTCGGTACAGCTCTTATCGCAGGCGGAACAGACGGCGGAAACCGTACTCTTACTACAGGTGCTCTTGCAGCTGACTTCGTATCAGATGCAGCAGTATCTATCTACACAAACACTCTTGGATTTGCGACAAACATCGCAGTATCTCCAGATCAATGGGGCGTGCTTATGGGCTTGGTCGATTCTTCAAATCGCCCAATCTTCCAACAGACAATCAACCCACAGAACGCAGGCGGAACACTTACAGCAACAGCAGTTCGTGGAAACCTTCTCGGTCTCAACCTTCGCGTAGCTCGTAACCTTTCTGGTACAGGCGATAACTCAATGATTATCATCAACCCAGATGCTTACACATGGTACGAGTCACCACGCCTATCACTCCAGACAAACCTAATCTCAACAGGTCAGGTCCAGGTGGGTTACTACGGTTACGGCGCAATTGCGACAAAGATCGGTGCAGGCGCATACCGTTACATGGTTGCGTAGTCAATAACTAATCATGGGGGGGCTGCTGCTCCCGGTGGCTCCCCCAGTCGTTTAATAGAGAGGATGTAGAAATGGCTTCAATCGTCACAGTAGCGGAACTAAGGTCTATCCTTGGCGTTTCTACATCCCTTTATAACGATGCTTATTTAACAGATGTCATTGACACAGCTGAGGCAGTCATCTTGCCTATGCTTGTCACTTACGCTTCACCAATATCCCGTGTTGAACTCCAGGATAATATTGCCTACTACACAGTCCTAGGCGAAAACAATTTTTCAGAAGGTCAGAGCGTAGTCATCACAGGCTGCGGAACCCCATTCAACGGAACCTTTACAATCTTAGAATCTAGCAATTACGACATCGATACTTATGTCATGAACTCTAATTCTCGAGTATTCGTAGACGGCGTTTATCGTGATTTCAACGGATTTTTTACAGTCTCAATTACTAACGCAGACATCGATGGCCGCAATGTTATCCCTTCAGGCAAAGCTACCCTTTCAGGCGCAGCCACTTATGTCGGAGTCAGCGCAGTCGAGTCAGCAGTCCTAGCGGTATCAGTAGAAGTATTCCAATCTCGTATCGCTCCTGGTGGACAGATCGAGGGAATCGACTTTACTAATGTCAGCCCTTACCGCCTAGGGCGCAGTCTCTTTAACCGCGTATCAGGACTCTTAGGGGCATACATCGACACCGATTCAATGGTGCAGTAATGCCTGCTTCAACAATCCTTGACACAGTACGCCAGCCGCTAGCAACAGCCTTCGCAAGCGTTGCAGGCAATGTCTACGCCTATGTCCCAGAAGCGCCTATGGTGCCATTCGTGGTTACAGTCCCAGATTCTCCTTATCTGGAATTAGAGACGATTAACAAGTCAACGCTTCACATTAAAATTAACCTTGTAATCTCAGTCGCAGTTGCATATAACAGCAACCCGGCTTCGCTTGATAACCTCGAGCAGCTCGTAATAAGTGTTCTGAAGGTGATCCCAGCAGGGTACACAGTCGGAGCGGTTGAAAAACCAACAGTAACTCAAGTTGGCCCTTCCAATGTATTGGTGGCCGATATCAGAGTTTCTACCTACTATACACAAACAAACTAAAGGAAAATAATATGGCAACTGTAGTAATCACAGGTCGCGATATTTCTCTATCTTTCACAGGTGGAACAGATATCGAGGCACAAGCAACTAGCGCAGTCCTAACAAAGACTAACCTTCGTGAGACATACCAGACTCTTGATGGCGAGGCTTACAAGACCACTAACATTGAAGGCACATTTGCACTTTCAATGCTAGCCGACTGGGGCAAGGCTAACTCAGTCTGCGAAGCTCTATGGACAGCAGCTGAAACAGCACCAGATACAGACATCAGCGTTACACTTACAGCAGCTACAGGCGCTCAATTTGTCTTCCCAATTATGCCTGAATTCCCAACAGCAGGCGGAGCCGGAACAGATGCACAGACTGTAGACTTTACATTCAAGGTATCTAAGGGTGCAGTCGTAGAGACTTTCTCCTAGAGAATAGAAACGGGAGCAAACAATGCAGCAACTAATAACAATTAAATATACAGACGGAACCGAAACCAATTACATGGTTCGCCCGCCAGATTACGCCCGCTGGGAAATGGCAACTAAGAAGGTCATTTCTCAGTTCGGGGGTATGTGGGACATTCTTTATGTTGCACACAGCGCCATGAAGCGCGAGGCAGGCGGTAAGCCGACCAAGACATTAGATCAATGGATGGAATCTGTTGACGATGTTGAAGTAGGTGAAGGAGACCCAAAAGTCATCCAAGAGGAAGCGTAAGCCGACTCTTAGTTGAACTGGCACTAGCTACACAGATTCCTATGGATCATTGGCAAAGTGCCGAGGATATTCTTACAGCTATTGAAGTACTAGAGGAGCGTAATCGTGGCAGATGAATTAATTGCCTTCGATAAGACGGAACTTCGCATGGTATTTAAGGCTCTAAAGAATATGGGTGAAGAAGCTAACGAAGAGGCCAAGCGCCAATCAGGCGCTCTGGCTGAATTCGCTCGAGATGAAGTTATCCAGAAGGCTAACTCTCTTGCAAGCAATAAGGTAGCAGGCCGAATCGCTCAGGGTTCCCGGGTTAAGAAATCAAGCCGTATCGGTGAGATTACTTATGGATTTGCTTCTCAGAAATTCTCAGGTGGCGCGACCACTAAGACAATCTGGGGCGGTTCAGAATTCGGATCCAACAAGTTTAAGCAGTTCCCTGTGTGGTCAGGCCGTGAAGGTCGAGGCTCTAAGGGCTGGTTTATCTATCCAACGCTCCGCAAGATTCAACCGCAGATCGTGGCAAGATGGACTGAATCATTCGACAAGATTCTTAAGGAGTGGACATAATGGCAACAGGTACAAGAGCATTAACGCTCAAGCTGCTTGCCGATGTCGATAACTTTACAAAGAACCTTGACAAGGCAGATAAAGATGTCGCTACCTTTGGCGATAAGGTCGCTAAGTTTGGCAAGATAGCAGGAGCAGCTTTCGCAGCTGCGGGCGCAGCAGCCGTAGCCTATGCAGGCAAGTTAGCCATTGATGGCGTTAAGTCAGCCATCGAGGATGAAGCAGCCCAGGCAAAGTTAGCCAATACTCTTCGCAATGTAACTAAGGCAACCGATGCTCAGGTAGCAGCTACAGAGGATTACATCCTTAAGACTTCCTTGGCTACTGGTGTCGCAGATGATGAACTTCGCCCATCCTTAGATCGCTTGACCCGAGCCACCAAAGATTTAGACAAGGCTCAGCAATTACAGACCCTTGCATTAGATATTGCGGCTGGTAGTGGCAAGTCTCTCCAGGCAGTCACAGAAAGCCTCTCAAAGGCGCAGGAAGGCAACATAGCAGGCCTTAGCCGTTTAGGCGTAGGACTTGATAAGGCTGAGTTAAAGACTCTTACATTTGACCAGATAACAGCAAAACTAGCCGGTACTTTCGAGAATCAAGCTTCTAAGCAAGCAGACACATTTCAAGGAAAGTTAGCACGCCTTACAGTAGCCTTCGATGAAGGTAAGGAGACAGTTGGCGCTTACATTCTCGATGCCATTACTCCTATGGTCGAGGCTTTAGTTAAGAATGTTATCCCTGCTATTCAGGACTTTACTTCTAACCTAGGCGATAAACTTGCTCCAGTTATGAAGGTTATCCAGCCAATTATTAACGGCCTACGATCAGCCTTTAACTCAGTCCGAGATTCTCTTGCTTCTAACAATGACGAGCTTCGCCCATTCTTTAACCTTCTCAAAAGTATTACAGATTTTGTGGTTACTTATATGGCTCCTGCCATTGGGGAAACTCTTGGATTAGCATTTAAGGCTCTGGGTAAAATCATCTCAACTATTATCGACCAATTTGCTAACTTCGTAGATCAGATTACTAAGATTTATAACACTATCAAAGGCATTATCGATGCTATTAAGGGAGCAGGTTCGGCTGTAGGAAACTTTTTCTCTGGGGCTTCTTATAGCGGCGCAACCACTCCAGCGGCTCCTATGGCTCCTAGCGCACCTTTACAGACTCCTTCGCTTCCACGCTATATCGCAGCAAGTGCCGGAACTACCAATATCACAGTCAACGGCGCAATCGATAGTGAGTCAACCGCTCGCCAGATCGTAGGACTTCTCAACGATTCCTCAGCTCGAGGAACCCTCGGTGGCTCTGGACTCGTATTCGTATGACCGCTTATACACCTTCCTATAAAGTCCTAGTTGACGGGATCGAAGTTACAGATGTAACTATTGCCAACCTTACGGTTACTTCAGGCAGAACCGATATCAATGTCCAGCCATTAGCAGGCTATTGTCAGTTGCAATTAATGAACCTTGATAACTCCAGTTATAACTTTACTGTTGGAACTGGGCTCGCGGTAGAAGTAACTAATTCATCCGGGACTTATATCCCTATCTTTGGCGGATACATCTCAGACTTTACTATTGCCGTTAATCGCGCCGGTGACCTTGGCTATACCACCGTAGCAACCATTACAGCTCTTGGGGCTTTATCCAAGTTACCTAAGATTATTGATAACGGAATCTTGTCCCAAGACTTCGATGGTGACCAGATTTACACACTTCTTTCAGGTTATCTTCTAGGCCAATGGAATGAAGTTCCAGCAGCTCAGACTTGGGCTACCTATAACCCTACAGAGACCTGGGCTAATGCCGTTAACATCGGATTAGGCGACATTGACCAACCGGGCGATTATGAACTTATTGCACGATCATCTAGCCCTACAGACCTTTATACACTTTGCACAGATATTGCTAACTCAGCCTTTGGCGTTCTCTATGAAGATTCTAATGGCAACATAGGCTATGCAGACCAAACTCATCGACAGGATTACCTAGCGGCTAACGGCTACACCACCCTAGATGCTAACCACGCCAACGGCCTAGGATTAGCTGCGACCACTCGCGCTGGAGACCTAAGAAACTATTTCAACATCATTTACGATAACAATGGCAACCAGTCATACACGGCTCAAGATTTAGCGAGCCAGTCACTTTATGGCACTTATGCAGAATCTTATACTTCTCGCATCAAGAGCACCTCAGATGCTGAAGCCTTGGCAGATCGTTACATCGAGCTGAGAGCTAATCCTTACCCTAAGTTCCAGAGCATTACTTTCACTCTTGGAAACCCTGAAATTGACGATGCCGATAGAGATGCTCTTATCAACATATTCTTAGGCCAGCCAGTCTGGATTCAGAATCTACCGCCTAACATCGCCAACGGTGAATTCCAGGGTTACATCGAGGGTTGGACATTTAGAGCAAGCCTCAATAACCTGAGCCTGACTTTCAACGCTTCTCCAATAAACTTCTCCCAAGTTGCGGTAAAATGGGAACAGGTAAATGCAGCGGAGACATGGAACACACTTAACACAAGCCTAACCTGGCTAGATGCGATAGGAGTAGTAGCGTAATGGCAACAACAACCACGAACTTTGGGTGGGATATCCCTCAGTCGACAGACCTTGTAAAGGATGGCGCTACCGCTATTGCTGCACTTGGCCAAGATATCGACACAGCCTTCGTTGACCTTAAAGGCGGCACAACCGGCCAAGTATTAGCCAAGGCATCAGGTTCAGACCTTGACTTCTCATGGGTCGCTCAAGATGACTCAAACGCTATTCAGAACGCTATTGTCGATGCTAAGGGTGATCTCATCGCTGCAACAGCAGCCGATACTCCAGCGCGTTTAGCGGTTGGAACTAACGGTCAAATTCTTACAGCTGATTCAACTGCAGCAACTGGCCTTGCTTGGGCTACCCCGGCAACATCAACATCAGGATTCACATTTATTTCTAGATCAACATTCTCAAATGTGGCTACAGTAGACCTTGACAACATTTTTACTAGCACTTACGAAACCTATCAAATTGTCTTAGAGACCGTATACGGCACAAATGTGTCAGACGATTTAGCAATTCAGTTGCGTTATGCCGGGCCAACTACAGAAACAGCCGGTTACTATGGCAAAACTGCTTCCCTAGATATCAGCTATGGAGTAACAAATAATGCCAATGCTTCATCGATTGTGGCTATTAACGATATTAGAAACTCAGCATCTCAAGCTTCAAGCGGTTCTTTCTTTATTAACTATGTCGGCAATGCAAGCGAGAATCCTATCGGATATCTAGTTGGATTCTCAGGCGGTCAACTATCCGTAAATACAGCAGGCTTCTATCAAGTTACAGCCCGTACTTACACCGGCCTTAGATTCGTAGGTGTAGGCGGAAATATCACAGGAAACATCTCAGTCTATGGATTGGCGAAGGCATAATGACAAACGATAATATCTACATACTCAATGCTGAAACAGGCGAAGAAATTACTCGAGCCATGACAGATGAAGAGCAAGCCGAACGCGATGCCGAGGTAGCAGCAAACGCCGCTGCAAAGGCAGAGAGAAAAGCCGAAGCGGCAGCGAAGCTTGCAGCCAAGGAAACAGTCTTGGAGAAGCTAGGACTCACCGCAGAAGAAGCTGCTGCACTATTGGCATGACCCCAAAGTTATGCAAAGCCGGTCAGCAGTTAAGGCTTCAGATTGATGATTCTTACAGTTCAAGGGATAAGTCCAGCGACGGGTGGCTTGGCGATTACCGTCATTCAACGCGTGCTTCTGACCACAATCCTGATAAACAGGGTATCGTCAGAGCCATTGATATTGACCGGGATTTATCTGGTAAAGCAAAGCCAGACCTCATGCCTGACCTTGCAGATCAGATTCGACTCTGCGCAAAGTCTGACAAGAGAATTAGTTACATCATATTCAACGGCAAAATTGCTTCCCCTCGCATGGGGTGGCGTTGGCGCAAGTATTCTGGAATCAATCCGCATACTAAGCATTGCCATGTCTCTTTCACTAAGAAGGGCGATGCAGATGGCTCGTTCTTTAATATCCCAATGATAGGCGGAACTGTATGAATATGAAAAACCCAGCAATCCTCACAGCAGGAGCGTTCCTAGCTGCATGGGGAGCATCTAACTTTGCACTCGATTATCGCTCAGTTCTCTGGGCGGTATTAGCAGGCGTGTTCGGATACGCAACGCCTAAGAAGTAATGAGCGCGGTAGATATCTCGGCTGTTGCCGTTGGAATAGTTACTGTCCTTGGCGGCACAGCTGCGTTTCTACAGTTTCTAGTTAAGCATTACTTAAATGAACTTAAGCCCAACGGTGGCTCCAGTATTAAGGATCAGGTTAATCGACTAGAAGCGCGTGTCGATACAATCATCGAGCTGTTAGGTAAGTAACACTTTATCTATGGCAAGGAAGCGACCAGTCATAGACTTAGATACTTATAGTAAACTCGATGCTTATTGCATTGCTATGAATGAGTATTACAAGTCATTACGCAGAGCAGGATTCACAGAGACTCATGCCTTCTGGCTGCTCTCAGATCGTGAAACCTTCCCGGACTGGATAATTCCCGACCTACCCAACCGGATAGACAATATCCCATACGAGGATGATGACGAGGACTAATGACAGTCAAAAGAATTGCTTGGATTTCAGATATTCAAGCCCCGTTCTTTCATGAAGCAGCAGTCAAGAATTTAGGCAAGTTTCTTAGGGTCTACAAGCCTCACCAAACTATTTGTATCGGTGATGAGATTGACCTTCCTCAGCTTGGCGGCTTCGCCCAGCCATGGCAAGAGGTAGAAGGCAACATCGATGAGGATCGTAGACTTACTTTAGAAATTCTCGAATATCTAGGTGTCACCGATGTAGTCGGTTCTAATCACGGCGCTCGAGTTTATAAATCTCTATCTCGCAGACTCCCAGCATTTATGAACCTTCCAGAGCTGCGCTATGACAAATTTATGGGCTATGACAAGGCCGGGATTAAGTACCATCCCAATGGCTTTGATTTCGCTCCAGGCTGGCACACTTGCCATGGAGATGCGTTTCCACTATCAAACAAGCCCGGGCAAACGGCCTTAAATGGCGCTATGCGGATGGGTAAATCCATTGTGTCGGGTCACACACACAGACTTGGGCTATCCGCCCATTCTGAGGCCTCTGGGGGGCGCTACGGGCGCATTGTATGGGGAGTCGAAGTAGGAAACCTAGTAGACCTTTCAAGCCCTGGAATGGGCTATACACGCGGTTATGCCAACTGGCAGATGGGATTCGTAGTAGGCACATTGCATGGCAAGCGATTCACGCCTGAACTTATCCCAATTGACCCTAGAGATGGTTCATTCATTTATCAAGGCAAGCGTTATGGATGATTTATATGTCGACATTAAACGCACTATTGACGATCAGGTAGATGAAACAGAATTGTTACCGTTTCGTTATCTAAATCTAATCGACCAAGAGCTGCCACTAGGGTAACTTTCTCTTAGTGCCGAAGTACGGCGCGAAGGGAGCAAGATGATTACCAACCACGATCACATAGTTCTAATTTCAATGCTTATCGGGTCACTTCCAGGGTTTCTCATTGGATATGCCAAAGGCCATGAACACGGCAAGATTCAAGGCAAGATAAATGCCCGCCGTCTAATCAAGGCACAGACTCAGCACCAGGTCAATCGATGAACGCCAATGAACTCTTACAATCAGCAGGGGACACCATCAATGTCCGCAACCATACTCACGGCGATGTTAAGGACAACCTGCGCAGAACCGGGATGCTCTTATCTGCGTATCTCGAAATTCCAATACATGACTATCAAGTCGCAGTCATTATGCAGTTGGTCAAAATTAGCAGAACTCAAGAGTCCCCATACTTGCTCGACCATTGGGTCGATTTGCTTGGTTATGGAGCGATTGCCGGAGAACTCGCATTATCAGAGGAGCTTAGTTAATGTTTAATTTAGATGATTACGAGACAGTCGAGGAACGATTAGTTAAATACTGGAAGGATCACCCAGATGGTCAGATTCATACGAAGTTGCTGGATTCAACTGCTACTCGGTTTATCGTTGAAGCTAGTATCTATAGAACTGAAGCAGACTCTAGGCCTTGGACAACTGGCCTTGCTGAGGAAACAGTCCAGGGTCGCGGAGTTAATGCTACTTCTGCCCTTGAAAATTGCGAGACAAGTGCGATTGGCCGCGCACTCGCAAATGCAGGCTACGCTACTAAAGGAAAGAGAGCGTCTCGCGAGGAAATGTCTAAAGTTGCAGCAACGCACCAAGTAAAGGAAAGCATCGAGCAAGTGAAGGCCAAGATGGCTGATACATCGAGGGAATATGTCCCAGTACCGAAAGAAAGTGATCCATGGACAGTAGAAGTGACAGCGCCGGTTCAGACTATGGAGCAAGCAGTAGAGATGGTGAAGGATGTCCTTGGTGGCACTCCGATAGACGAGAGCTGTATTCATGGTGCTCGGATATGGAAAACCGGAACTTCTAAGGCCGGTAAGGCTTGGGGAATGTGGAAATGCACCGCAGCTATAACTCGAGATATGCCTGGTGGAGATGCAAAGCCTTGTGATCCAATCTGGTACGAGATTAGCAAAGATGGAACATGGAAGCCACAGG